>Ga0265297_10004704_pt1 | contig 21878 bp, 16 predicted proteins | sample Munlanlwell13791_FD_192502 | JGI IMG/M metagenome (GOLD analysis project Ga0265297, IMG submission 192502) | Leachate microbial communities from a municipal landfill in Southern Ontario, Canada - Leachate well 137-91 | ecosystem: Engineered > Solid waste > Landfill > Unclassified | place... | reverse complement strand
TTGGCCACTTTGTCAGGCTGAGGAATCTTTTCAAACTCAAACTCGCGTTTTTCAGCCGCCGTTTGAACGCTCAGGGTGCCATAATTAAAAACACCACCAAACAGACCAGCGGTGGTGGCGGTCACATCTTCAATTTTATCAATCTTGGCTTCTGAAACATTGCGATACATCAACGAAACGAAGTCAATATCGATGATTCTTTCATCGGTAATAATGTAAATGTTGTAGTACCAATGGAGAAATTGTTCGATCACAAAAGCGGAAATGAACAGGTACCAACCAATCATGGCAAAAAACTGGAAACGGCCAGGCAAAAAGTCGAATAATGGAAACACAGGAAAAATGAGAAATGGAGCCAAAATAAGGACCACAGCAATAAGCATCCAACCAACATTCACAATCGGGTGCTGGCGAAGAGCCAAGAGGATTTTTTCCTTGGAATGCTGATTAATGAACTCCGAACCAGGTGGGCGGATCAAAAAAGAAGCCAGCGGATTGCTGGTGGGTTTTTCGAGGCGCATGAGTTCACTGTAATCTTCTGGTTCACGAGAAATAATGGGCTCTTCTTTCATTTGATCAGGGTCTTTCTTGGGTGATTGATAATCGGGAACAGTTTGAGAATCCGTATCAGCCGTCTCGTTTTTGCCTTTTTCTTCAACCAACTCTTGTTGAATGCGTTTTAGCTCCTCTTCAAGTTCGTGTTGACGAGATTCTTGCTTGGCTTGCGAGGCACTAAAAATCGTAGGCGACATAGGGGAATTGTAGCACCTTTACACCTGATGAGACTGAGGTTTTTGACGTTTGAAAGTTGGGGGTTATCCCATGAGGGTCATCTGCACACCACCCAATTGCGGTGGCGTATAGGAAAAATCAACATCGGCTTCGATCTTACGATTCCATTTATTCACAAACTTCACTTTATGATTCACCCGACCGTAATCGTAAATATCTCGAGTAATGGCAACATCAAACAGACAATAACGAGCGAGTTCCCGGAACTGTTTTTTGCGATAGTATTCGATGGCTTTCAAGCCATCACCAATTTTCCCCTGCCCCAGAGTTTCTTGAGCGATGACATCAAGTTTTATGCGATGCCCGGTTGATTGTTTAAAACGCTCGAGTAAATCAAGGACATTCCAAGTTTCAGGATTACCAGAGTAATACGGGCGCAGAGTTTCCACATCAAAGTTAATGATGTTGTAGCCGACTATGATATCCGCTGTTTCCAGAATTGGCCAGAGTTTAGGCAGATCATTTTCAAAATAGCCCTGAAATTCTCCTGGACCGTTGAAGCCATCCCGGATACAAATACCCACAAAACTTACCTTCAAGTCATGCGGCAAATAGCCACCGACCTCTTCGAATGATTTTTGAGTCTCTACATCGAGAAATACATGACGCACACCGCTAAATTAGCGTACAATATGGCCATCTGGCAAGGTGAAGACTGGTGTTGCTTTGTTTTTAGAGAAAATTGATACACTTTGATAGAGTCTTCAATAATACTGCCGGATTAGTGCGGGAATATATATGGCAATGAGAATCAACGAGTCAGAACAATTATCAGGAAAAGCCCTCGAAGATCAAATCAACAGGGACTTAGCGAGTCTTGATCAGATGGGAATCATTCCAACAGGGATGCGTTACTACTTTGAACAAATTCTTGAGGCTAAATATGCTGGAAGAGAAATTTCTGTTGAAAACAGCTTAAAATTAGCTAACTCAAGAATTATTCAAGCAAACACACCAAATCAACAAAAATTGCTTGATGCTGCTCTTTATTTTGCACGACAGACAAAGTAATAATTTTCGGCTCAATTTTATGGATAACGAATTTCAAACGAATAAGCCAAGCGGTTCTCCTTCAATGACCGATATCCCCAAGGCCTTCCAGCACCAAGCTGAAGAGGAGTTTGTTCGTCAACTCTGGGAAAAAGCTCAGATTGGCAAGGCTCGTTTTGATCATCCCGCAAATAAGGATGGACAGAAACAGCCCTTCTCGATTCTCATGCCACCACCCAACGCCAATGCTTCTCTCCATGCCGGCCACGCCATGTATGTTGTTCAGGACATTCTCGTGCGTTTTAAGCGCATGCAGGGTCATCCAACAGAGTGGTTCCCTGGTACGGATCACGCTGGATTTGAATCGCAGTTCGTGTACGAAAAACACCTAAAAAAACAAGGTAGGTCTCGTTTTCAGTTTGATCGAGAGACGCTGTATAACGACATCGCCGCTTTCGTCAAAGAAAACTCTGGACTCATTATTGAACAAATGAAGCGACTCGGTTTTTCGGCTGATTGGGAAAAACTGACCTTCACCCTCAACGACCGTGTGGTCGATACCGTTTTAGACACCTTTATCAAGCTGGAAAAAGAAGGCAAGATTTACCGCGACAACTACATCGTGAACTACTGTCCCAAGCTAGGAACAACTTTTGCGGATTTAGAGGTGAAATACCTCGATCAGGCCACCCCGCTCTACTACATTCGTTACCGTTTTAGTGACGGCGAACCTCGGGTTATTAATGGTCAGGAAATTCCGTACTTAGTCATTGCCACCGTTCGTCCCGAAACCATTTTTGCCGACGTCGCCTTGGCCATTCATCCGAGTGATCCTCGCGCTCAGGCTCTCGAAGGTGAGTTTGTCCTTAACCCGTTAACCAAAAATCCCATTCCTGTCATTACCGATGCCGCCGTCGATCCTGAATTTGGTACAGGCATGCTCAAAATTACGCCGGCTCACGATCACACCGACTTTGAAGTTGGTCGACGTCATAAACTGCCGGTCTACTCCACCATCGATACTTTAGGAAAAATAGCCCTCGATTGGTGGAAACCAGCCAACGAGCCCCTCAAATCACGCGCGGAACAAATTCACGCCCAATTCCACGGACAATCAGTGTTTCATGGTCGACCTGCGGTGGTTCAGCTTTTGGAAACAGAAGCCGCCATTGAAAAAATTGATGAAAAATATCAAAACCGTGTCGCCGTCAGCTATAAAGGGGACTACCCCATCGAACCACTTCCCTATCCGAACTGGTTTTTGCACATGGAAGAATTGGCTCAGCTCGGAAAACAGGCGGTTAATGATGGAGAAGTCAAAATTATTCCCAAACGTTTTACAAAAAACTACTTTGATTGGCTGGACAACATCCGCGATTGGCCCATTTCCCGTCAAATTGTGTGGGGTATTCGCATGCCTGTTTGGTATGATGCAACAAAAAATGCTGATATATTCGTATCTTTTCTCAATAAGCAAGGTGAAAGACAAAACCTTCTATTAGGGAAAGCTTTGTCAACCGGTTACACCGTTGCCGAAATTGCCCGAGGACTGCAATCACTGACCGCGCCCATTGGTTCGGAGTATGTGGTAAGTAAAACCTCTCCGGGGGAGAACTATCTCCAAGAAACCGATACCTTCGACACTTGGTTTAGCAGCGGTCAATGGCCACTGGTTACCACTGGTTATCCAGACGGAGACGACTTCAAAACGTTCTACCCGACTTCCGTGTTGGATAGTATGTGGGACATTCTGTTTTTCTGGATTGCCCGCATGATTATGTTGGGCAAGTACCTTACCAAGTCTGAGCAAAATCCACATGGAGTTGCTCCCTTTAAAACCGTGTATCTTCACTCGATGGTGACCGACTCCAAAGGCGCCAAAATGAGCAAATCTAAGGGCAATGTTGTCAACCCACTCGAGATTGTTGATTCGTTTGGTGCCGACGCTTTACGAATTGCTTTAGTCGCTGGCTCTGCGCCAGGAAACCCCATCGCGTTGAGCGAACCGAAAGTGAAAGGTTATCGCAATTTTGGCAACAAGATCTGGAACATTGGTCGATTTTTAGCGCTTCAAGAATCTGAGTTAACCACTCCCCTTGTGAATCTTCATGACCAAAATTCTCAAAACCTTCTCTTGGCTGATGATCGGGCTATTCTAGCCGGATTACAGTCAGTCAGTACGTTGGTAACCGAAAAACTAGAGGCATTCCGTTTTAGTGATGCCGCGCTTGGTCTCTACGATTTTGTTTGGAATCAATTTGCTAATACGTATCTGGAAAACAACAAGGATCGTCAAGACAAGACCGTGTATTTGGCCGTCGTGAAACACGTCTATCTCACTATTTTGAAACTTCTCCACCCGTTTATGCCTTTTGTGACCGAAGCGGTTTGGCAGAAAATCGTTCGTCCATCTGACACGAACGACGAATCGGTCTTGGCCTTGTCTACTTGGCCACTCTAATTTTCTTTCAAAAAAAGTCACACTTTTTTTTAACAATCAAAAATATTGCCGATGTGTTATACATTTTGGGCAAAAAGTTTCAAAAAAGTGTGACTTTAAAAATTAGAACTGAATGCCGAAAAATTCGTGAGCATTACGTTGAGAAGAAAACTCAAGTTTGCGCCCCTCAATTTTGGGTTCTGGAGCAACAGCTTCGACTTCACGAGAGCCAACATCAAACACATGGACTATCTCATCTCCAGATGTACCAGGTTGTTTTTGTTCAAATAAAGCGTAGGTTTTCATGTTTTGTGGGATAGGTGTTTCATAGAAAAAACTCAGTTTTTTCGTACTTTTAATGGGCACTTCTACAAAGTACCCAAGTACTTTTTTACCACTTTCCGATTGGGTACGAACCAGAGCAAGATCAACGGCTTGGCCATCAACATTTAAAGAACGCAATTCGCTATTTTCTGGAACCAATAAGCGCAAATACACCTTATACTTCCCTGCCGGCCAGGCCTCACTGGCTGAATCATTCTGAAGAGTAATGTTCCTGGTGTGACGGACACGATCTTCAAGGATCTCGCTGGTCTGTTCAATCAAGCGTGTAACGAACTGATTGGCCTTATTTACCCCCACATTAGCCTCAACTTGCATAACCGTGTCAACATAACAGTTCTCGGCTGGAAATGGGCTTGGACAGGTTGGAGTACGAACTTGACCGTTCCAACCCAAGTCAGCAAAGGTTTTTTCTACGGGCGTGGAAGAAAAGCTGGCCAGCAGATCGGCTTCTTCGGCTGACTTCAAGAGAGCCTCACCTAAGGCTAATTTATTGGTCTCACCATAAAAGACCTTGTTCAGAATTTGAGACGAAACCGCACTTAAAAAGTCTTTTTTACCATTTGAGCCTGGGAAAAAATTTATTTCTGAGTGCGTTTGGGCCAGTTGATAAAGATTGTCAGGTGTAATCACTTCGTCATAGTCCACCACTTCAATGGGTCCGGTAACCTTGAGAAGTTCTTTGGCAACATCCAGATTAATGGCGATCACTCCATCTACTTTTTCGCCCATTGATTTGTCTATAAACCAGTTGGCTCGAGCGGCCACAGTAGGAAAATCGGGGCTCCAGTTTACATCTCGTAAATACCATTGCTCTTCGTTTAAGTATTGAACAATTTCCTCTGGTGGAGTGACAAAACCATCTAGTTGTCCATCCGCTTCGTACACATCTTCAACGCGAAAATCTTCAAGTTTTCCGTTGTTAATTTTTAAGAGGGCAAAGGAACCAATAAAGCCGCCAGTGGGACGAAGTTCGGCGTTGTTTTGGAGCAAAACAAGATAGGTCTTACTCCCCTCTTGGCCAAGAAGCTCCGGCAGAACATCACTCAGTTTTTGTGCCGCCAGAACGGATTTACGCAGTTCAGGTAAGTCTCGAGTGACTTTTTTATCAAGGTCAACGAGAACTTGCAACTTGTATGGATTCCCGAGTTGCTGAACTTCTGTTTGAAGCTGAGAAAGCTGGGTGAAAAGCGTCTCAAATTGTCCAGAAAGATGGGTAAATGTCTCAATACTCTCCCCTGAATCGGACCCCACAAATTGGCGATAGCCTTCATCCAAATCAGCATACAAGCCCAGGCTAGAACGAATAATTTCCAAGCCCTTTGTTGATGTTTGGAAGAGCCTATCAACGTGAGCCGTCTTTTCTTCTCCCTGGGTCAGACGAACAACCGGTCTGGCTACTTGGTAAATTTGTTTATAGTCCTCTTGTTTTTTCTCCAAGATGGTAAGGCGTTCAGTTGCAGACGTAAAACGGTTTTCTTGAAGATCCTCAAGCAGCGATTCGGCTTGGATAGTCGTCTGTTTTATCTCGGCTTTGGCGGCCAGCAAAGAAAACCACATCGAGCCAATCGTCACCGCCATGGAGAGACAAACAGCCAGAGTGTAGCGGTGTTTTTGGAAGAACTCTCGAGATTTGTTTTTCTGTCGACTTTTAATTTGTGGCTGAGTAGGTCGTTTTTTTTGATAGAACGACTCAATTTTTTGGAGAGAATTTGATTCTGTAGTCTGAAAATAGGTGGCGGCTTTCGTCGCTGGCCTCGAGTTTGACTCTTTTTTAGGAGAAACTACTTCCGCTTGTTCTGGTAGTTGTTTAATCTGTTGTTCCTGCCAGAGTTTTTTGAGAGCCTCTTCTCTTTGGGAAAGAAAGTCTGGTGGTTCTACTGGAGCTGGCTTTCGAACTACAACGGGTATGGCCGCCTGTTGGGTAAAAACCGGCTTTTTCTCTTGGGGTTGCGGTAATTCTGTCTCTACCACAAATCTTCTCTGACGGGAGGTAACGTGACTTGAGGAAGATACCCCAAAATTCACCGGCTGGGCAGGAGGTGATGGTTGCTGATTTTTGACCAAATTCTGATCATCAACAACCTGCACCGCAAAGCGGCGAGACATGCTATCAGTTTAGGTTAAGGTGAGAGGTTACTCAAGCAACAACCTCAACAATTGGTCGGGGCGTCACTTTACAAAAAAGGTGCACTCAAAAGATGGTTTAAAATACGCATTCATTCACGTGCTGGCTGCGGGATTGTTAGTATTCTGTTAGAATTATCTCGTAATTTTAGAGCTCTCCGGTTAGAACCCTCTGGAATCGAGAGTTTTATTTACGATCGCATCAGCCAATTTATTCTGTTCCCTGGGGACATGAATAATATTGTAAGAAAAAGGTAAGTTTAACAATAATTGACGGGCGTCGGACACATATGAACGCAAGCGTTCTTCCTTCACTTTCCAGTGTCCCAAAACTTGTTCCACCACAAGCTTAGAATCCAACTTGATAGTCAAAGATTCCACCTCGCCGAGTTTGGTAAAGGTATTCAGTGTTTTGAGAGCGGCAACAAGACCTTGATATTCGGCTTCATTATTGGTGGTAACACCAATGTATTCGCCATTTTCAAAGACAACATCACCCGATTCATCCAGAAAAACAAACCCGTAGGCTGCATTGCCCGGATTGCCTCGGCTCCCACCATCTGTCTGAATTATGAGTTTCATGCGTCTATCTTATAGCTATCAGGATAGACCACCAAACGACGATTCCTGCCCTCCCCTTCACTCCGGGTAAAGACACCAACTTCTTCTGACAAAGCCTGGTGAATCACTCGGCGCTCATAGGCGGCCATAGGAGGAAGATCAATGGGTTTTTGCTCTTGGCGGACTCGCTCGGCTACTTCAAAGCCAATTTCGGTAGCTCGCTCTTCTCTCTTTCCCTTGTAATCGTTCACATCGACAACAATACGCTTGTCATCGAGTTGATCTTGAAAACTGAGGGAAATAATCTGGCCTAAGGCATGGAGGGTCTCTCCTTTATTGCCGATGAGTTTTCCGGCATCTTCTTCTTGGACAGTGATCATCACAAAGATGTAATCCCCTTCTTCAAGAATTTCGATTTTATCTGGCTCAATGCGAGTGAGCTCAAGAAACTGCTCTGTATACTCCTGTACGGTCATACTTTCTCCTTATTTAGATTTCTTCACTTTTTGGCGTTTTGCGCTGCCTTTTTTAGATGCAGCCCTCACTTTATTACTTGGCTTAGCGGCCACGGTTTTGGGTTTATCAGCTATATTCATAAAGGCGCTAGCGAAACTTGGTTCAACAGCCTTTTCCTGCGTCTTGCCAATTGGCTTTTTAATTGATTTATCAATCTTTTTAGAGCTTTCTTTTTGAATTTTTGCTAAAGCAGCTGGCCAGTTAATCGATTCCGCCGAATAGCCAGGGATAAACTTGGCCAAACCACCCGGTCCGGTGGTAAACCACTGCTGAACGACACTGAAAGCGGTGGTAATGACCCAGTACAGACTCAAACCAGCCGGGAAGCTGGCAGCAAAAACACCGGTCATAATGGGCATAACAAACATCATCTGGCGTTGCATAGACATAGCCATGTCTTGCATGCTTTCTTCTTTTTTATTGAGGTCTTTGGTTGCTGGAGAAGAGCTGTTATCAGGCACAATATTACGAGTGTCTCCGCCAGGAACAATCATGAGTGAAAGCAGTAACTGTAATCCAGCCGCTAGAACTGGCAAAATATAGGTGGTATCTCGAGAAGTCAGATCAATTCCCAAGAAAGTAATGTTTTGAATAATTTCACTAGCTCCGGTTCCTAAAACTTGGCGCAGCATTTGATAAAGAGCAATGAGGACACCGAATTGCACTAAGTAGGGGAGACAGCCAGCAAGAGGATTAACATTATTATCTTTATAGAGAGCCATTTGAGCCTGAGAAAGAGCTGTTTTGTCGTTTTTATGCTTCTTTTTCAAAGCATCAAGTTGAGGTTGGAGCTCGCGAACTTTTTTTTGACTCTTTAAGGCGGGAAGGGTGAGTGGAAGGAGAACACCTCGAATAATCAAGGTTAAAAGAATAATGGAAAGGCCAAGATTGCCGGTGAGAGAATAGAGCCAGTAGAGAAATTGAATCAGGGGTTCCGTAATAAAATTCATATCAGTCTTTCTTTCTCAGACACGTTCTGATAGTTCTCTTTCTTTTTTCTGACGGTAATCAACGCTTGGAGAGGAATTATGAGTGGCAGCTCCAGATGCGTTGCACAATTTTTCGCAGTGCCGGAATTGTAGCATGCTCATGTAACATCCGCTGGGCATAATAGGAGCAACTTTCCTCATATTTGCATTGACTGACAAAACCAAAGGCTGAGTAGAGCAGAGGGTCAAAAATAGCGGCTCGCAGCCAACGGTAGAGCGTAAACATATTGAGGTTTAGTGTTTCTCCAAAACTGGCGGCAATTGTTGCAGTAGTTTTTCGAGTTCTTGTTTATATTGGGCAAATTCTTGGGGGCGACCTTTAACAAAAATCACAACAGAGTAGGGGAGGGTAAAAACGGCCGGCAGTTCTTTGGAGAGCTCATTGACAATAGAACGGAGGAATCGTTTCGTTTTCACACGAACCACCGCCCCACCGTGTCGTTTGGGAACAACGATAGCCAGCTTTAAACCAGATTCGGTAAAAACGTCATTTTCTAGGTAGAGGAGGCGAATGTGTCGTTCATTGAAAGAATCAGCAAGCTCAAAAAATTGAGGGTTCTTGCGGACGGCAAAACGAAATGGTTGAGGGAGCATACTCCAATTCTACCGGAAAGATCCGATAAGAGAGTTTCTTTTTGTAAACAGAAAGAGTTAAACCGTGGTTAATCGTTTTCGACCCTTGAGTCGACGACGACGAAGAACAGCGCGACCAGCTTTGGTCACCATGCGGTGAAAAAATCCGTGTCGGCGAGCACGATGAGCTTTTTTAGGTTGATAAGTGCGTTTCATAGAGGAACAATTTTACCACACTATTTATTGAGACACGTCGCCAGGGATTGCGACTCGCTGTTCGTGCCATAAACATGGCAAAAGGACTGAACAGAGGTCTCAATAAATAGTGTGAAAAATTCTTCAAGTAATTAAAATGTTTAGCTCGTTGCGCACGCCTAACGGCGATAGGTTCGCGCAAGGGATTCTACTCAGGTATATGAATAAAATTGCGTGACATTTATAGGATTGCGACTCGCGGGACGCGCTTAACAGCGTAATGATTGTCCCGAGGCATTCTGTGATTGGTTTATTGAACAATAGCAATTTTTTATTCTTGCAGCTTAAACGGCATGATCAGATAGAGCTCTTGATCATTATCAGAATTTGCCAAGAGAACGGGCTTGAGAGACTCATTTCCAGAGATAACAACTTCTGTAGCGGCTGTTGCCCCCAAGTAATCAAGCACATAGCGGCCGTTACAAGCAAACTTTACGGGAGTACCTTCGAGAGAGTTAATAGGCAAACGAGACTCGGTTTTGCCTTTTACACTCGCTTGAGAAGAAATTACAAATTCTGGGGACTCTTGAGTCATATCTACTTCAAAAACCACGATCGAAGAAAATTCACGCGCAAAAATCATGGCTTGGGAAACGCGTTGGGAGAAAAGTTCTCGATCAACTTTGAGGGAAAAACCGACACTTTCAGGGATAATTGCCTGGTAGGGCGGGAACTCACCTTGAATGGAGCTCACTTGGAATGAGGTTACGGCGGCTTCGTCACCGGTTGCCCCTAAATCAAAGAGAATTTCTTGACGGTCGGGATCGGTCCAGCAGAGCAGGGTAGTCTCTTCCGTTTTCTCAAGAATGGCGAAGAAGTCTTTCAAGGCCCGGGCAGGAAGGAGAAAAATGCCTTTTTCATCCAGAGCCAAATCAACGGACCAGCGGAATAACCGGAAGCCATCAGTTGAAACGAGGGCGTTCGGCTGAGCCATCTCTAAAGCCAATGAAGTTAAAACAGGTTTGGTCTCGTCAGAACTGGCCGAGACCATCACTTTTTGACCAATTTTCACGAATTCGTTGACCGGCAGCATCAGTTTTTGAGTCAGGCGAGCGCGGTGGAGTTCGGGAAATCCGTCCACAGGCATAATGGACATGGAGGAAACAGAGCGTTTTTGTTTAATTTCCAAGCTGTCGTCCTTAAGGGTGAGAGAGACTTCTCCGGTCTCCAAGGATTTAATGACCGACAAAAAGAGGGAAGCTGGTACGACACACTGACCAGGTTCTTCCACTTCACTTTGAAGGTGTGTCTCATAGACCACAACACCAGAACTGGTTCTTAGACTGAGAGTGTTATCTTCTTTAGCTTCTAAGAAGTATCCACTTAAAAGTGGAGTAGAGCTTTTACTCGCTGTAAATCGATTGGCTTCACTGAGTTTGTCACTTAAAGCTTTTTGATCGACTCTTATCTTCATACGTATATATATTCTAGTAGAAGTAGTTGTAGGCGTGCGAATAAGTGGAGAACATTTCGCCTGGCTGCCAACTAATTCGATTTTTATTCGTGTGTGTGCTTACTCTAACAGATGGTGGATTGTTTTGGGGAGAGCGGTGCATAAGATTTGTGAATTGGGGACGAACTCATTTTGTTTTCATTGTCATTGTGCAAAGGTGGATAACTTATCCTGCAGTTTTGCACCAGTTTTCCACTAAACTTATCCACAATTGTTCATAACTTGTGGATTACATTGCAGATAATGATGACCGAATTGCAGTAATGTGTTGATTTATTAATGAATTTTCTGTGTATTCTGTCTCAATCTTTGATACAGCATGCATGACGGAAGTGTGATCGCGACCACCAAAAGAATGACCGATTTCGGCATAGGGAACATCAAGCTCAGATTTGAGCAAATACATAGCGATGTGGCGAGCGGTAACATAGTCCTTGCGACGGGAAGGTCCTCGCAAGGTGCTCGCGCTGACATGAAAGTGCGAAGTTACCGCTCTCAAAATAGAAGACGGCTTAAGTTTTTTGCGGGAAATAACTGGTTTGCTTTCATTTCCGAGAATTTCCCGAATGAGATTTTCATCTAAAGGTTTGTTCTGGAAACGGTGGGCGCTGTGAATTTTGAAAATAACGCCTTCAAGTTTACGGGTACTTTCGACTTCGGCGGCGACCATCTGGGCTAAGTTCATGGAGAGTTCCAAACCCATCTTTTGCGACTTAATAAGGAGAATAGCCGTTCGGAGTTCAAATGTTGGTTGTTGAATATCAATGGTTAGACCACCTTCAAAGCGACTACGCAAACGATCTTCCAGAGGTGTGATTTCATACGGAGGCCGATCGGAAGTCATGATAATCTGGCCACCTTCGCGGGTAATGGCGTTAAAGGTGTGAAAAAATTCTTCCTGAGCCGTGTCTTTGCCGGCAATGAACTGAATATCATCAATGAGAAGGACTTTGAGTTTGCGGTATTTTTCCTTAAACTCCATCGTCTTTTTCATGCGAATGGCTGAGATGATTTCATTTAAAAATTCTTCACCCATACAATAGGTAAGGAGTGTTTCTGGATTGGCTTTGAGAACGGTGTTTCCAATGGCTTGCATGAGGTGAGTTTTTCCAACACCCACACCACCCCAGAGGAAAAGGGGATTGTAAACCTGGCCAGGATTCGAAGCAACGGCACTGGCAGCGGCATAGGCCATTTCATTCGAACCGGAGACGGCAAAGCTATCAAAGTTGTAGTCTTCTCTTAAGTGGGCTTTCTGAGCCGCCAATTTATAGCGGTCAACCGTTGGCATCCGGATTTGGGCTTGGGAAAATAATGACTGAGCTTCTGGCTTGGAAGATTGATGTCCCTGACGTGCAGGCATTTGAGATATGGACGTTGGTACCCCTTTATCGAACAGGGGCGAGCTTGAAGGATTGAGGGCAGATTGACCACCACGAGATTCATCGCCTGGTTGGGGACTTGTTTCCGTGTTTCCTTCTAAATCGTTTTCATCGGTATCGGTGAAAAGATCATGCTCTCCTGATTCAGATTGTTGCGCGACGGCATCTTGAAAAACAAGATCGCATTGACGCTCCGTTTCTCGATCAATGATCTGTTTGAGCTGCACATAACAGCGCATCTCGGCTTGCTGGGCAACATAGGGACTTTCGGCTCCGATGCGGACGATGGCGTGACTTTCACCCACTGGCTCAATGCTGGAGAGCTTAAGTGGTTTAACCCAAGTCGAAAAACTCGATGAAGACATCGCTTTGGAGAGCTCTTTTAAAACGGCTGACCAGACAAGCTGGGGTTCAAGGGTGCTCATAGGTGTTTGGATTGATGCTGCATTCTTTATTGGTTTTGTACAAATACCTTAGCCGGCAAATGTGTTGTCAAAATAATTTTCCAGGCAGGAGGAGTCTTCTGAATGAAATAAACAAAAGAAGTTATCCACAATATATCCACAATGAGAGGGGGCTGACAAGGGGGAAAAATAAATGTCACACTTTTTTTATGAATTCCCTCAAGGTATTCTCGAGAAGCAAAAAAAAGTGTGACATTTCTTACATTACCTCAGCTGAGCAAACTGGTTTTCGCTCACCAGCATAAAAGTTCCCAATTCTCCCGCGGAAATGGTGTTGAGAAAGCCACCCACAGCATTGGAAGCGTTGGAATGAGTGTCGGATAAAAAGGAACCCATTCTTTGCTGGACGTCGCGGTGAAGGTCTCGACCCAACACGTCTCCATGAGAATGAAAACCACTAAAACCAGACGCATACCAAGGGATTCCACCAGCCAATCCTCGCGAAGCATTCGCACTACCCGTAACTCCATTGGAAGCTGCCTGACCCACCCCACGCATTTTGCCAAACATTCCTCCAGCACAAGCCGCACAAGAGAAAATGCCTTGAGTAGCGTTTGGGATATTCGTGAGACTCATTAGAAATAAGTTGTTCAGGGCTGCAAGTTCAGAAAAACGTTTTTTAGCCGAACGCTCTTGGCGAACATATATGGTTTCATCAGCCATTGTTTTTGCCAGCGATGCTTGTTGGGCCTGTTGCTCTTTTTCAGCGGTAGTAGAAAACGGCTGTTGGCCTAAAGCTTGAGAAACGTAGAGCTCGTTGTAGAGCCCCAAAATTTCTCGGTACATTTCTTGCGTGAACTCGCCCTGTGGTCCATCGGTGGAATGAAGCAAAGCCAAGACGACCTTGTCAAACATGTCGTGCAAAATTTGACCAACGATTTCCTGGCGCTCGGGATAGTATTCACACATGGCCAGCTCGGTAAGCAGAATTTGCGTTAAAAGAGCCGAAGCTTGTTTGAGATTGTTGTCTTGTTTGTTAATGTGCTGAGAAAGGTGTTTTTGTTCAAAGGCAAAACTGTAGCCACCAGGAAGGGAGACTTCTTTGTTCAACGTTTCAGCGAGCTGCAAAAATAATAAAAATGGTTTTGTGGTGGTAAAGCTTGGCGGCATGGCCTCGACCACCTGCATGAGGATTTCTTCGCTTGGTGATTTTTTTGTTGCTTTGGTCGGAATCCATTGTTCGAGGGTGGTTTGGAGTTCTTCCAAACTGAGTTGACTATAGTAGTGATCAGAAACGAGCCAATAATGGAATTGCCTTGGTGAATGTTGGTGCCGAACAACTTGGTAGACCACCGCGTAGGCCAAGTTGCCAGGATGTACAAAACCATTAGCCGGCATCATGAGAGTGAATTTTGGTGAAATCTCAATTTGATCATCTGGTTTGAGTCCAAGTTCCAGCAGTCTTCCTGGATGGAGGGGGTGTTGAGAAAATTCTTTCGGAAAAGTTACTTCTAAGTTGGCGAGTTCCGTTGGCTCGGTTGAACCCAAAACGCTGTCGGCTTGAACAGAAGTCCATTTTTGTTGGGCGATACATTCCTGAATGAGAAGTTTCATCTGTTCAATTTGCTTGGTTTCTAATTGAAAGCGGTGAAATTTAATGTGGCGGGTTCGCCAAATGGCTTCAGATGGGGCTTCATCGCGGCGCACTCGCGCCTTGGATACGGCCTTTTCACCAGAAGTAATCCAGTCATCAAGAATGGCGTCGGGATCAAGTTCCCAAACATTCGATTGGTGGCGCAACAAATAGTGTTCTTGCAGAAATACGCGAAGATCTCGTTGGACCTCTTGTTCAAGCTTTGTTTGGAGTTTCTGGTAATCCTCAAAGTGTGTGGGATCAACACCCTGTTGAGAGAGAGCTCGGAGATAGTCAAAACTATCAAACTGCGTTTGGCCGGTTTCTGAAGTAACTTGCGGTGAATAGATTTCCGGTGAAGTCGTGCAATATTGCGGATTCCGCAGTAGTTCGTGCTGCAGATTTTGGAGCCAAGATTGGTGTTGTGGCAAAACGGAAGATTCTCGGGAAGAGAGCTGATGCTCGGCTGATGCTTTTTGTGTTTTAGTCATGAATCGAGGTTCATTCGAGGAAAAACAGAATACGAGATAAACAGCTAGAAGGGTAGAGGGGAAAAGTTATCTACAAAAAAGCCTCCTGTTCTCGGAAAAACTGGCAACGCCTTGCAACTCGGTAGGAAACTCGATACAGTGCTGATATGAGTGATGAATTTGGCGGACCAGGAGAAACCGAAGTCGGATTGGCGACACCACAACCTGAAATGGAATCAATCCCTTCTGTCGCTGTCGCCAGTGGTTCAAACGAAAATGTTGATGACAGTTCAAGTCAAGACACAACTGCCCCCGATGAAGCATCTGAAAACGAGGTCTATCTGGCCGCTCAATCACAAAGAGATGAATCCTATAGAGAACTTGAGTCACAAATGGATCAGCTTGGACTTAGTGATGAACAGGTTTCAGCTCGCTTTGCCATTATCGACTCAAAATTTATGGGTGATTTGGCACGTCCACTTGTCTCAGCAGGAGAACCTCTTACTTTTGCCAAAGTTGAAGAGTCACTACAAGGAAAACAGGATATTCCTAAACCCATTCAACAAGCAAAACTAGAAATTGTTTCTGAAAGTGTTCAATATTTAGAATCCCAAGGATATATCCAAAATGGAAAAATAACAGAGCAGGGAATAGTTGCTCTTTCTGAAATTTCTTCCAAATGGGGGATAACAATCACAGAAAACACAACGGCTGAAGAGCTTCAATTAATGATTTCTGAAAACGTACCATTTGAGTTAGTAATTGCTAAATTTTCAGGAGACGCAAAAGCGGAAAAGGCATTTATGGAAGAAATGTCTCATTCCAATGTGGGTGTAGCACCAGATGAAGATCCTAAAGAGAGTGACATCAAGGGAGAACAAACTGATTCTGGGAGTGAGGGAGATAAATCAACTCCCGCTCGTTCAAATGAAAAAAAAGTGAGCCGGAAAGCCAAGGTTTGGAATGAAATAAAAGGGTATGTTGCTGAAAGCGCCCAAGATTCTGACGCAGTTGAATTTATGAATTTTATGTTCGGTATTGATACGCGAGGAGGACACAGTGGTCATAGCCGACAAAAAGAAAATGATGCCGAACTCCTGAGTGGTGAACAGGTCGGAGAAGCTCATATTAAAGAAGCAACTGAAGATGGGCAAGAAAAACACTTGCTTTCCCTGTTTATTGCCATTGCTGAAAAATTAACCCCTGAAGACGTTCAAAAATTTTTTGGTATTGATTCATCTGTGGTTTCCACCGTCAAAAAAATGACAGACGGAGAATTTCGACAATTTTCTCAAGAGCAAGATCTTAAGGAAAAAGTTGAGGCTGTTTTTAACAACAGTCAAACCACCGAAGTTGCTTTTCAAGGTTTTAAAGATTGGCTAACAACACGATCTAACGCTGATTCAGCAAAGAAGTTGAAGTGGAAAGAAAATCTTTCTTCCACTGGTTTTACTAAAAATGCTTTCGAGAAAATGGTTGAGTATTATGGGAAGCTAAGTGCCTAGACGTGTGTTATGATTTCTCTAGTCTATGACACCAAGAAGACCAGATGAAAATCGGCGAACTCGCTTCGATGTCAAAGCAGCTTTGGCTGGTGAAGCTGACAGTTTGAGAAGAGAGCTTTCTTTTCTTGGTTCTCTGTCAATTAGTGATATTCCCTTCCCTGCAAATCCCCCTGTTGATTTAGAAATTATAGAGATGTATTGGAATGACTATCTCATTGATCCGATCCGACGATTAGCAAAATCGGCGGCTCGTGAAGATGAAGCTGGCGTCTCTGATGCTACAAGAGAACTTTTTTTACAACTGCAAGATACAAATGGCACACTAACGGAAGAACAAGCTTTGAGTATTGTTCGCTATATTACTCAACAGTTGGATGTTCATTTCCCAACTGAAGATGACAACGATCCCGATGGGATTGTTGGAGATAATGCCGCGATTCATCCAGAAACTCCAGATGACTCCTCTCCGCCCGATGCTGGGACACCTCCCCCGGATGGTCCGCCAATACCTCCAGCCACACCCGACGTACCTGGCCCAGTAGGCCCAGAGTCTCGCTTTGATGTCCTTACTAATGAAAATGCTCGTTTCTTTTTAGAGTGGGCTTCTGGATATGCTGGTGGCCATTTTTTCGAAATTAGACGTGTGGGTGAAGACGGAACTCCTAATTGGGGCCCAATTGATTTGCTCAAACCGACCTACGAAGGCGAAGAAAAACAAAAAATTCTTTTTGATTTTTTTAGACTGCTTTTAAAGAGAGTTGACGAGCTCATGGATGCTAGTGATATTGCTGGTGGTCAAGAGGGTTTTGCGACCAAGTCGAAAAAACTGAGAATTCGTGGTAAATGGAAGTTAGAGGAAAGTTTTTTCCAAAGTAATCCCAATCGCGTCATCAGTCAGACAAATCCCATTAATGTTGAGCAATGGGCTGGAGTTTTGCCCGATGGATTGAAGTCCCTGCTTTTTCAAGCAGAGGAACTCATGAAAGCAACCGTTGGAATTTCTAACCAAGCGAAAGATATTATTGCTCTACTTCCCGAGTCTGAAGGTAAAGGTGCAGCTAAAGACGATAAGTTGATTGGAGCTTTAAGATCTGGCGGTTTTAACTATGCGGTTGAACGAGTCGCTCAACTGATAACAGGCTCCTTAATTGAATCTAAAGAACCTCAGGATGGTCACGAAGGATATCCTAATACCCAAATTCATAGATTTTTAGGAGAGGTTATCCAAGAGGCAATGTTTGTTTTTGACCGAATGTATAGAGGATTATCTCCGTCTGAGTGGGGTACTCTGTTTCCACACACCTTCTCTCAAGATGGCGCCGACCACCCTTATAACGCAGCTTACCAACATATTGCCTCATCTGTTGCCGATAGAATAAACAGGGACCCTGAACTTGCCGAATTATTAGGGTTTATTGATGATCCAATTCAAGCACATCAATCTCTTGATTTGCTTCTTAAGTGGGGGATGCAGTCTGCCTTTGACTTGGTTTGGGCGTACATTCAAGCAATTAAATATGATTCCAAGTGTACAAAATCAGAATTTGCAGAAGGCGCCAATGCGGCGACGTACCATCAGCGAAAACCAGATGGAATTCCCGCCAAAACAGAATACGATCAGGGAACTTCAACCAAGAAAAAAACACCTCGAGTAACTGATAAAGCAAGATATTATTTTTCTCCTCTTGAATTTGTTTATTTACCAACTCTGGTGGATCGAGATAATCTTGCTATTGGAGATACTGAAGCAGCCATGCGGGATTATTTTGAAGTGTATCTTCCTCAAAAATATGGTCCCAAGTATCAATCGAGCGAAGAGTATATTCAGACTGTTGGCCTTATTCCAGAAAGTCTCATGTTCCTTCCAAATGGGACCAAAAATTATGCTGCTTTAGCTCGAGAGTTCGTTATTCTTCAAGTTCAACAAGACTCTACTCCGTTTGCCGCTCAACCTCCAAGTGGAGAAGCGGCAGAGAAATGGCAACCAGACAAAATGTTTTTGCGTCGAAATCCAGCCTTAAACCAGCAACTTCGACCCGTTGAAGAGGGGGGATCTCAACATTTAAGCTTGAGTTTGCCTATGTATGACATCCTTTTTCGCTACAGATTACCACTTCTGGATGATCAAGCTCATTTACCACTTGTTCAATTCCACGCCGCTCCAACTGCTCAAAAAATTAGTTCAGATTACGGCGACTCTCTTGGTTATGAGATGGCTCTCTTTATGTCCACAGCCAAGACAGATGAAATTTCTTTGCTCAAACCAAACTCAAGAGATTTGATTGAGTGGGGAGTCAATGCTCGGCGAATTGGCGGCCTTTCCGCTGATAAACAGTCTTTGCTTCAGTCTGCTCTGGGGTCAATGCCGAGAGCCTTGTCAACGAGAGCTTTACGATTAGCCTATCGTCAACGCCAAAGAGATTTGGGAAACCAGATATTTGATGATGCCAGAGTGGCAATTGAGCCAGTTCCAGCCACAATTGTCGATGCCTTTGATCGATTTGGAATTGCAACCCTCGATGACTCAATGTTTAACTATTACCGCAGAGCAATGATGGGAGGGGAGTCAAGCAAAAGAGTTGTTCCTCATTATGAGGACGGTAGGCTATCTGAAATTGCCTATATTAACCGTCCTTCTGAAAACCGTAGACCCCAGATTTATGACACCGAATATCGAAACGTTTTTGTTCCTTGGGATTTTGACCCTCTTTATGCCTCAAGAAGAGCTTTTGAATGGATTAAGGTGCTTGAAGCCACCGAAAATGCACGAGATCCTGATACGAAATTCCAGAGACAGCGAGCCGAATTTGCACTCCAGCTAGAAGAAGAGTTCTTTACAGTTATTGATTTGTGGATTTCTCAATTCATGTATCCATCTCTTGATGAAGATTTTAAAGGGAATACTCCTGAAGATCATGTTGTGAGTGCCTTGCAACTCGAAACCGAGGTCTCCCGAACAATAACCCACAAAGATGATGTCTTTGCTCGTTTACCAGAAGATGTTGCCTGTGACGTTGCAATTTTGAAACAATATGTAGTTCATCGTGCTGGCGTTTTTCTTCGTGGCAATAATAGACCTAGTTCTGCATCTGATATTGAAGCTTTCTTGAGAGACCTTCGCCCTGCGGGATTACCAAAAGATCCAAATCAAATCGATACTTGGGGGTTTTCACCTGAAGAAATCGAAGGAATGTTGTTATCGCTCTATTCCTTCAATGGCATTAGTAGTGGTCCCAGAGCTGCTGGTGCGGCTTTAGATACATTGAGGCTTATGTCGAGAGGAAAAGTGGGTCGCTTTGCTCGTACTCGAGATCAAATCGAGCACCTTCGAAAAACGAGAGCTGATGCTGGTCTTTTGAGTGGGTTGTATAAAGGGTTTAAACCTTCAACAACTGACAAAAAATAACCAAATTTTTCTAAAAAGCACATCTCGATTTTCTTAATTCTGATACAAAAGTTCAGTAATTTTCTTAAAAAATTAACACCAAAGAGACATAAAGACTAAAAACTTGTTTGTTTTATGCCTTGCGGTTTTGTCTTTCAGCTTGTCTTCTTCTTGCAAGTGCTTCAGCAATAGTTTCAGTGGGAGCCGGTGCTCCTCCAGCCACTGGAGCTGGAGTTGGTGTGGCTGGAAGAGTTTGTCTATTTGCAGCAACAATGGGAGTTGGTGTTTGTGAAGGAACTTGTCCTTCCACGTTGGTTTGTCTCCATCGAGCATATGGTTTGGCAATTCCTTCAGTTTTTACAACACTCGCCAAACCAGGCAGGGCACCGTATCCTCTGAGTCTAGACCAAGTTGATCTTTCAGCCTGTGGTTTTGCATTTGTTGCTTTTCGAGAGGCTTCTGAGCCAAATGCGACACGTTGTAAGTTAGAGGCTCCAGGAACCTTAGTAAATCCTAATCCAGGAACAGCCTGACCACCCTTCCAGCCTTGAGCTAGGTTACCCATGGCTTTGTCTTTGAACTCATCAAGAGGACCGCCACTGACACCGAGCATCTTTTTGGTCATACCAACCGCTTCGGGCAGAAGCATCACAAAACCCATAGAGAGAACGCCCAACATGGCGGCCGGATTGAAATCCTGAGTGAGGATTAAGGGGAGACGCAGGCCAGTTTGATCCGCAGCGTCGGGATCGTAGCCAACCCCAGTTTTGGTGTTGGTTCCCGCTAAAGTGAAGGCCATAAACAGCATAAAAACAACCACCACGAATGGAGCTAGACCAGCAATCAAATTAAGGAACCACTTTTGGAAGGGATTCTTACCCGGCCAAGCACCTTGGAGCAGAATAAAAGGACTCAAAACAACATTAATAACGAAACCAGCATATGACATGAGCAACTGGAAAAAGACGCGGAAAACTTGAATCAACATTGCCACACCAATAACCAACATAAAAATATTGCCAACAATCCACTTAAAAATACCCGCGACGACATCATCATCTCCAATAGGTAATATGGCTGAAATCCCGCCACTCACAACGGTATCAGCCAAGGCATCGGCCACGTTCGAGGCACTTCCCGCAGTGAGAAACTCAAAAAAGATGTGGAAGATGCTTTTATCCAAAGCCATTTCCACCAAACTCGTACCTTCCATAGGGGAACTCTCAAAGAGGGAACTAAAAATAAAGACGGTAAAGTACACCGCCCAGAACATAAGATCGACCACAAAACCAGCGATGGCGTAGGAGAACGTAATAAGAATAAGGGTAATTACTAGGCGGGGAAGGGCATTTTGGACACTGACGGCCACGTTGCCACTCACCTTTTTACGGAAAATGATGAGTAATCCCGTTACCAAGAACATCACGGTGAGTAAAAAGTAGGCGACATCACGAAATGCTGCCCAGGTTTCTAGGATAGGATCGAGAGCACCAAAACCGATGCCAAAACCTTGGGCATAGACGGGTTCAGGAGAAAAACGAGAATCTCTGACTACTTTGGCAACGTAACGAGATCCTGATGCCGGAGGGTAGCGAATCATTTCTCCCATGTAATAGGTCAGTCCACCGATCATGCCACCTGATTCGAGGGCTTGGTCAACCGATCTGGGGATGGAATAGGTGACTTCTGGGTCTGCACCTGGTGCTTCAACCGCATCGGAAGCAACTTTCAAACTTTGGGGATTTACGGAACCATTCAAAAGCCAGGTAATGGTGAGCATGATGTAGGCCGTGGTGTTGGCTAAGTTGGGAGTGGGTGATTCAACGGCGGCAGCAATATCCTCAACGGAAATTTCCACACCACCGACAATACCTTGGTAAGCTGGGCCGGTGTCGTCAATCTGGGCTTTTGCCGCCATGGGTACGGCCAATTGAGAGGTCAAAACACCCACCAAAATAAGACAGCCAATGGCCTTTTTCCACCACGCGCGCATGTAATTGATATTGTACGTGATTTGACTCGAGAAACAAGGTGAAAGTGAGACCAAAATTTGCGTTTATA
>Ga0265297_10004703_pt1 | contig 21878 bp, 27 predicted proteins | sample Munlanlwell13791_FD_192502 | JGI IMG/M metagenome (GOLD analysis project Ga0265297, IMG submission 192502) | Leachate microbial communities from a municipal landfill in Southern Ontario, Canada - Leachate well 137-91 | ecosystem: Engineered > Solid waste > Landfill > Unclassified | place... | reverse complement strand
TCGAAGCAAGCCAACAACATTTTGGGCCTGGAATCACCATCTTTTTCTCACCTCAAGGCATCAAGCTCAATCAACCATTGCTCCAAAAACTTGCCGATCACCTTAAGCCTCACGCTGAAACATCAGTTCAACCTCCTATGCCAACAAACTCGGCGGAGCCGCACCTCATTCTCGTGTGTCCTCGCTACGAGGGTATCGATCCTCGTGTCGAAGAACAATATGCCGATCTTGTCATTTCGGTTGGAGACTTCGTCGTCCTGGGCGGCGATATCCCTGCACAATTGTTTTTAGAAGGCTTCTTGCGCCTAGTACCCGGCGTTGTCGGCAAACAAGAGTCGGTCGAATATGAGTCATTCACGGGACCCTATTTGGATTATCCAGAATACGGCCTCCCCGTCGAATGGAACGGGAAAAAAATCCCTGAAATTGTCCAATCCGGCAATCATGCTGCGATCGACAAATGGCGCAAACAGGAAGCGTGTAAAAAAACATTACTCAAACGCTTTGACTGGTTTACCTCCGCTTCGCCAACACCAACTGAATGCAAGCAAGCGCTCACCACAATTCCGCCACACTACGTCGCACTGATGCACACCGACGTACAATTAAAAAATGGTATGGTTGGCACCACGTCAGTCACTTCGATTGATTTGCATGACACCGCACGTTCGTGCGCAACCTACGGCATCAAAAACTTTTTCATGGTCTCGCCACTGGCAGATCAACAAGCAATCATTGCAACCTTCTTAGACTTTTGGCTCTCTGAAGCCGGCCAACGCTACAACGCAAGCCGCTTTCATGCTATCAGTCGCGTTCGGCCAGTGTTTTCACTCGCCGATGTTATTCAAGAAATCACCGAACGCGAAGGCAAAAAACCTTTGATCATCGTCACGTCAGCCAAGAGCCATGGTCACTCGAACCTCATTGACTACCATGACCAGGGAATCGTTTGGCAGCATGATCGTCCCGTTCTTATTCTATTCGGCACCGGCCAGGGCCTGAGCCAGACACTGGTAGAGCAAGCAGATTATTTGCTTCTTCCTGTCGTTGGCTTAACCGATTACAACCATCTTTCAGTGCGCTCAGCCATTGCGATTGTCCTTGACCGCTGGCTTGGATTGCAGCCCAAAATCACCAAGTTTCCGATTTCTCAGAAGCAATAAAGTTTATTATTCCTCGTCATTTTCTGTACAATAAGCGACCTCCGCACATTGTTTGTCGTAATTCCGCTTTATTGCACAGGAGTCCTGATGAAAGTAGCCCAATCTGTCATTTTCTCGCTTATTTTCGTAACTGCCGTTCAAATAACAGATGCCATAAACACATTATCAATTATTGATTACCAATCGGTCAAAGATCTCAATACCAAATACCAATTACCCGAAGGCATCTTGGCAAGATTTGTTTCTGCAATCAAACAAGACAACAGCCAGCTCGCACAAATCATTACCGAAGCACTTACAGGTGACGACATGCTGATGGATTTTGAAGACGCTCTCTACGACACATCAATCACGATATACAGCGCATCTCACAAAACAGAAGTAACAACCCTGTATCAGTTCGCTCAAAGCCGCAATGCCACCAAAATTCTTACATTCTTTGAAAAGCTAAAACACCGAGTGATGTTGTCGCCCTCATGCTCGTCGCTTGTAAAATACGCTTATCTCAGAAACCTGATTATTGACGCTATCGAAGAACCAATTCCTACGAAAACATTTAAAGATCTGGTTGAACAAATAGACAACAATCTTTTGTATCAAGTGCTTGCAAGTAATTATATTTATTACAAACATGGTCACTATATTTCATGGGCCGCTCACCATGCATTAAAAGAAGAAAAGCTGGCAATAGCCCAACAAATACAACAGTTTTTGATTTGGCACCAACAGCAGGTCCGCATCGCATATTTTCATTAAAACAGTATTTTTTCATCTTGTTTTGCTGTAGGATAAGCGACGAAAAAAGCTAACGCTTAATCTAATCAAAACGCTTACCAAAAGGAGATTTTTTATGAAAAAGGTTCAGCGTTTAATAATTTCTCTTATCGCAGCAACCACCGCACAAGCAGCCTGTGCTATGCAACCGGCACAACAACTAGATCTCTCAGCCATGAAACTAGCTATATTTTGTAACCAGAACATAGCGCCAGAATATCGCGACGCCTGCATGACAAAAGTTAATGCAATGACAAACCAACAGCAATTGGAATCAGTCCGCGAATTTTTTAAGTATGCAGAGATCAAAACCATTTTAAAAATGCCACTATCAGAAGAACGTGAAAAAAAACTACTTCATCGACTCCTTTTGGCAATTGCTTCAGAAGACTTACCGATTGTACAATTCATCGCAGCTAACGTAGATACTGCCGAATTTATCCATCTTATCCATAACAGGTGTTTGTTGTATGTAAATCAGGATGGAAAAATGATGCCATTACCCACCGCATATCACATTGCACAAGAAGCAAGTTGGAAAATTGCCACTTTTTTTGATAAATACTTTCCACCAGTCAAATAATTGTTTTAATTCCACAGGAGATTTCTATGAACATAGTTCGCTGTTTACTTTTTTCACTTATTGTAACCACAATCACTCAGCCAACCTATGCCATGCAACAGAACCAGCAACCCGACACAAAAAAAACATTGGTTCAATTAGAACAAAATATGACACGCTTAGAACAAGCAACGAAAGAGTTAGAACAAAAACTGAAGCGATTAGAATACTATGCGACAATCAAAACCATGGTCGAGGCCCCAGCAACTCTAGAGAATGACGAAGCAATAGTCCAATATCTCGTCATGGCTATTTTTAACAAAGATTTCAATCTTATACTCTATCTTGCCAAAAATATCGAAGCTCGGCGCTTCAGATATATTATTAATCACATAATCATAGTATTCCAAAAAGCCGACGGGGCCATTACACCACTCTCTGTATATGATATAGCCAAAAAAAAGGACCCCATCATTGCCCACTATTTTGCAGCAAGCTTTCCACGTCTTCAATAAATTTTTTAATCACCGCAGGAGATCGTTATGAAAAAAATTATTCTTTCCACCGTAATCGCATCAACAATAATTTGCGCACCTCTTTTTTGCATGCAAAAACCCGTTATTTTTGATCGAGACATCGCACCATTAATTAGTAACATGCAACAAGCTGACGCCCTGTCACCCCAGAGTAAGCAACGCCTCTTGTTACGCTTTAACGCAGTCACAACGTTCAAAGAGCTTTTAGACGTTTTTTATGAAGTGCAAGCAGAAGTCATAAGAACGGACATTCAGCGTGATGGCAGGGCCGGCATTATCGCCAATCTTACTGCCGTAATCAAAAAAAATGATATGAAAAACTTTAAAGCGATTCTACACATGGTACCGACTCGCGTCCTGTATAACATTTTTACAGAAACCATGGTCCGTCGTTCATGCGTATCATTCCAAGGGGATAATCCAAAAGGCACAGAGCACCTACTGTTTTCATCGTATGCCATCTTGGCGGCTAAGCATAGTGCCTTTGCAATTGGACAACTAATCCAAAATTTTATTGCTCATTGTAATTATACCAAACAAGCGGAGGAATAAGGTCTCTGATCGTCCCAGGAGCAATCTACGCCATCACTTGCCCAAAACAACAAAATAAGCCCAAAAACGAACGTGAGCATTGCCAATATTGAACTTTGGGCCTATACTTTTATCCATTCTCAATTGACTACAAGTACCATAAAAAATCACTGAGGGAACAATGAAAGCACGCGGTTTAACACGGGAAACAATTCTCGATCTCGGCACAGAAATTAAAAAGCACCCAGCCTTTAAAGTTGGTGACACTATTATTGTTGATCTTACGATCAAAGAAGGCGACAAAGAACGCGTTCAACCGTTTGAAGGCGATGTCATTGCAAAACACGGCAACGGCGTATCATCAACCTTCACCGTTCGTCGTATCTCAGCAAACGGCATCGGCGTGGAAAAAATTATCCCTTTGTATTCTCCAACAATTAGCCAAATCAAGCTAGTCAAATCTGGTAAAGCTCGTCGCGCAAAATTGTATTACCTTCGCGACCGTGTGGGCAAAGCAGCACAAATTAAAGAAAAGATCCTGACCAAGGAAGAAAAAATTGCTCAAACGGCAGCTAGAAAGCTAGTACAGCGATAAAACATATGATTGAGCGTTTTCTTATTGCAAGCCTTTGCTCTTGTTTGTTATTGACATCGTGTAGTAAACATGCTGAACGAAAACGAATCAAACAAGCGCATTTAGAATTAAGCAAACATTTTGACGTCCCAGTTCCGCTTTCATTTGCTTTGGCCGGAACCACAACTAAAAAATCTGAAACCGGTTATTCTGATTATTTCACCTACACCGGTTCCCTACCGATTACCAAGGCTGTTGCGTTTTATAGGCAAGAAATGGAACGCGCCGGCTGGGACATCAATGATCTTTCGACCGAGCGCGAAGGCTTTCTGTACTGCTCAAAACCAACCAAACAATGTGGCATTGAGATTCGACCAACCAATACACCAAACAAAAAAAACGCGACAACCATAAGTCTTTTCGTCAGTCAACACGCATAGGTGTTGTATGCTTCTCTTTTTTGCCAAAGCCATTGTACTCATCGCACTTGTTCTTGCTGTTTCACCATTGATATTTTTTGGTTTAATGGGTTGGTTTGGCCCATACTTCGGCCTCACCCCAACACCCGATTCATTACTCGTTCGTTTCCAGCAAAAATTTGGCCGTCACCGCTAAAGCTTCGCCTACTACCGCTTCCACCATGCACAAATCTTTTCGTGCATCTTCGCAAGCATTTTACGTGCCATTGAGCTCCCCAGTAGTGCCGCCCCCAGTACTATGAGCAAAATTCCCTGAATAAACGGAACAAACAGCCCAACAATACCCAGTCCAATAAATACAATGCCAGCGACCCTTCGCAGCGTTGTTTCTAAAAACAGTGTGATTTCTTTGCGAAACATTTTTCTCCTTTATGCCACGATTATAATTGCCAACAGGCCCAGTTTCTGATATCTATTATACAATCAAAATTTATGGGAAGTCGTCTAGTGGTAGGACCCTGGATTCTGGATCCAGTTGCAGAGGTTCGAATCCTCTCTTCCCAGTTTCCGTTCAGGGGGGTCTTAGCGAAAGCAGTCTGAACTTCAACCGGGCAAGCCAGTTTTCAAGAGCAACAGGAAGAACGGAAACTGGTCCCGTCATAGCTTTGCTTGCTTACCTGTAATACTTACCAAAGCGAAGACGGACGGACGGGCAGCTCATTTTGGGGATTCTCATGTATCACGTTTATCTTCTCAGATCAATCAATCATCCTGATGCCATCTATACCGGCTACACCACCGACATTAAACAACGCCTCGTCGATCACAATAGCGGAAAATCAATCTATGCATCAACATGTAGGCCATGGCAACTCGAAATATGTGTAACATTTCGTGACAAAGAAAAAGCTCTTGCTTTTGAAAAATATCTGAAATCTTCTTCCGGTAGGGCGTTCGCCAAAAAACATTTTTAAATCTTCGCCAACTCATATTATACTGCCTTGATGGAAACAATTAGCTTGATCAAATTATCTTGTTTAATTCATGGAAAATTTAAAAATAATGTTCGCAAAAAATTTACTCTCTAACTCCATATATGTATTGCTTATGTGCTATGGCAAAGCACTTTCTTATACCCCCATCACCTGGATCAACGGCGCCCCGCACAATATTTACAAGCCGCTTTGTCTTGTGGGCGCTTATCAGAAAGATGCTCAATCCCGATTCTTTCATCTTGATGCCAATGCCGTGGCACTTTCGCAATGGAGTCGCATTGCGCATATAACAAGCAACAGTCAACTGTACGGCCTTGCGATTCAGGGCACGATGAATATGGATCAACTTCTTTCTGGATTATACAGCAACGTGTACGTTGCAGCGCTGATCAATCATGAAAAAACCTATGACTCTATATGGCGTGCTCAGTACCATTACGAGGCTGGGCTGGCAGACACTCATCTGCAGTTGGGATGGAAGGCCTACAACAAAGAAAAAGCCGTCCTCTCCTGCTATGCATTTGGCATCATTCCTGCGACAAAGCATGCATTATTTGATGCCACAAAGACCATCAATTGGGTTGGCCTTGATGCTCATTTTGCATGGGGAATTGGAGCAAATCTTCAGGTTCGTTTGAAGGGGAACACAGTTCATCATTGTGACTGGCTGACTGACGTAAATGTAACATTTTTGGAAAGTTGTCATACCAAGGCATGGGTAAAAAATAATGGCTTCTATGAGCTTTACCCGATAAAAATTTATGCACATCAGCTGTATAAATTCAGCACGACACTTGCATATCAATATAAAAAATTTATAAGTGACATCGGTGTTCATTTTTTCTACATGCCATCACTGAACTACACAAGGGCTGATAACATCTCGCAGGTACTTGAGCCAGCAGACTACGCGTTCGCGCCTTTTTGTGATGTAGGAGCAACCTTCCCATCCCGCAAACTATCATATTATTGCTCTGTAGGCGCTCAAGCAACATGCTTTAATCACGGATCAAATTACTGGGGCGCCAACCTTAAAGGTGGCGTACATTTTTAATTTTTCTTACAAGGCACACACGCATGAAAACATTCGTTTTTTCCATCATACACTTCTGTTTAATAATATTGTTTACGATCGGTATTGCCATGCAAAGCATGCGACTCAATGCCCACGAACAAAAAATCGGTAGCCCTTTTAAACTTCTGACCACGCTGTACAATGAAAAAAATCCAAAACGATGTAACGAATTCATCACCTGTCTTGAAAAAAATTTACAACATCCCTGTATTGATACAATCCAGGTACTTTACGAAGATGATAAACATGAAAGCGTAATTCTTTCGTATTTGAAATCGAAAAACATCAAAATTTCGTATATCTCAGAGCGAGCCTCGTTCGGCGATTTTTTCACAGTGGCAAACAAAGAATATCCTGGTTGCAGAATCATTGTGAGCAATGCCGATATTTATTTTAATGACACCTTAGCGCTGCTTAAGCCGTATGACTTGTCTGGCAAATTCTTGGCGCTAACCCGCTGGGAAGTGTGTGAAGATGGTAGCCTTGTTGAAATTTTACCGCGTGGCCAAGATACATGGATTTTCGCCACCCCACTGCGCCCCTTTGAAATTACTTCAATGAAACTAGGCATTTTGGGGTGTGATCCAACCATTGCATACCAGGCTCAAAAGAGCGGCCTAGTCGTATTTAATCCATCTCTTTCAATTCAATGTTGTCATCTTCACCTCTCAGCACTCAGAAACTATCCAAGCACCGACCTTTATAAACATTTGGGGGAATGGACGCATATCCCAAAATGCACCGTCATGGAAATAGATGCTGAGCAGAAGCGGCTGCTGGAAGAAAATGTACGGCTCTCTGCCGGATGCAGAAAGCCCATTATTCTGACTAACGCTTAATCAGTATACTGCCCCGAATGATCGTTATTTCGATTTGTCATTAATCATTGCAACCAAAGGCCAAATCGCGCCTTTGTGATAGTCAGCAGATCTTATACACTGAAAAGGTCATCTAGTCAGTAGATTGGTAGTATCTCTGTGTAACATTTCTGGGGGAATCTTATATGTTTAAACGTTTCTTAGCGTTGCCATTATTAATTACATCAATTAGTGTTCAAGCAGAAGTATCCATATTTTCAAACATAAAGCCCGGCTGCATACAAAAATATGATAAAAATGGAATCCCTATCACCCTTAAATGGAGCATTATCGCCAATGAGCAAGAATTTGATGAAAAGTGCAAGCAATTCCTCCCTATACTTACTTCAACTATCATAGATTTTGTTAATGAGACCAAAAAACATTGGCTTAATCGTAGCTACAACTTCGTTGTAGCCCAAGCAAAGAAAGAAGGCTCTACTATAGCGCCAGAAAAATATGCAACACATGTAAAAAATATAACCGCTCAATGCGATAAAGAATTAGCAGAATTATCAATCATTTCAGCTCTTCATAAAAAATCAGCATACAAAGAGGCTCTTAAACGCTTACGTGAATATCCATTTAGCTTCAATCCAAGCTATGAACTACAATATCCAGGAGAATCTTTAATAATCGAAGTAAAAAGCACTGGGCAACAAAACTTAGCCTTTGCTATCTTTGGCAAAAATGTAAATAAAATGGTTGTTTCTCCCCAAGCTCACGGGCGCGATCTTATTCATTCTATTAAAGAGCTTGTCCACAAAATAGCGACAAAGCTCGTTCCTCATTCAGAACCAGAAGGATTCGAAATTAAAACATCTCAAAACAATAGTGAAGCTCTTAAATGGCTATACGAAAAAATCGGGATACCAGAGCTTGGAAACCCCAATATATCAATATCAGAAAAAAAAGATTTTTTATCCGACCCAAATATGCGTAACGGCAAGGTCCCATTGCATGAACTAATTCGTAATATAGATGATTATATAAATCAAATATGCCCTAAGAAATGTGACTTACTACATAATGAAGAAAAAATGATTCAAGCTATTAAAAATGCTGTACCTACATGGACTTATGCATACGGTCGAACATTTTGTTGCAACATACCAGATATGACTTTTTCATGGGATGCTGATTGTTTCAATAAAGATGAGATGCTAGATATTCATCTGCACCATTTAAAAGGGGCTCGCGCTAATTATACTGATACGTTGAAATCGCAATCAAAAATGCTCATAAAAACACTCCTCGAAGGAGGCGCTCTTATTGATTTTCCAGATCAATATGGCCGTACCGCTTTGTGGTGGGCAGCAGAAAATAATCAACTAGAATTGATGTCTATTCTAATTGAAGAAGGAGCCAATATTAATGGCTTTGGCAAACAAATTCCACTTATAATTGCAGCCTATGATTGTAACAAAGAATCCGTCGAGATTTTACTTGATCACGGTGCAGATCTAAACCTTGTCGACGAAGATGGCGAAACCGCCCTTCACGCTGCGGCACGAGGCGACATGTGGCTATATCCATCTCATGACCCAAAGTACAAACGATGCTCACCAGAAAAGCTACAAGACTACAAAGAAATTATTGCGTCATTGATACGCCGTGGGGCATTTAATAATGTCAAAAATGCAGAAGGCTTAACCCCTTCTCAAGCAGCGCGAGCACAACAAAAGGAATTTTACCCAGAACACACAGATTTTATTTTAGCTGACTATATCGAACAACTTACAAACACTACACAAAAATAAGAAGCGATCACTCTTTTTATGGGGGAACCAATTATGTTTAAACGTTTCTTAGCATTGCCATTATTAGTAGTCTCAGCAACTGCGGCAGATCCTAACACCAATACAACACCATATATCGTGGATCATGTAACAGTAACGCAGAATTTTTTCGCTCACATTAAACAATGTAATGCGCTGCTACCGCATCTTCGTATTTCCACTATATCTACCATCTTCGAACCATCATATCGATACACACAATTTTTATTGATTTCACAACAACAATTAGATATTTGCCTTGCTGCTGTAAAACAATTAATTCAAGAGCAAGAATATCAGACGGCCACCATGGGGCTTGAGGTCATTATTCTCAGTAGCATTGAATCATCTTTACCCCCAATGCCTAAAGAAAAATTTGAAGACTATAAACAAACATACATATCACTTGTATCAACATGTGGATTACATAATGGTCCAACAGAAAGCGACTTGTATTTGACTGCAGATAAAATTATTGAATTCATCGAAAAACAGCAGAACCCAGCTGAGGCGAAAAGATTCATGCAAGTTCTTATTCAAGAAGCAATGAAGGCGCCTCGCCACGACATCCTTATCACCATGCTTGAAACATGGCGCAAATTTCATGTACTAAGAGGATCTCCCGCTGAAGGCGTTGCTTACATAGTAGATGTTTTTAGACAGCTAGCTATGAATCCAAATTTACATGACGTGCTCTTTTGCTCTAACGACTTAGCAATATTACTCGACTATGCTGATGTATTGGGAAAAGATCTTGTCATCGAAGCATGTCGCACAATAATTGATTTGTTTTTTGAACATACATTTTCAGCATTATCGAAAGTTTCAGATCAACAAAAAATAGACCTCTTACTCCATGTCGAATCTATTCTCGCTCAAAGCTCTTCAAGAAATGACGAGTACATCATTAATTTGCGCAACGCTTATCGCGATGGCATTCCTGGACTTATTAGGTTATGCCAAAGAAAATTGGCGCAAGATATAAAAGATTATTCCTATCAACTAGCAGACCTTATGAAACCAAAAGAACGACAAATGTTTTTACATCATATCCATAACAATCTGCAGAAAAAAGGCTTTCGGATGGGCGCCCTTAATTTATTAGGTTTGCCATATATATATTATTAGGTTTGACGAACATTTTAGGAGAATTTTATGTTTAAACGTTTCTTAGCACTATCATTATTGATCGTATCATTCTCTGCTCATGCAGAAGTAACCATTGACCCTTCCCTGACACTAATTTATCCTCACCTGACACTAGCTGCAGAAAAAAAAATGAAGGAAGTGGTAGCTTCATTTGCGCCATTCATTTCCCGTAGCAATCTTGTATTTAGAAAATCCATATTGGGAATAGATCGCTGGTCTTACCAAATTGTATTTACATCATATCAACAAGCAGACCCTTGTTTTGATTTTGTAAAAAAATCAATTGATCTAAAAAACTATCAACATGCGGCATTTGGCCTTCGATTGCTCATATCTAGCATCGGAGAAGAAACATTGCCTTATGATGATGCAAAATTTGAAGCTTATAAAAAAACATTATTATCGCTTGTCCCAACATGTGGCTCTCTTCCTTTTGGTCCGAAAGACCTAGACCTCACCTATGTTGCTGAGTACATCATAGAATACATCATCGAAAAACAACAAAATCCAGAATTGGCAAAAAATTTCGCACGGCAAATTATCGAACAAGCAAACCTAGCAATTGATGATGACTTTCTTTTCCGTATGCTTCACATTTTTGGAAAAATTAACCAAATACAAGGAACATTGGTTGACGGTTTGAACTATGTGCAAGACATTTTGACCCGCAAGGCAATTAACCCAACAATGAATGAAATTTTCTTTACTTCACTTGCAGGTATTTTGGTATCATTTGGTTATTATATCGATGTTATGGACCCCAATTTAGTTATTGCAAAATGCTGCCCAATTATCGACTTACTCTTTACTCATACATTTACCGCATTGGCCACGTATGCACACCAACATGAAAAAGAAACCCTTGCTTATATAGATTCAGTTTTATTGGCCTTTCCAAAATTTAAATATGAAGATAATCATGAAGAAATAATTAAATGGCAACTACTTCGCAAGAATGGTATTGAAGCTATCATCGCAGAAGCTCAAAAAAGATTAGCTGGCGACATTGTTTTACTTTCTAAAGCAATAGACGTCTACATGAAACCAGACCAGGCAAAAGCTTTTTTAAACGATATCAATGCAAAATTAATAGCACAAGGTTTTCCAGCAATAGCAGCAACCATTTATTCGTCAGCAAAAAAATAATTACGCATCATTCAGAGTGAATTTCACGCTAAAAGCCCCCGATGATGTAACATCATTGACGGGGCTTTTTTTATTATGCACCAAAAACAGTTTAGGCCATATATTCTTGCAGCAACGCCCTGACTTTAGGATCAATCGCCAAATCATATGCCGTATGTCCACTCTTACTTTTAAGCATTGCATCTGCACTATTTTCAAGAAGATACTGAACCATCGCAAAATTGTTAAATGTGGCTGCATAGATCAGCGCCGTATAGCCAAGGTTATTTGAATGATTAACGTACAGGCTAATGTCTGATGGCAGAAACGGCCTCACACAATACGAGAGGACATCAAGCGGACAAGCTTCCCAATCCATCGCTGCTTCACGCATGGCTGCTGTAGGAAAAAGAGGAACACCCGCTTGATTCTGTTCATGCGCATTTTGATACGCCAAATTTGTGAGATCTTGCACAAGTGATTCAACAATTTCTAAATTATTCGCCTGAGCAGCCACGATCAAAGCTGTATTTTTATCATTATCTTGTGCTAATGCATCTGCTCCAGCATGTAAAAGTTCATCAACAAAATGTACCGATTGCGTCATTGCTGCAAGCATTAAAGGCGTTTTACCTTTAAGTACATCAACACGTTGAAAGTTAATGTCTGCGCCAAATGCAATAAAATTTCTCAGCGCGGGCAATGTAAGCGCATGTGAAAGAGATTCGACCAAATAGACAGTAAGAAAATCCTTGTTGCTCATGTGGCAATATGACGCTAGAGAGTTAACGACTGTTGCCAACTTATTGCGATTGGGTCTTTGACTATTAAGTAAGATATTAAACTGCTGAAGATCCAACTGATGTCGTACATCGGCAACTTGCTGCCAGTAATCACAATACATACCACAAAGATTGGTTGCGTCTGATAGACTCAAGGTCATGACAATATACAATGCACGTAGTACGTTTTTCATAAAAATTACTCCATAAGGTTATTGGATTAATGACTAACAAAGGGGGTAGACAATATCATTTTTTTGTAGAGATTTCTAGTAGAAAAACAATATTACAGGGAAGAATTAGGCTATGTTGAAATGCCGTGATGTGAAAATTTTGATTCTTGTGTTCGGAATAAATATTGGTTCAAACGTGCTAGCCATGTTGCAAAACTTGTTTCCTGAAAAATTGCATCACGAGCAACAAGCTAAAATCTGCCAAAAAGTTTTATCACGACGCTTAGAAGCAGAACTATGTGAAGAAAGACAAAATTTCATTTATGAGACATGTGACGACGTGGATCTCATCGAAAAAAAAATCGGTCTCCGCGATGATATTGCAACACTGCTGGCATTGCAAAAAGGAAAACTCGTTCCACACGACATGCTTACAAAATGTTTTATTTCCTCGCTTGACCCGGTGATCATTGAACAAATTTTGGCAACATGCGACAAAAACTTTTTCCTTTTGCTCGTCAACACGCCCTTTACCATCTATATCCCATTCCCTTATGAAACAACCAAGCTCAATCTTGCCATACTGCAAGGTTCTGTCGAACTTGTTCATATCATTCTTGACCGAGCGAGTAAGCTTGGCGAAGAAGTATTTGTTACCATGATTACCAACAGGATCGATAAGCAAACACCATTTGATGGGGCTGCACATGGCCGTTCATTTAAAATTTTTAACGACTTTATAGAACATGCCGCAACACTGGGACAAAAAGCATTTTTCAGCATGATTCAAAGTGACAGAAAATTAACAATCTTAAGATACTTACGAAGAAACAAGTTGAAATGGTTTGTTACACTTGATAAACAAGCAGCAAAATTAGGATCTGAAGCGTATTTTCAATTTACTCGACTTTTATGAATGGAAAAATTATGTCACGACTATCAAAAAAAATTGTTCTTACATTCTTATTCAGCGTGATCATTGGCAGCATTTTTTATTGGTGGACAACAAGCACACAGACGCAGAACAATGATCCTTGTGCGTTTTGCAACGAACAGATCCTACAAGCCCAAACCTTTTACGAAGATAATTTGGTCCGCGGCATGTGCACCCATAAACCGCTATTGCCCTATCACTGCTTAGTCGTCATCAAGCGCCACATTGAGAACATTGACAATGCAACAGACGAAGAAATCGCCGCAGCATTCCGGCTCATCAAAAAAATCAACGCTATTGTCCAAAAACTCAATGGGCCTTCATCATATTTACTTCTGCAAAAAAATGGCCGCGAGGCTGGCCAAACGGTTCCCCATGTCCACATCCACTACCTTCCAACCAAACAAACTGATTGTAGAAACACACCTACGTTTGGACTTTTGTGGCCTTTTATACGTTCGCCTTTTCAACGAGCGATTCCAAAAGATGTCCTTGCCGCTGACGTGGCAGTAATGAAAAAAGAATTTTTAATGATCGGAGCAGCATGAACTTTGAAACAATTCAATTACCAGCACTAACCATTATCGGTATCGAACTACGCACGACATACCTCAATAATGAATGCTATTCAGCAATCCCAGCTTTCTGGCAACAGCTATACCAAAAAAACACGCTTGCCAAAATTCCCAGCAGAACAAATTCTGACGTTGTTTTGGCAATCTATACCAACTATACCCCAGACTTTTCACTCACCAGCGGCTACTACTCCATGATTGTAGGTAGCCCGGTAACCAATACTCAAACCGTTCCGGCCGGCATGGTCATTAAAGAAATACCTGCAGCAAAATATGCAGTCGTTACCACCGAACCTGCAGCGATTGCAGATACCTGGGCCAAAATTTGGCAAACTAAAAATCTTAAACGAACATTTACCAGTGACTTTGAATGGTATGATGCAAAGCAGCCTAATCTTGTAAAAATTTATGTGGCGATTAAATAGGTGGCATCCAGCCTTTCCTCCAAATTTGCATGTTTTTGTTGATTTTCCCTATTTGTCCTTGTAGATTCGAACTTAGACCTCGAAATTACAAGGAGATTTTATGTTTAAAAGAGAACATTATTTACAGAAAATTGAACAAAATTTTAGGGTTCATTCCATTTGCGCCATTTTAGGCCCCCGTCAGGTAGGCAAAACAACGCTTGCCCGAACGTTTGTAAAAGAAAAAATGGGGGGCATTGCCCGGTTCTTCGACTTAGAAAATCCACTGGATCTTGCTCGTCTCGACAACCCTATGCTCGCACTTTCATCGGAGCCAGAAAAACTCATTGTCATTGACGAGATTCAAATGCGCCCTGATCTTTTTCCCATCATTCGAGTTCTTGTCGACGAGCCAACCCATAAACGCAAGCTTTTAATATTGGGGAGTGCCTCTCGCGATCTTATTAAACAATCATCCGAAACATTGGCCGGCCGCATCGGTTACATCGAATTGCCACCATTCACCCTCAGTGAAACAAAAGAAAGCACCAAGCTTTGGCTCCGTGGAGGCTTTCCTCTTGCCTATTTAGCTTCTAGTGAATCAGACAGCCTTCTGTGGCGACAAAACTATATAACAACATTTCTCGAGCGCGACATCCCTAATCTTGGCTTCAACATTCCCCCAGTCCAAATGCGACGCTTCTGGCTCATGCTTGCGCATTATCACGGACAAACTTTTAATGCCAGCGAAATAGCAAAGTCATTGGGCGTCTCTGACCATACAACACGTAAATATCTTGATATTCTGGCAGGAACATTCATGATTCGCGAGTTATCGCCATGGTTCGAAAACATTCAGAAAAGACAGGTTCGTTCACCAAAAATTTATTTTCGCGATAGTGGGATCTTGCATGCACTACTCAATATTAAAGATTTCTCAGAACTTGATACGTACCCACGTTTGGGCGCATTTTGGGAAGGTTTTGCCCTCGAGGAAGTCATTCGAACCTATGATGCAAGCCCCGAGGAATCATTTTTTTGGGCAACCCAGGCTGACGCAGAACTAGATTTATTTATTATCAAACATGGCAAACGCCTCGGTTTTGAATTTAAATATGTCGATGTGCCAAAAACCACCAAATCAATGCAAATTGCGCTTGCCGATCTCAAACTTGATCATTTGACGGTAGTGTATCCAGGCAAAGTCTCTTTCCCTTTAACAGAGAAAATAACCGCGCAAGGCCTTGAAGCCTTGGCGCAAAAGGGCTAATGCAATGTCTCACTATTTCACGCATACTCAAATAATCCTTGGAACTATCGTACTCATCTCAGACGGCAACGCCCTGACCGGGCTTTTTTTTGAGAAACAAAAAAACATGCCCCATTTAGATTCTCTCCAGCAAAACGACATTCCCCTGTTTTCACTGGTGAAACAACAACTTGCTGAATACCTTGGCGGCACACGGCAACAATTTCAGATTCCCCTCACTCCAACAACGGGAACAGCTTTTCAGCAAAGAGTCTGGAATGCTCTAGCCAAAATACCGTACGGCAGCACATTAAGTTACCGTCAGTTGGCCGAACACATCGGAGCGCCCAAAAGTGTTCGCGCTATTGCACATGCTACTGGTTGTAACCCAATTTCTTTGATTATCCCTTGTCATCGCATCATTGGCAGCAACGGCAAACTTGTCGGATATGCTGGCGGATTGGAACGCAAACAGATGGTGTTAGATATTGAAAAGAAAAATAGTCTAAGCCATGCTAACATCCTGTATTCATAAAGAAATTTGATCCCTATCAACGTAGATGGATTGGAGTAATAATGAGCAATTTCAAAATTTGCATATTTTTATACAGTCTCATGTACTGTGTGGTCTTGTGTGGTTGTAGTAAGCAACAAGACCAAGCCAAAACGAGTAGCCCCCAAGCAACACAACAAGCGCCACTCCCAACAACGTCCCTTGAAAAACAATTATTTGAGTCAATAAATAATCATGATGAAACTACTGTTAAACAACTCATTGCTCAGGGTGTTAATGTTAACGCACACGAGGAAGAAGATGGCAAATACATAGCCGGTGGCTTTATGCTCAATGGAAGCGCAGTTGATTTTGCTGGCGGAAAAGTTTTTGAAAATACATCGTATGGTAACTATCCAAGTTCTGTTGCTGAATGCATGAACAGCACGGACGAAGATGCCATAAAATCAAAAAATATTTTATGGGCTTTAATAGGTGCAGGAGCTGCTCTTGATGGTTGCGAGCACTTAATCAGAGAAATAGTTGAGTCGGGAGATATGCCATTTGTCGAACTCTTATTAAAAAAGGGAGTTGATTTTAAAAAATATAAGGGAATTTTACATAATGCTACCAAAAGCGAAAACACCGATGTGTTCAAATTGATACTTACATATGATAAGGACATAGAATGTCGTTTCTGTTTTGATAACGATACTGTGCTTATGCATGCAGTTAATAATGAGATTATTGTCAGAACTCTTCTGGAAATGGGTGCTGACGTTAATCAAAGGAACGACTGTGGCAGAACAGCTTTTACTGGTGCTGTACGCGAAGGAAATGAAACTATTGTGAAACTACTTATGGATCATGGTGCAGATATACACACAAGAGCAGACAACAACCTCAATGTATTTGCAGGTGAAAATGCCTTAATGCAAGCAGTTCTAGGCGGGCATACCAACATCGTCAAGCTCTTGCTTGAGAAAGGAATTAATATAGAAGAGAGGGATGATAATGGAAAAACCGCTCTGCATTGGGCCGCGGGAGGCGTCAGCCTCGGATGGAGAAATGTAGCAAATCCTGATATGACAAGATTTTTGTTACAAAATGGTGCACAGGTCAATGCACAAGATAACCAGGGAAGAACTCCTTTGCATGACGCAATGGCTGAAGGCATGTATACCGATGAAAAAACAATTCTTACGCTCGTACAATTTGGTGCAAATGTTTCAATAAAAGATCATGACGGAAAAACACCGCTGGATTATCTCGACCAAGAACAACTAGATATTACCCCAGAAGACGCCAAATCAAAATATGCTAAGATTCTCGATATTTTAAATAATCCGCACCAGTCAACGTACCTTGCCCCCCCACAAAAATGCGATGCTTAAGAACATGAAAAATCTAAGAACATATGGAATTGCACCCTTCAACATAGCGGTCATTCATGGCGGCCCGGGAGGAACAGGAGAAGTTGCTCCTGTTGCAGAAGAACTTTCTATAACACACGGCGTTTTAGAACCGCTCCAAACCAAATTAACAATAACTGGCCAGCTCAAAGAGTTAAAAGATGTCATACCAAAATTCGGCACACCACCCTTAACGCTTATTGGATATTCATGGGGCGCATGGCTCAGTTTTATCTTTGCCGCTCAAAATCCAGAACTCGTAAAGAAACTTATCCTCGTCAGCAGTGGGCCATTTGAAGCATCATATGCTACTCAGATCATGCCCACGCGGCTAGCACGCCTGACAACAGAAGAACAATCAAAGCTCACCGAACTTTTAAATGCTCTTACTACCTCTGCGCATCAAAAAAAAGATAAACTTTTTGCTCAACTTGGAACTTATATTTCAAAGGTTGACGCCTACGATGCTCTTCCAGCGCCAAAACATGAACCGGCTACGCCTCAATACGATATTTATGAATCGGTGTGGCCTGAAGCCGCTGAACTGCGAAAAAGCGGTAAGCTGTTGGCATTTGGCAAGCAAATTCAATGTCCCGTGGTGGCCATTCATGGCGATTATGATCCACACCCTTATGAAGGTGTCGAGAAGCCCCTGTCAAACACACTAAAAAATTTTCGATTCATTCTTCTTGAAAAATGTGGTCATAAGCCCTGGATTGAACGATGGGCACAAAAGAAGTTTTATAAAACGCTCAGGCAAGAACTGGCTTAAGATTTTTGGCACTATCTTTAAAACGACAATCAAGCGTTGTTCGAATCTTGCTTCCCCACACAACGCGCAGCAAATTGTTCACGTTTAATTTTATTTTGCCTGACGACTTCTGCTAACAATTCCTTCACTGCATCAGGATAGTCGACCATTATGGCATCGACGCCAACCAACTGCAGTTTTTGTATTGCTTCGCGACTTTCGTTCGGCGTCCACACCTAGTCAATCATCGTTAATTTCTAATAAAAAATTAAATCCAAGCGCCCCCCGCCCCCTTTGACCAAAAAGTCACTTCTGATAGGCTTGTAGCCTATTATTCGATTTATTACTGATCACGCTGGGGGGCGTTCATGGTAACAACACGTTACATTTCTTACTTACTTTGTTTAGCGATGCTTGTCAGCATCTCCGGCTGCGCTCGTTATCACGCACAGCCATTACAACCTCTTTTATCTACCCAACCCATCAAAAAAACACCTCATGTAGTCATGAGTTATAAAATCTTTGCCACGTATGAATGCGAAACATTTCTCGGTCGCAACGTTTTGTTTGATTATCAACCAATTCAGATTTCTATCCACAACCACAGCAATAACCCAATTTATTTTTCACCACAAAGTATCAGTTTGCCAACCGTACCTACATCAGAAGTAATTAAGATGATGCAAAATTCGCCATGCTATATGAGCTATAAATATTTTATCCATGGACTATTCATCGCTCCGCTCGCTTTTGGTATTTCGATACTAGGGGCAAAGGTTAGTCTCTTTAGCTGCAAAATGATAGGGATACTTGTTTGTGGATCTATACTTGCTACACCCATCATATTGCTTGCTGGATGCATGGAAGCTTATAACACATTTTCCTCAAATCGAAGCTTGGCAAAGGACTATAATAACAAAGCACTATGTGCACAAGTTATAAATCCAATGGGCACAATTAACGGTCTCATATTTGTTTCAAAATGGCATTTCTATCCTGAACTTTCGATCACTATCATCGATCAGGTCACCAATAAATCATACTTACTCAGCACAAGAAATCCTGTCGCTGACGTATAAAACGAATGTGGTTCATCCTATGAAACTATCTTATATTTCAAACCTACTTTGTATCGCAATGCTTATGGCATTTGCCGGATGCGCTCATTATCACGCGCAGCCACTGCAATCAATTTTTCCTACCAAACCACTCAAAACAACACCGCACGTTTCCATGCACTACAAAATTTTTGACAAACATGATTGCACAACCTACCTCGGCCGCAATGTCATCAAATATGGTTACCAGCCTGTTCAGATCGCTCTCTGCAATTACAGTCAAAGCATCTTTTCTGTTACCCCACAAAAAATAAGTTTGCCAACCGTACCAGCCAAAGCGATCGCTCACCTTATGCACTATTCATCAACAAAAATTTGGTTGGAGCACTTTGCGATAGGAGCCCTTATAATTCCAGGTGCCTTGGTACTCATTCTAACAATTGGTTCAATAGTATCTCCGACATTGGCAGAAATGCTACTCTATGATTACTTCAATTGGGTTGTTCTCGCGACAGCCGCCGTATGGGGCACTGGCTTGGCGCAAACTTGTTTTGCAGACACCTCAAACAAAGTCCTTCCCATCGACTATTGTAATAAAGAATTCTGTGCACACATCATTAATCCATCAGAAGCGATCAATGGAGTCATCTTTGTACCTATCCAAAACTTCCATGCTCAATTTTCGCTTGTAATTATCGACCAAATTACCAATAAATCGTACACACTCAGCACAAATAATCCCGTTGCTGATGTATAAAAACCGAAACGCCACACTATGAAATTACGTTATATTTCTCACTTACTTTGTCTTATAACTCTTCTCGCACTTACCAGCTGTGCCCGCTATCACGCACAACCGCTGCAGCCACTTCTATCAGCAACACCAGTCAAAAAAACGCCGCACATCGCCATGAACTACAAAGTTTTCGATATGCATGATTGCAAGGCGTTTCTTGGTCGCAATGTCGTTGAACGAGGCTATCAACCAATCCAGATCGCTCTTTATAACCACAGTCACAATATACTGTACCTATCCCCAGAAAATATTAGTTTGCCAACGGTATCGGCATCAATCATGGCACAAATCATGCGATATTCACCATGGGAACGTTGGCCAGCAGGTGTTGCAAGCTTTCTTGCGATTTATCCGGGAATACCAATTATTGTAGAGCTCGGTTCAATCATAGCAACGAGGAAGGCAGGAATGGCTGCATCGCTGGCATTCGCCATGCTTCTGTCATCGGTGGTTATAATCGGACTTACTGCAGCGATCGTTGGAAACATCGAATCTTCTTCCACACGCTCGACGAATCAAAAACTCACCAGAGATTACGCAGACAAAGAATTACGCACACAACTCATTGACCCATCGCAAACAATCAATGGAATTATATTTGTACCTATAGAACGCTTTAGATCTGAATTTTCACTTGTCGTTATCGATCAAACCACCAATAAATCGTACACACTCACCCCAGAAAATCCTGTAGCTGACATCTAACAACTCATCATAACATGCGTGGCTGCACGCTTATTATCAGATATGCCCCACACGCAGGCATTCATAAGAAAGCTTTTATTCCAACAACCTTTTAGCTTCTGCCTCATCGATTAAAACAAACTCTTCATTCTTTGGATCCCAATGATAAACATCGGCAGTTGTCAGATCAAACCACCAACCATGTATTTTTAGGCTATTGCTCTTTAATCGCTCCATTACCAGAGGATATGTTTTTAGATTATCCATTTGCTGGAGTACATTGATCCTCGATAGCAGGTTGCACGGCGTAAGATTCGTATCTTTTACAGAATATTCTTTAAATCTTTTATACGATGATGCAGCGTATTCCAGCCATGCTTTGGAAGACGGAAGCAAACGAAAATCATTGGAATCATTTTTTATAAGAGCGTGCATAGCCCCACATTCCGAGTGGCCACAAATTACAATATCTTTTACATCTAAGCTGAGCAGAGAAAACTCTATAGCAGCATTAACTGAGGCATCTAGTAGTGAATCTCCTTGAATTTCTTTGTGACATGGTGGAATCAAATTTCCTATATTACGCAAAACGAATAAATCACCAGGGTCACTTGAAGCAAAGACATTCGGAACGACTCTACTGTCACAACACGCAACAAAAAGCGTATCTGGGGCGTGCTCTAAAGCTAACTTTGAGAATTTAGTGCGATACGTTTCTATAAAATTTTTTCTGAAATCAACAATACCTTTAATTAATTTTTTCATTGGACCTCTCTTGATAACTATTTAGGTAACAATTCGAAAGCTTTTTAGAAAAACAACGCTCATAAGCATCAAAAGACATCTCTGCTTCTAGACAATCGTCACTCATCCCGATACTTCTGACTGCGCATTTTTTTGATTTCCCCCCGCCGTGATTTTTCACGCAGGCGAGTTTCCTTGGCCGTCTTGGACACTCGTGTCTTCATTCGTTTTTTGGGGACATAAAGAGCCCTGCCAACTTCCTGGGCAAGTGTTGCACATGCAGCC
>Ga0265297_10004702_pt1 | contig 21881 bp, 15 predicted proteins | sample Munlanlwell13791_FD_192502 | JGI IMG/M metagenome (GOLD analysis project Ga0265297, IMG submission 192502) | Leachate microbial communities from a municipal landfill in Southern Ontario, Canada - Leachate well 137-91 | ecosystem: Engineered > Solid waste > Landfill > Unclassified | place... | reverse complement strand
CGCCGGAGCCACTACCACTTATGCTGATGGCTCCATTACCACCTCAGCCGGTACTGACCTCGATATCAACTCCGGAGCCCTCTTTATCGAACAATCAAGCGGCAATGTGGGAATCGGCACAACCACACCTCAACAATCATTAGATGTCAATGGCGGCTTATCAGTAGGCAATACCACTAATGCTGTAGCTGGAACCATCAGATGGACCGGTACCCACTTCCAAGGCTATAACGGCAGTGTCTGGATCAATATTGATGAAACAGGATCAGGCTCATTACCGGGTGGTACCCTAGGTCAGTTCTTATATCATAATGGTACCGACTGGACTGCTACCGACTATGTCTACTATGACGATGTCAATGATTACATAGGGATTGGAACTACAACACCAACATCAACCCTTGATGTGAATGGCACGATTACTGGAAATGAAGTATTTTCTAACACCACCGTTGAGGCCTATACTGATATCATTGCGGATGATAATTTATACGTTGGTTCGCAAACCGAATTAATAGCCAATTCCGGTTTTGTACTAGATGGTGATGACGCCTATATTGCCGGTATGCTTGGAGTATATGGCGATGTTTATACTAACGGATCATTTATTGCCGGTTCAACGACCATCTATTCAGACGGCTCAATAACCACTTCGACCGGCACCAACTTATCGATTAACTCTGGCGCGCTTTATGTTGAGCAATCTTCGGGTAATGTCGGTATTGGCACAACCAGCCCGGGATATGCTTTAGATGTCGTCGGTGATTCAAGTATTTTAGGAACACTGTATGCCAATGCAGTGGATGTCGATGATATGATTGCCAATGAGGTTAGAATTACCGATAGTGTTAGTAGCAATTATATCTCGATTACCGTACCCGACCTAACGACTGGTGGGAGTGTAAATTGGGTATTACCAAGTACGAGTGGCTATTCCGGCCAGGTTTTAGGTACTGACGGGGCGGGAAATCTGTCATGGGTTACTACGGAAGGTACTGACAGTTCAAGCTATGGCGGTTGGGAAAATTTTGCTATTAACACCGCTGCAGAGTGGCGCGCAAATGGGGCTGCGCCAACTACTAGTTCGGTCTTAGCGGAAGCAACCGATAGTGAAGGAAACGTATATGTTGGTGGCACATTTACATCTATTGGTGGTTTAACAGTAAGTTATTTAGCTATGTGGGATGGAAGTAAATGGTCTACCGTTGGTTCGGCTGCGCCTAACGGTCAAATTAATGCTATTACTGTTGATTCTGATGATAACGTCTATGTCGGGGGAAACTTTACCACTATAGGAGGTTCCACAATTTATCGTATTGCTCGATGGAACGGCACAACATGGTCGGCAATGGGTACGTCAACCGGTACAAATAGCACCGTAAACTCATTAGCGGTTGATTCGATGGATAATGTATATGCTGGTGGCCAATTTACTACTATTGGTGGGGTAAGTACGTATTATATTGCTCAGTGGAACGGAAGTTCATGGAGCGCAATGGGCACAGCAATTGGCACCGATAATTATATTTATTCATTAGCAGTTGATGCGAGCAATAATGTCTATGCTGGTGGCGCTTTTACGACAATTGGCGGATCCGCGATTTATCGTATGGCTCGATGGAACGGCACAACTTGGTCGGCAATGGGTACGGCAACCGGCACGAATAATATAGTCTACTCCCTGGCTGTTGATTCATCTAATAACATTTATGCTGGTGGCCAGTTTGCCACTATTGGGGGAGTAAGCGCGTTGTATATCGCTCGATGGAATGGAACTTCCTGGAATGCAATGGGTTCGGGTGCAAATAATGCTGTTAGGGCGCTCGTTGTCGATTCATCTGATAATATCTACGCCGGTGGTCTATTTACTACGATGGGAGGTACCAGTATGCCTTACATCGCTCGATGGAATGGAACGGCTTGGAGTAGATTGAATGATGATCCAAAAGGATATGTTTATGCAATTACGATATCGGTTGATGATTACCCTATAATTGGTGGTGTATATGAGTATACTATACCCAACACTGGAGCCAATGCTCAAATTTACGATGTGGTAGTCGATTCTAATGGAATTATGTACGTTGCCGGAGCGTTTACATTGATTGGTGGGGAACCAATAAACTATATTGCCAGATGGGATGGGACAAGCTGGTCGTCATTGGGTACTGGAGCAGACGCCCAAGTAAATTATTTAGCATTAGACGCCAGTAATAATCTTTATGCCTCGGGCAGTTTTACCTCTATGGGCGGAGTCGCTAATACTAGTAATATTGCGATGTGGAACGGAACAAGTTGGAGTGCCTTAGGGACTGGGGGTTATGCTGGAAAAATTGAGTTCGGAACCTCTAGCGATGTATATGTCGGTAATAATCTAACAACTAGCATTAATGTATGGAATGGTACTAGTTGGACAACGATTACGAAACCGTCCGAAGCCGATTCATTAACATGGACAGTTGGGGATGACGGAACGTTATATGCCGGTGGACGTCAAACCTATGCGACATGGTACGCCAAACTTTGGCAGTGGAATGGCACGAGCTGGGATACAATATGGACCTCGCCTTCGACAAACGCTTCATACCCATACTATGTAATGGATTTTGATCCTTCAGGCGATATGTATATTAACTTCTATTCTAGTGCGACAAATTCATATATTGCCAGGTGGGATGGTACTAATATGGTGGATATTGGCCATCTAAATAGCTATGCGGTATACGATATGTTTATTGAGGATGATGACGTCTTCTATCTAGGAGGTGCATTTACTTCCATTACCGATACAATTGCCGCTTCGCGAATTGTAAAATATGACAATGGGGATTGGAGTACGCTGGATTCGGGATTAAGCGACGATGTTCGAGGAGTCTTTGTTGACGATGATGGCATCGTATATGTAGCCGGTGCATTTATTAATGCTGGTGGATTAGAAGCTAGACGTATAGCCCGCTGGAATCCGTTAGCTGGTGGGTCGATGCCAACCGGTACTTATGGTCGCTTACTGTATCATAGTGGATCAGCTTGGACGACCACCGACTTTATGTTCTTTGATAGCTTAAACGGCTTCTTGGGTATTAATACTCAAATGCCGAATTATACTCTTGATGTAAATGGTGATGGAAACTTTAGCGGGAATGTAACGGTAGGCGATACCTTAACGGCTAATGAAATATTCTCAAATACCAATATCTCGGCTTACTCAAGTATTACCGGTGGCAGTATCTTCTCAAATACAACAGTATCGGCCTATACCGACATTACGGCCGGCGGTGACATTACAGCCAGTGGCAATCTTCAAGCCACGACGCTGGTTTTGACCAACGGAACTAATACGGTTAGTTTACAGCCCAGTGCGACAATGACATCTAACCTGGTAATGACATTGCCGGATACAATCGGTTCTCAATATGACGTGATGATGACCGATGGTGCCGGTAATCTATATTGGAATAATATCAATTCCTCGATTACTCCTGGTCTACTAGCATCAAATGATGGTGAGACTTTGCGCTACAACGGCACAACTGGTCAATGGGAGAATAATAATTCTCTAAATGTAGCCACGTCAGGTAATGTCGGCATTGGAACGACAAATCCTCAGGCGACGGTCGATACGGTGGGTAATTTAGTTGTCAGGGATAGTAGTGGAGCTATAACCATGAATGTTAATAGCACTGCTGATTCTACGACCCTGTATGGTCATCAATATATTCGACCAACAGCGAGTAGTGTCGGTCCAAACTTGACCTTTAATACTTCGTCGTCATGGAGTGGCTGGACGCGAGACTTCATTACCTTCGCTGCTGAAGATAATACGGCTCTGTTCAACTTAGGCGGCTACGGAGCATCGTCAACGTCATTGGCTTATGCATATGTCGGCAATTCATATACCGATGCAATTCAGCGCTGGTATCCTTCAACGAATGTTAGTTACTTTAGTGGTAACGTTGGTATTGGTACTACGAACCCAAATTCACCCTTATTTATTCGTTCCAGCTTGACCAATAGCGAAGTAGCCTCAAGCACTATACTAAATTATCCGACTATAACGACAACTGGTACATACTATAATCAGGGACTATTCTCAGGCAGTTATAGCAGTATTGCAACCGGGATAACCAATTCGGGTTATGTGATGGGTTCCAGAAGTACTGCCTTTAGGATAGAGAGCGATACTGATCGTGGCAACTTGGAATCATTAATTGGAGTAAATGTTCAATATGGTCATTATGACGTCACATCACCGTCATCTAATCTGGCTACAACTGACAATGCGTATGGAATAAGAATTGATGCGTATAATTACTATGGCACGATCAGCAATATGTATGATATTTACGCCGATGGCTCACAAACTAAGAATTATTTTGCTGGCAATATAGGGATTGGCACTACTAGTCCAGTGGGTAAGTTAGATGTCGTTGGACAGGCGTATATTAGTAGCAATGTGGGGATTGGCACAACTGATACTCAGGGCGCCAGGACAATGATTTACGGTGGCTCAGCTTGGTCGGGAGGATGGTCTAATAGTATCCGAATGCAAAATCAGTCAGCGGTAACTTGGACTGTCGATGGCAGTGGTTTGTATTCTGGTTTTGGTCATACGAGTAACGGTTGGTATTGGATTACTAATACTGCTGACGACAATACTTCGACTGGTCGTAATTACCCAATGTCATTGTCGGACACTGGTAATCTGACTATCGATGGTGCGCTCTATGCTTTTGCAAATAGCTATATTGATGGCGACTTATCGATTACTGGTAGTATTACGGGTGCAACCTGGGCTGGAAATGTAATTACGTCAGCAGCAGGCTGGACTGATAGTGGAGCTACAATTTATCCTACAACTACGGCCGACAATGTCGCAATTGGTATATCTTCAGGTATAGGTAAATTACGTGTTTATCAATCAGAGATTAATACAGAGGCAATTAACTACGGTATCAGATCTGATAATGCCTCAACTTCTAGCACGGCGAGTATAGCTAAGTTTGGAATATATTCATCAAGTAGTGGTACATGGAACGGTGCATCGGCCCAGAATTTTGCCGGTTACTTTACAGCTTCTGGTGGTACCCAGAATTATGGTGTATATGGAAACGCCACCGGTGCTTCGACGATAAATTATGGTGGCTTGTTCTATTCTAACGGTGCTACAAGCAATATTGCCGTCTATGCCAATGGAGCCGATTATTCAATTTATGCGGTTACGGGTAATAATTACCTGGGTGGTAATACCGGCATTGGAACAACCAGTCCCGGAGCCTATATGCTGAATGTGAGCGGTGATGTAAATATTAATGGCGGATTGAATATATCGGGTTCTATTACAAACGCCACTTGGGCGGGTGATGTCATTGCTGCGGCTGGTGGCTGGACCGATGCTGGTTCGAATATATATAATACAACCACAACCGATGATGTTGTTATTGGCACGTCTTCGGCATCTGGAAAATTACGTGTTTATCAGTCCGGTGCTGTGACGGCTACCGAATTTGGAGCCAGGATTGAAAATTTATCAACATCGAGCACGGCAAGTATTGCAAAATACGGACTTTATTCATCAAGCACCGGTTCATGGACTGGAAGTGGTGCGACGAACTATGCTGGATACTTTTCTGCTTCAGGCGGTGCGACGAACTACGGGATATATTCTGCTAGTGGATTAAACTACTTCAATGGCAATGTTGGTATCGGAACAACTAACCCGTTATATGACTTAGAAGTCTCTGGAACTGTTAAACTGGCTGGAGGAAGTGTAACTATTGGGACGACTTCGGCAGATCCTAACTTTTATATTCTAGGAATCGGCGGAGCGTCATTTACTAGTAGCCTTGGTATCGATATTAACAATAAAGTAATCAAATCTATATCGAGTCAGAGATATAAAAATAATATTGAAGACTATGATTACGATTACGACTCTATTTTGCAATTACGACCAGTTACCTTTCTCTATAATGAACTTACTTCTACGCCAGGTGCAAGAGATTATGGTTTAATCGCTGAAGAAGTTGCCCAAGTATTTCCGGAAATCGTCAGCTATAATATTGAAGGCCAACCAGAGAGTGTCAAATATGATAAGCTAAGCGTTGTGCTTTTAAGTGGTATGCAAGAACAGCAGAAACAAATTGAGGCTTTAATGGATCAAGTCAATAGTGGTTCGGATCCAATATCAATCGGCTCGTCACCTACCTTTGATAGAGTATCTATAAATGCCGGTGGTGCCTTAGCATTCAACGATGGCTCCGGTAATACCGATGTATCAATCTACCGCGCTGATGCTCATACCCTAAAGTTAGAAGCAGCTAAAACAATTATTTCTGGCAGTCTTGAACTAACATCAGGAGAATTAACAGTAAGAGATTTAACAGTGACTGGCGATACGGAATTGCGTGGCACTATTAAGGCAACAAGTGCTGATACCAAAGGAAAAATTTCGGTCGCTGCTGATAAGGACCGAGCTGAGTTGGTCTTTAGTGCGCAGTACTCTGATATTCCAACCGTTGTGGTTTCTCCGCTAAATGCTAATGTCCAGTATCATCTCGAAATCGCAAACGATAAGTTTACGGTGATTGTCGACAGTTACAATGGCGTTGCTCCACCAGCTGGGATCGAACTACAGTTTACATACATTGTTATCGAGTAGTAGAAAGAGGCCCCGCGGGGCCTCTTTGATTGACGAAAATAACCCGTAAATGATAATATAGGATTACAAGCATTGATGGAGTTACCACTCCGGAGCTGACGGAAGAAAACCAGGTTGGTAATTAGAACCGTCCGCAGGCACGCGTAATTGGCCCCAATCAAGCGTCGATTAGTTAATACTGATCGGAAGCAAGGTGGAACCGCCCTAGAGGGGTCCTTGCCATGGCATTTGTCATGGTTTTTTATTTATAAATTTATTATGCATAAGGAGTTCTCATGTCTGAACCCAGTGAAGATAGACAGCTTGAAGTAATGCGACATTCAATGAGTCATATTCTGGCCATGGCTGTTCTTGATATGTTTCCCGAGGCGAAGCTTGGGATTGGTCCAGCGATTGACAATGGTTTTTATTATGACTTTGAATTACCCAGAACATTAATTCCTGAAGATTTGCCTTTAATCGAGAAAAAAATGCGTCAGATTATTGATCATGATACGCCTTTTGATAAAGCGGAAGAAAAGGCGGTCGATGCAATTAAAAAACTTGAAGATACCAATCAGACGTATAAAATTGAATTAGCTAAAGACCTGTGGAACGAAGGGACTGAAACCCTATCCTTTTATCGAACTGGTGATTTTGTCGATTTATGTTCCGGTCCTCATGTTGCCTCAACTAGGGAGCTGCAGTCCGTTGCTTTTAAATTAGATAAAATCGCCGGGGCTTACTGGAAGGGCAGCGAAAAAAATCCGATGTTACAACGGATTTACGGCTTAGCTTTTTCGAGTAATGAAGAATTAAAAAAATATGAACAGTTTTTAGTTGAAGCTGCCAGGCGAGATCATCGCAAGATTGGCAATGATTTAGATTTATTCTCTTTTCATGAAGAGGCGCCCGGTTTTCCTTTTTGGCATCCCAGGGGCATGGTAATGTGGAACGCCCTGTTGGATTGGTGGAGGGAGGAACACCGCATTGCCGGTTACGAGGAGATCAAAACCCCAATTATCCTATCCGAGGATCTGTGGCATCAATCGGGCCACTACGATCATTATCGTGATAGTATGTATTTTACAACTATCGATGAACGGCCATTTGCAGTTAAGCCGATGAACTGTCCGGGAGGAATACTGGTTTATAAATCTAATAGTCATTCCTACCGTGAATTCCCTTTGCGTCTATCGGAGGTGGGGTTAGTTCACCGGCATGAGCTGGCTGGAACGTTACATGGTCTAATGCGAGTCAGATCATTCCATCAAGATGATGCTCATATTTATTGCCTTCCTAACCAGATAGAAAATGAAATTATCGGTGTAATTAATTTAATCGATAAAATGTACAGTCGGTTAGGGTTGGAATACCACATGGAATTATCAACGCGTCCCGAAGAGGGTTCGATTGGTACCGATGAGATGTGGGAGAAGGCCGAATCGGCATTGCGTCAAGCCCTTGAGAAAAAAGGAGTAGAGTATAAGCTTAACGCTGGTGACGGGGCATTCTATGGACCTAAAATCGATTTTCATATTGCCGATGCCATCGGTCGTACCTGGCAAACAGCTACGATTCAGCTGGATTTTGCGATGCCTGAAAGATTTGATCTGGAATATACGGCTGAAGATGGTAGCCGCCAACGGCCGGTGATGCTCCATCGGGTTGTATTTGGTGCAATTGAACGGTTTATTGGTGTGTTAACTGAGCATTTTGCCGGCGATTTTCCGATATGGCTGGCGCCAGTACAGGCTATTGTTTTACCTGTATCGGATAAAGTAATGGATTATGCTCAACAGATAGTAGAGGAGATAAAAGGAGCCGGTGTCAGAGTCGGATTGGATGATCGGACCGAATCGATTGGTAAAAAAATTCGTTCAGCCGAAATCCAAAAAATTCCCTATATGTTAATAGTCGGTGAAAAGGAAAAAGCAGCTAACAATGTTTCGGTTCGAACTCGTGGAGAAGGCGATAAAGGACTGATGACCACAGAGGCAATTGTCGAGTTAATAGGTGATGGTTCTTATCAGGGGACAACTCCCGGAAAATGAGTATCATTGAAGTAATTACTTTAAGAAATACCGTGATGTAAGTTCTCGCGATAACGCTCGAACAATGAATTATTGTTTGTTAACCATTTCGTTGAGAATTTTAAAGCGGCGCTTTTTTTCGTCGGGTGAAATGTTATCTGGCATAGTTTTAGCCGACACGGTTCCGGGTCGCGGTGAATATATACCAATAAAGGCTTTATTAAAACGGCATATTTTCACTACCTTAACGGTTTGCTCGAAATTCTGTAAGGTCTCACCCGGAAACCCGACAATAATATCGGTTGATAGCCATATATCGGGAACAGCTTGGCGAATTTTTCGGACTAATCTTAAATATTCTCTTTGTGTATAGCGGCGATTCATCTTTTTTAGTATGGCAGTTGAACCAGACTGCATCGGGAGATTGAGTTCTTTGGAAAACGTATCAGAATTATGCATCCAATCGATAAGATCATCAGACATATCTTGGGGATTAGGAGACAAAAATGATATTCGTTCTAAGCCGTTGATTTGTTCGAGCTGACGTAATAGTACGGTAATTGGAGAAGGATGTTCGATGGACCACATTTGACCATCTTGGTCAGTATTCTTACGTAAATCTCGAGGATGATAATTCGATAAGCCAAATGAATTGACATTCTGTCCAAGAAGAATGATATGGGAAATTCCATTTTTTACCAAAGTCTTTGCTTCCTCAATTATCTCCTTGGATGACTTCGAAATTTCACGACCTCTGGTATATGGAACGGCGCAATAGGTGCAAAAATTATTACACCCCGATGTTATGGTTAAATATGCAGTTTTATCGTTGAATAGCTGGTGACTAAGGGCTGGTAATACGCAATCAGAAGTAGGAGAGTGATCTATCTTTAGTTCTTCGAGTATCGTTGCTAGGTGACGGTTGAGATAAGGGCTATCGCAAACATAATCGGCACGCGCGACAATTTTAGGACGATCAGCTTCTAGGACACAAGCAGTAACTATAACTTTTGGATTATGCAAACTTTTACGATAATTTCGAATAAACCCCAATATTCTATCGGCCGCTTTTTGCCGTACAGAGCAAGCCAGGATAATTATCAGATCGGCAGTGTCAACATCAGTCTCTAATCCACCCAAACGCACTAATGAATTAGCCAATTTTTGAGCATCATAATAATTGAACTGACATCCAATAATTACTAATGAGAACTTAAACATAAACCCAATATCGAGCTACGAAGATAGTGAATTATTTATCTTCTTGTTTATCTTCTGATTCAGGCTCTTCCGCTTCTTCCTTGTCTTCAGAACCTTCTTCGCCTTCTTCTTTGGTTAATTCTTCAACAGCTTCAGCTTCTTCCTCAGCGGTTGGCGTCTCTAATTCGGCTAATTCTTCTTCTGACCGTGGTTCTTCAACCATCGCAACAACTTCTTCAGGATCGTTTAGAATTGTGATTGTGGCGGGTACTTTAAGATCACTAATTTTTATTTGATCCTCAAAGGTATTAAGAACTGATGTATCAACTTCGATTTCATGTACCAAGTCGCCAGGAAGACATTCGACTTCAACGGTATCGATCGGAGTGATCAATGTTCCTTGTAATTGTTCAACGGCCGGTGCTTCACCGACAAAACTTAGTGGAATTTCAGTTTGTAGTTTCTCGGTCATAATAACCTGTCTAAAATCGGCATGAATCGGAGCGCCAGAGCGTGGATCGTATTGAACCGATTCAACCAGTACATTATATTTATCATTACCGACTTCAAGCGCAATCAAGCTTGAAGTACCAGCGATTTCAATTGCCTTTAATAAATCTTTACGTAGAACGCTAATATGAACGGGAGCCAGCTTTTTACCATAAACAACTGATGGAATAATACCTTCGTTGCGTAAGTTTTTTACCTTTTTCCCTAGGATATCGCGAATATTTGCTGTTAGCTGATATTTTTCTACCATATAAAGTTGTCCTTTAAATTATGCTGTTGGCCAAATTTTTAGAAAGTCGCCATCAAATTGCTCTATCTCAGTATGGGCCGCTAAGGCGTCATCGAGAGTAATCGGTTCTTTGATTTGGGTAGGAACAGCGTTAACGAATTTCGGAGCCTGTCCTTCTTGAGTGGTGGCGATAAAAACAGTTGCGAGTGGAGCATGTCCGTTGTCACAAACAGTCTGAATAATATAGGCATTATCCAGATAGCCTCGCAATTTTATTTCTTTTTCAGAATAATTTCGACCGCAGATAGGACACACCAAACTCCGGCGTGCTTCGGCGATAATTTCATCAATATGATTCACCGATCCTCCTAACAAACATTATAGGTGACAACTGGTTAGAAGTCAACCGTAAAATCGACGATAAGACTATTGTTTTGTAACTAATTAGTTTGTAGTTGGTGGCAAATTGACCGTTGCCGTCTCGACAACGATGGCTTGAGAGATATGGTCACCGACTCGTTGACGTGTCGGAGAGAGGACAATTGAAATGATTCCGGTAAAATACCACAGTGGTGCTCCATCGATACTGCGGAATAAAGTTCGGATAATCGCTTCTCGAGGACCAGCTTTTTGGCCATTTTCTTTGATGATTGTCAATCCGAGAAGGGTTTTCCCGATTGACGTTTGAGCGATTGATTCAAAAATCACAAAATAGCCGATGTACATTATTGACATTAATACCGTTGGTAGTATAGCCATACTTTGTGGTAAACCATCAACGGTTTCTGCAAAGGTAAAAAATGTGGCATAGCGCCAATCAGTTCCAAATATTATACTTAGGACTATGGCAATTAAAGTAAGAACTGCATAATCGATAATTGCAGCGGATATTCTTTTTCCAAAAGGCGCAGGAATAATCATAATGCCTCCTTCGGCCAGATTTAATAACTAATATATGACGCCGGGCAGTTTTGAATAGCCCAGTTGCAGTAAGCTCGACGATTACTATCCATGTTGGTTGAAGAATTGCAGTCAATTACTGAGGTTGAGTATGGACAAGTATATGGATCGGAATAATTATACTGACCCCCGGTTTTAGTATCAACATACCAACGCCAAATACTATTCAGTTGTGTAGAACCAAGGGGAAGATTGCCTAGTGATGTTTGAAGATTGCCATACGGGCCGCTAATCAGTATTGATGCTGTGCTGCCGGTGTTGGTTACAGAACTGTAAGGATAATAATTGTTGTTATAGGGATAATAACGATCGTTGTCTGATAATGTTGAGTAATTATAGGCGGCGTAGCCGGAACAGTTTTTATAAGCATATGATAGTCCAAAAATATTTGATACGGTGCTTAGAATTGAACCAACAGTGGGAATGTTTTCTAATAACTCACCAACTTTACTGGTGATAGTTGGAGCCAGAATGCATTTAGCCGAAACGGATTGGTAGGGGCTGACCAGGGTATTGTATGAATAATTATTTAGACTGCTTGGTAAGTATGAGTAATTATTACTATAAGAATACATTTCAGGGTTTGAACTGTCATATGTGTAGGTTTGGGTGTATGGGTTATAGTTATTATAATTGCTGTAACCGCTATTTAGGGCATCATATATTGAATTATAAGCATTGCTAATTAACTGGGTCGGATCGGTGTATTGAGAATAACTATCCGGCAAGTCGTAAGCGTTGGCTAATTCTTGAAGATATTGCAACCGACTGACCTGCTGGTTCAGCTCAAGTTGAGCGGTACTAATAAGAACTGAGGAATTTCCACTTAAACCGATTCCACTTAATAACGACGATGACGTTTGGAGTTTTTGGATCTTTTTAATGGAATTTTTAATGGAATTCTCTTGTTTAGCAATTGCTTCAGTAATCCCCTCGTATGATGTTAAATCGTCGGAGCTATTGCCGCACTGGATTTTTAACGCACTCTCTTGTTGTTTGAGAGTAAGATTTTTTACTATCGAGTTCCCGGTCTGGTCGATAGTTACTTTGCCGTAATACCCCTGATAAAATATTTCAACTTGTGAATTATTGGCCGGTATTGATGCGATGGGGATATAAAGAATACTACTTAATTCATCATAATATGTTTGGACGCCGGCCGGTTTGATGATTAAGTCGTTGGTACTCATGATATAGTCATCGGGACAATCGGCGACAGATAAATTAATCGTTAAAGTGAGATTATCAAGACGCTGATTGCCGGAGGCGTCAGTGCACAGGCCTTTCTGTCCGTTAATTTTACTTAATGTGATTGTCTGTCCGTTAGATGAAAGTGGCCGAGATAAGCTAACTGGTTCGTAACCTGTGATTGTAAATGATAATAATTCCGGTGCAGTCGTTAAATCAGTCGTAATGGTTAAAGTATTCCCTGATAATTGACCGAGATAGCTTTTATTGTCGATTACGACCTTAAAGCTGCTATTATTTAATGCCGGTTGGCTGGATGAACAGTCGGAAAATTTGAGTTTATATATTAGTTTAATAGTACTGGCCGGTGTCGTAGTCGAAGTGTTAGTATTACTCTGATTATTAGTATTGGTTGTTGGAGTAGTTGTGGTGGCATTGGTTGACGGTTTGACATTAATTGTTTCTACGTCTGTTAATTCATTGGCGGCTTTTTCTATTCCGGTTGTACTGGCTTCAATTTTAAAATTAAAATTGTTCTCTACTAAAAGAGCGACACCTACAACAACCACTGCCAAGACGGTTACACCAATCCAAGCAATCCATGTTTGTCTTTTGGGCCTTATTGCCATTAAACCAATTATATCACGATTGTTGGGAATTCCTTTTATGTCCTAATCGCCATTTGGCAATTTCTTGATGATCGCCGTTAATGAGGACTTCAGGAACTGTATGTCCCCCAAAATTATTAGGTCTGGTATATTGTGGATACTCAAAATTATCATCAGAATAGCTTTCATCGATTGGTGAGGCTGGATTACCAAGAACACCGGGGATTAGACGGCTAACGCTCTCGATGATTGTGAGAGCTGGTATTTCACCTCCGGCTAAAACATACGGCCCAATTGAGTAAACACGATCGACGTATTGCTCGATCCGGTCGTCGTAACCTTCAAAGCGGCCGCAAATAATTATTATATGATCATATGTTGAAAGATTGATCGCTTGGCTTTGGTTAAAAGGTTCACCCTTTGGACTGGTAATAATGACTATGGTTTTTGACTTATCCTCGATAGTTATTGATTTTAAAGCTGGAATTACAACGTCGACACGAAGAATCATGCCCGGTCCCCCGCCATAAGGCTTGTCATCAACCTGACGATATTTATTCAAACCAAACTCACGTAAATCGATATAATCAATTGAAATGAGCTTACTATCCTGAGCACGACCAAGAATAGAAGCATTTAAATATGGCTGGATTGCGTCTTTGTAAAGTGTAATAATCGTAAATTTCATGACATTATTATACCCGTTCAAATACAAAACCGCGACTTATCGCCGCGGTTTTGTATTATTTAACGACTTAATTACTCCAGAGGAGTGGTTTTTTCTTCTTCCATTGGGCTGATAGTCTCTTCTTCTTCGACTTCAACAACTGGAGTGGTGTCGGCTGAAACTTCGTCGGCTACGGGACGTGGGGCGCGGTCTTTTTGACCACCGGCGGGTTCAATAATCTTCAGATTTACTCGTGAATTATTTTTGGCCCCCAAGACTCTCAGTAATGTACGAAGAGCTTTGGCGGTTTGACCTTCCTTGCCAATGATTTTACCCATATCCGACGGATCAACTGTCAGCTCGAGCAAAACTCCCATTTCATCAATAGAACGTTTAACCTCGACCTTGTCGGGATTATCAACGATCGCCTTGACGACGGACTCTACAAATAGCGCATCAGCGTTGTCTTGCATTTATCCTCCTAGGAAAACCGGTTATTCCGGTAATTATTATATTATTAATTTACTTAACTTCTTCGGTTTCTGCCGATTCATCTTCTGTTGTGGGTTCAGCAGCATCGGTGTTAGCATCGGACTCTGATTCCTTGGGCTCAGCATTATCTTCTGACGAATTATCAGCAGTAGCTTCTTCAGTTGAGACTGATTCATCTGTTGCCTCAGCGGCGGCTTCATCGGCTTTTGGAGCTGATTTGACCTTAGCTTGAGACTTTTTACGAGGTTTGCCGGGGGCATCTGGGACAAATTTAATTAATTTGTGCTCAACTTTATTGGCTAACAAAATCTTGGCGACCGTATTTGACGGTTGGGCGCCTTCGTTGAGCCATTTCATCAACTGTTCTTTATCGAAGCTAATTTTTTTAGTTTTAGGGTCGTACCAGCCGAGTTTGGCTGTGACGCTGCTTTTTACAGCGTTGGTGTGGGGAGCAACTACTAATTGGTAGTGCGGTTCATTCTTCCGTCCCACGCGGCGCAATCGAATTCTAAGCATTGTCTCCTTTACGCTTTGACTATGATTCTTTGTCTAATTTAACAGATTGAGGGAGGAATGTCAATAAATGTTGATAGCCCCGTGCAAAATCTGCACCAGACATTTGGCGTTTATTTTCCGGCTGAAGAACTGTAATCCATAATTGATCATCGATAATTTTTGATTTGATTAATTTTACTTTTGTTTTACCCAGAGTAACCGTAACGCCCGGCCATGGGTTGTAAGCCATAATTTTTCGATGTAATTCAAAAGGGTCATCCTTGATGTCGAGATAGCCATCGGTCTTAGTAATAATATGGGTGTAGGTTGCTTGGGCTTCAATCTGGGGTTTAGGTAGAAGTTTTTGGTTAAAATAATCGATTATTACCTGAGGGCATATCTGTCCGGCTATTTTGGACAATTTATCAGCTGATTGCATGGAATCGAGTTCATGAATATCAACAGTAATTTGATTAATTATTGGACCGGCATCCATCTCCTTATTAACTAAGATAAAACTGACTCCTGATTCGCTAACACCGTCGAGGATTGCGCCTTCGATAGGGGATGGTCCGCGATATTTTGGCAATAGAGATGGATGAATATTGATAAATTTATCAGGCAGGAGATTGAGTATTGATTCGGGAATTATTCGACCAAGTCCGACTACTAAAACTGCATCGGGTTTTTCAATACAAATGTCATTGCCGACAGGTTCCCAATCGTGCTTTTGATCAACGAGCGAAATATTTATCTTATGATTTTCAGCATAACGCAATACTGGATTCGGTTCGGGTTTTAGGCCACGACCGGCCGGCTTGGCTGGCCTGGTTACAATTCTCAAGACGGTAAAGCGTTTATCGTGAAACAGACTGTCGATTGCCGGCAAGCCAAAACTATCAGCTGCTAGGATATAGAGCTTAATCATAAGATAGCACTGTTTTCCTTGGACGATGATATATTGGGATAATCAACAATTAGTTTACCAATTAAATGGTCCATTTCATGCTGGCAAATTCGAGCTAATAGTCCGTCGGCTGAAAAAATATATTTTTCACCATTCGGACGAGTGTTTTCAATTTTGACAGAATCCGGTCGTAAGATATTAATATCTTGACCCGGTACCGACAAACAGCCCTCTTCAATTAAAGACAATGCTTCGCTAGATTGTACAATTTTTGGATTAATTAATATCGTAGTCGGAATCGGCTTAATTGTATCGGCTTCATCTGGGGCAGGAGTGTATTCAATGACTATAAGCTGGATAGATTTTCCGATTTGAGGGGCGGCTAATCCAACGCCTTCGGCTCGGCGCATAGTTACCAGCATCTCATCAATTAAATGATTTAGGTCACTGTTAAATCTGACAACCGGCTTGGCTTTACGGCGTAGAATTGGATCAGGATATTTTATGATACTGAGTGGTTTTGCCATTATTTTTTTTAATAATATTACTATAGTACTGCTCGAGGTGCTTACTACATCGCTTAATATCGAACCGAGCAGCATTCTTACGAGCAGCCAGACCAAAATGACTTCTTAGCTTAGGATGCTCTAAAAGATACTTTATTCTACCAGCAAACGCATCTTCATTCAATGGCACTAAGTAGCCGTCTTCACCATCGCGGATAATGTCGGCCGGCCCAAGTCGGTTAACGGCAATAGTCGGTACTCCGGCGGCCATCGCTTCGGTAATAGAAATACCCTGAGTATCAACGGTAGATGGGGAGACGGCAATATCGGCAATACCGATTAATTTATTGGCTTCGCCCTTTGGTAATAAACCAGTTAATGTGACATTATCGGCAAAGGATTGAGTACTAATGATACGTTCAAATAACTCTGTTTCGGGTCCGCCTCCGTTTAATACTAAATGAATATCGTCGATTTTATTTAGTAGTATTTTAAAACTTCTGAGCAAGAAACGGATGTTACTTTCTTCGCTGATAGGACCGGAATATAAGATAATCTTTCTACCCTTTGGGATGTGGAATTGATTAAAAACAGTAACCGGAGGAGATGAGGTATAAGCTTGCAGATCGATTCCGGAGGGGATAATTTCGATCGGCACGACAATGTTGTATTGGATTAATAATTCTTTCAACGATGGAGTGGGAACAATTATACCCTGACAAGAATTTGAATATAGCCGACATTTATTTAACAGCCAAGATTTAGCAATGCCCTTAAGCCATTTGGCATAAAGCGTTGAATAATCGGTGTAGAGATTATGGTGAGTGTTCACAACCGGAATATGGAACTTTTGACCGAGATTTAATCCTGTAACTCCAAGATTGATAAAGTTATGTGTATGAATGATGTCGAACTCATATTGTTCCAATTTTTGGAGCCGCGATTTTGTTAGGGGATAGATAATGGGAGTATCGGGACGACTGGGAGTAATAAATGATGGGAGACGGACGATGTTGGGTCGAGTATCAATATAACCGGAAAATTCCGGTGTAAAAACGGTCACTTCATGGCCAAGCTTGGTTAATTCACGACGAAACATTTCAACTGTAAAAGCCACCCCGCTTGGCGCCGGCAAATAAGAGTCAGTGAAGACTCCGATTTTCAATTTTCCCTCCTTTTCTATTTTAGCACGGAATTGTTTAGTTGGGTGGGTTGATAACAATTTTACGAGCTAATTTAAGCCAATCATCGGGATTTTTAGGTGGCCAGTCTGATAGATCGTAAAAAGCGATAATTGTATCATTAATGACTTGGGTAGATATGGCTGATGATAGCAGTGGTGTAATGGAAGCCAGATCTTTTTTAGGAGTAATATGTACGGCCAAAGAATAGGGTGGCAGTAAATTCTTTTTTAAACTTAATAACGCTTGATTGATTACTGATGCCGTAGCCAATGGACTCTTAATAATTTCTGATAGTGGTGTATGGGAGTGGAGATAGACATAGTTTGAAGAGTTGAAGCGGAGAGTCTGCCAGAGTTCGACAAGACGAAATTCATTATCGTAATTAGGGAGTGTCAGCCAGTGATCAGCTCGTAAAATTAGGGCATCGTTAAAAACAATATTGGGGAATGTAATAATTTTTGAGGTGGCAACAATTGTTAAAGGACGAATCGACGGAAGGTTAGCAAATTCGGTATCGCTCGAGACAACTATATAATTTTCTTTCTGAGAGTCGAGATATCTAGCGACGGATTGGGTATCGGCCGAAATTTCTGATTTGGATGTAATATCATTTTTAAATGGTACGACAATAATTTTCAATTGACCGGATAGTTGATCGATAGCCCTTGTCATCGATCCGGTGGATTCAATAATTTTCGCCTGTGGGGGAGATAATGGGGTAACTCGTATCTGATGTTGGCTGATACGTTTGGCTAATTGAGCAGTGACGGATGTGTCACCAAAAGTCAAATTCAATCCCTTAGTATCTGCTAATAGTAGGGCGATATCGGACAAAAAATAGGCCGGTTTTTGGTCGTTGAAGTAACCATATTGTCCCGGTTGTTCGATGATTATATGTTTTAAATTAGGGATGGGTAAAAAAAACAGTTTGCGAGTACCAATTATAATTTGAGCTGATTGGTTGAGGATTCGATTGTAATCACGATATTTATCGTTACTTGGAGTGTCATGATCAATTAATACAATTTTATTGTGTCCAAATAGCTCCTGAAGAGATTGAAATATATTAACGGCTTGATTTTGGGTCGAAGTGATAATTGTAACTTGACCTTTAGCAGAAAGGATAGGCTCGATTAATTGAACATAGTGATTAATGCGTTCGCTAAATCGGCCGTAAATCAATTGGGGCTGATTTCGTGAAGTCGGCCAACGGAGTGAGATATTGGCGTTTTTAATAATTTGGTTATTAAATAGCATGGCGGCGAGCACTTCACCGATAGAGACAAGATAATGGCGGCTAATCTGACGCGCAAAATGTAAAGCTTCAGGAGAAAAATAAGCGTTTTCCGAAAGGACACTGGAAATGGGTAGGATTCTATCTTGAGTAATCGGTAATCGTTTAGCTTCGTGGATAATTACTCCGGTAATTAGTTTGCCACCAAATTTGACTCTCACAACTACACCTGGTTGGAGAACAGTTTGGCATGAATAGGTATAGAACTGAAAAAGAGTTCGGCTGGGCTTGTTAACTGCCACCTGATAATAATGTGTCTTTGGTTGAATTGGAGGCCTATTGTCAGCCGTTTTGACTAAGTTTGCTGATGATTTCATTCAGTAATTTATCCAAATTAAAACGCGTTACGGAAGAAATCAAAATAGAATTTTTAAAAAGCTTTGATAATTTACAGATTTTTCGATGATATGTATCGACATTGCCATCGATACGATCTGATTGAGAGAAGACTATAATCTCTGGTTTTGTGGCCAGCGATTGGCTATAAAGAGTTAGCTCGTCGCGAATAATATTATAATCGGCTAGGGGGTCGGCAGAATTAATATTGATCAAATGGACAATGACCCTGGTTCGTTCAATATGTTTTAAAAAGGTGTCCCCAAGACCCTTGCCGGCTGATGCGCCTTCGATTAAGCCGGGAATATCGGCGGCGACAAAGGATGTACCCTTGTATTCGGCCACACCCAGACTTGGTTCGAGGGTGCTAAAGGGATAGTCACCGATTTTCGGTTTAGCGTTTGTGATTGCCCGTAGAAGACTTGATTTACCAGTGTTGGGGAGACCGACCAAAGCGATATCGGCAATTAATTTTAACTCTAAATCAATATTTAATTTTTGGCCCGGTGTTCCTGGTTCAGCCTCTCGAGGTGTACGATTGGTTGAAGTAGCAAAATGAACGTTTCCTAGACCGCCCTTTCCTCCTTTGGCGACAACGATCTCTTGGTTGGCAACGACGAGATCGGCAATCAACTTACCATTGGATTTGATAATTGTTCCAACCGGAACAGGTAAAGTTAAGTCCTTGCCATTTTTACCATGCATTTTTTTAGGACCACCACTCTCACCGTCTTGAGCATTATAATTTCTTAAACGGGCATAATCCGAAAGATTATTTAATTCAAGGGTAGCCTTAATTATTAAATTACCACCATTACCACCATCGCCACCATCGGGACCGCCCTTGGGGATATATTTTTCACGGCGAAAGCTAACCAGACCAGCGCCACCGTCGCCACCCCTTACATTAATATTCGCTGAATCGATCATAGATAAACTATACCTGAAAGAGCCTAAAAATCAAAGCAGTTACTAGTTTCTAGTGTTAGTTCATTAGAAGGGAGCAGTATATGTCCCGTTAACAATAGCTTCGAAGTGCAAATGAGGCCCGGTTGAACGACCGGTGTTACCGGAAGCACCAATATATTGTCCGGCACTAACTGTTTCGCCGACCGATACAGCAATACTTGATAGGTGGGCATATCGACTTTTAATACCGTTGCCGTGGTCGATTAAAATCATATTACCGTAACCGCCAGACCAGCCAGATGATACGGTTATTACAGTTCCGGACTTAGAGGCCACTACGGATGAGCCGGTGGGTGTGACGAAGTCGATACCGGTATGTCCGTTCCCTAATCGGCGGGAAATATAGGAATAACTGACTGGCTGTATCCAACCGATGCTGGTAGTGCCGGTATAGCTGCTACTGGAGGTCGATTTCTGAGTTGTTTTGGAGGTTGACGAGGCGGCGACAGCGACGGCGGTTAGACTTTTTTTGTATTGAGCCAATAATGAATCGCTGTAATCATCAACAGGTAAAACTAATACATCACCAGGTTTAATTGATTCAGTTTTAAGTTTATTTTCATACATAATTGAATATACCTTTAGGGCATATTTTTCACCTATACCCGAGAGGGTGTCTCCGGGCTGGATAGTGTATTTAATGCTTTCAGTTCTAATTTCTGGTTCTGCCGGTGCCACTTCGGTGATTTTAGTCTCAGTTAAAATTGGTTGGGTATAATAGCCTGATGAATCATTAATTGAAGACGCTAATTGAATTGCCTTGGAAGCTTCTGGATTAGTTGTAAAATTTTCGGTATATGGACTGGTGTAATTTACGAATTGAGCTTTCGCTTCAGCTGTAGCTGTTTCCGTGGTAACCAGAGCAGTTGTTTGCATATTTTGGCGGCTCCATACAGTGGCAACAGCCAAAAAAAGAGCCAATGACACCATCGCCAGGTGATAACCTGACAGTGGTCTTTGACCTAAATACCGATATGCTAATCGGAATGGATTTTGTAGATGATGGCTAACCCCGCTACGCTTTCGATATGTGAAACGTTGAATCGCCTTTTCGGCAAAACAATGAAACCATTTAAACGTGTTGGGGACAAGTAACGGGACGGCTGCGTCCTCGTTCTGGGTAATATTTATCATAGGTTTGTGCCATTTTTACGCGGCACGCTCAAAATTGTATCACGAAGCAAATATTTGTCAAATCATTATACCTGAAATTGTTATCATAACTGGTTGGAAAAAAGATCAACTAATGCCTAATTTATCGCTTGGGTCACATTCACAGTAATCTCGACACGCCTAATACTTGAAGAAACGTTATCGGGTAAAACAATTGGAACTGAATATGTTTGATTGTCTGTAAGGTTACTAATATCGACAGTTTCAGTTGATACGGAGTTTATTGTCGATAAAATACTAGCCGGTCCGGTTATATTTAAAGTAGCGGGAGTTGTGGTAATGGCGCTAACATAATAACCGTTCTCCGGTTGTCCTGAAACCACCGGATTAATACCGACTGTTTTCGATTCGCCCTCAGTTGAGATAGTGACAGCGACCTCTACTTTCGAGGGGCTAATTGTAATGCTCTGTAATAAGTCACTGCGCATGCTCGGAATTGTGACCGTAATATCGCGTGTAAATGAGCTTGTTTCACCATTTAATTTCAGTTGAG
>Ga0265297_10004701_pt1 | contig 21895 bp, 17 predicted proteins | sample Munlanlwell13791_FD_192502 | JGI IMG/M metagenome (GOLD analysis project Ga0265297, IMG submission 192502) | Leachate microbial communities from a municipal landfill in Southern Ontario, Canada - Leachate well 137-91 | ecosystem: Engineered > Solid waste > Landfill > Unclassified | place... | reverse complement strand
TCTTTTTTTCTATCTTTTTTAAATATTCAAAAATAGATTCTTTTTCATTTAATTCGATGTTAACATCTAAAGGTATTAATTTTTGAGTTAATTCAACTACTGGATTATTATCTGTACTAGTTAGTAATTTTGTAATTTTCTCAATATTAATTTCTGCAAAATAAATGTTTAACTTTGTTTCTGATGGACCTAGCTTGTAAACAATTCCAATATTTTGATTGTTGGCATATATATCCCAACAAGACTCAGGATTAGATATTTTAGGTTTTACTTGTGATTCAAAGTATTTAACATCGGTAAAGCCAATTAATCTTAACAATGACTCAGTTTTGTCTTTGAACTGAGGTAAGTAATTTTCCTTAGAAGCAGATAATATTCCTAAAGATTCGTTTTCGGTATATTTCTTGTTTTTCTCTCCAAATACTTTTCCTATCTCAAAGATATCAATATATTCAATACCTTTTTTAAAGTATTCATTCATTTGATTTAATAATCCAACTGCGATAGATTGTCTTAAATGAGGATACAAATCGTTAACTGAATTTTGAGTAGAGATTTGGTTTAAGTCAGAATAATTAATAGTAGCGTTAATTCCCTCTTGAGTTAAGGGCCAAGACAGGGTTTCGTCAAAACCTAAAGTGGTTAAGACATTCCTTATCTTCTCTCCAAGAATAATATTCTTTGGGGTAATATTTTTAACAACTTTTAGTTCGGGAATTTCATTGGTTGGAATGCGATTGTAGCCGTAGATTCTTATCACCTCTTCGGCTAAATCTTCAGGGAGACTTACATCCATTCTATATGTTGGAGGGACAACTGTTAATTTGTTATTGGTAGAAATAATATCAAAATTTAAACCTTTTAATATTCTTAATGTATCCTTAGGAGATATTTCAACACCAGCTAATTTAGTTGGTAATTCTTTATCAAATTTAATTTTAGGAGAAATATATTTTTTAGGATAATAGCTGAATAAAGAACTGGAAATGTTTCCCTTAGTGTATTGTAAGATTAAAGAAACTAACATTTTCATTGCGTAATCAACTCCATTTGGATCGAGATCCTTTTCTAGTCTTCTACTGGCTTCAGTAGTTATGTTCAAGCTTCTGGAGTTTTTTCTAATGATTGAGCGATCGTAGATAGCAAATTCAGCAATGATTGAAGTTGTATCGGTATCAATACTATCTGATTTTCCACCAATTATTCCCGCCAAAGCTAAAACATTGTTATTGTCTTTAATAATAATTTCATTATTATTTAATTTGGTGACTGAGCCTAATAAGGTAGTTATTTCTTTGAATTCTTTGTTAATAGACCAAGTAATAGTTCCTTCGGTTTTTTTGTAATCAATCAGATGGGATGGATATCCAGTTAACAGCATGACGTAATTAGAAAGATCAACTAAAAGACCAGCACTGTTTAATCCGTAAAGAGCCATGTATTCCTTTAACCATGCTGGAGATTCTTTGTTTTGAGCTTCATCTATTTTGATTGCTAAAACTCTTTTTACATAATCAGTAGCTTCTATTTTAATGTCTAACTTTTTAGTATTTTTAATAGTTGGTTTTACTGTGGGAATAGAAATTTTTAAATTGTAATAAGCGGCTGCTTCTCTAGCTAGTCCAATAACGGAAAGGCAGTCAGCACGATTCTGTCTAATCTCTAGGCTAAGTAAATAATCTTTCTTTCCTTTGTATAGAACTTCAACAAATCCATCCATCATGAATCCAGTTAAAGTTAAAGCTTCCCCTACTTCTTTGGCAGTGGCTTTTAATCCGGGAACTAATTCTTTTATTTGACTATATAATACTTTCATTTTCGTAATATTTATATCCTAAGTTTCCGCCTAGTAAAGTTCTAATGTCGGTAATCTTGTACTTGGCCATAACCCAACGATCAAGCCCTAGGCCAAAAGCAAAGCCAACCCATTTATCAGTATCTAATCCAGCCATCTTCATTACGTTGGGATGAATAATGCCTGCTCCTCCCATTTCAATCCAGCCAACATTTTTACATAGTGGGCAACCTTTACCGTGACAATTAAAGCATTGCATGTCGGGTCCTACTCCCGGTTCAACTTCAGGATAGTATTTGTTTCTATATCTAGTAACTACATCTTCCCCATACATTTTTTTAAATAGTACTTGGAAAGTTCCAAATAGATCTTTTAGGTTTGTTTTTTCAACCACAACCACCCCTTGATAGTGATGGAAAACAAAATGATTACTTTTGTTGACGCTTTCATTTCTATAGACTCTTCCCGGAGAAACAACCTTGAATGGTGGGGCGTATTTAGCTAAGGTTTGAGCTTCGATTGAAGAAGCTTGTGTTCTTAATAGCAAATCAGGCTCTTTGATATAAATAGTATCTTGCATATCACGAGCTGGATGATCAGCGGGAACATTCAATTTTTGGAAGCAGAATTCATCAGTTTCTATCTCTGGCCCATCCATAATGCTAAAGCCCATGCTAATGAAAAGTTCATTCATTTCTCTAATGGTTTTTGATATTGGGTGTAAGTGCCCTATTTTTGGGGCGGAAGGATTAAAAGTTTCTGATTGTGATTTGATGCTTCCTGACTTCTCCCCTTCTTTTATTGATTGCTCTTTTTTAGTAAATAGATCTTGAGCTTCTTTGTATGCTTGCTGAATAATTAAAGCTGTGGTTTTCTTTTCTTCGACTGGTAAGTTCTTTATTTCTTTAATCAATAATTTAAATGATCCATTATCACTAAAGTACTGATGCCACAACTTTGTTATATCAGAAGAAGACTCAGCATTTTGCAGGTCATTTTTTAATTCTTCAGTTAGTGTTTTTATTTCTTCTTCAGTCATGATATTAATATCTTAACAAAATATATCAAATGTTTAAATATTGACAAAAGATGATTAATGCAGTGTTAATTAAATATCAACAAATTCCTCAAGATTGTTTTTATGAATAATTTTTAGATCGGCTGATTTATAGTTTTGGGAAAAGTCATTAGGTATTAGAACTTTTTTTGTTTCACTCCATTTAAATTCAAAAGGAGTAAATTTACCGCCCTGTTCTTCTATGTAGTCTATTTCTTTTTGTTTATAATTCCTCCAAAAATAAACATTTCTAAAGTCTTGATTGTAGCTTAATTGTTTCATCCTTTCTAGTATGCATAAATTTTCCCACAAAAAACCAACATCATTTCGGGTTTCTAGATTATTATAATTTTGTATTAAAGTATTCCTAACTCCTAGGTCGTAAAAATATATTTTTCGTGTTTTTGAAACTTCGTTTCTCATGTTTCTACTCAAGGCGGAAAGCCTGAATATAACGAAAGAATCTTCTAATATTTTTATATATCTTTGAACTGATACTTGATCAACGTTTAATTTTTGAGATAATTCAGTAAATGAAACTTCTTGCCCAATTTGAAAAGCTAATAGCTTTAGTAAATTAGTTAATAGTTCCGGTTTTCTTATGTCTTGAAAGGCAAAAACATCTTTAAATAAGTACTCATTAGTTAGTCCCTTTAAATATAATATTTTATCTTTTTCGCTTTTATAAAATGGTTCAGGATAACCTCCAAATCTTAAAAATTTTTCAATATTTCTTGAGTAATCTATTTTGTTTTGAGAAACTTCATTTATTGAGAATGGGAAAAGGGTGAATTCTATTTTTCTTCCAGTTAGAGGTTCATTTATTTCATTAGATAAATCAAAAGAAGATGATCCTGTCGCAATCACTTGAAGATGTGGGTAATTTTCAACAATTATTTTAAGCGTCATTCCAATATTTTTTATTCTTTGAGCTTCATCTAAAACTAAAAGATCAATATTTTTTAAAAAATCACCTAGTTTCCCTGCGTTCTTATATGAAAATATTTCTTGAATATCTAAAAAATCACAATTACAGTATTGTTTTTTCTTTTTGCAGGCTTCCATTATTTGTTTGACTAGGGTTGTTTTTCCCGCCTGTCTTGGGCCATATATAATAACAGCTTTTCCCTGGAAAAGGCTACTCTCTATTTTTTCAGTTATTTGCCTATGTATAATCATGTTGTTTTGGTTAATTACAAGACTATATTTATGTTAATTTACTTTATCGATTTTGTCAAGGTGAACTAAGACAAATGTAAGCGAAGTAAGATTATAGGATAAAAAATAGAAGTTTTTCTGATGCATTTAAAAACAATCAAAAATCTCAGCGTTTTGTCAAAAGTACTACTGCTGACTTATTGTTTTTTTAATATTCTCTACGTTTTCATATTGAGAAATATTCATCGCTTTTTTTACTTCAGCTATTACTTTCTTAGCAATCTTGCGAGAGCGTTCAGTCCCTTCAAGTAAAGCTTTTTTAATTTCGGTAGGGTGTTTTACGTAATAGGTTCTTTTTTCTCTAATTGGCTTCAAAAAGTTATTTAATGTTTCGCTTAACATTCTTTTAATTTCGACATCGCTAATCTCTCCCCTTTTGTATTTATCTTTAAGATTTTCTAATTCTTTTTTATCTTGATAAAAAGCATCAAGATATATAAAAACGACATTACCTTCGATGTGTCCAGGATCAGTGGCTCTGATTCTAGTTGGGTCAGTGTACATTTTGTTAACTTTTTTAACAACAATATTTTCTGGATCAGAAAGATAAATGCAATTTCCTAAACTTTTACTCATCTTAGCTTTACCATCTATTCCTATTAATCGAGGAACTCTTCCGATTAAGGCTTCTGGTTCTGGGAAAGTTTTCCCATAAATACGATTAAATTTTCTAGCGATTTCTCTGGTTAATTCCACATGTGGTAATTGATCATCCCCTACTGGAACTATATCAGCCTTAGATAATAATATATCAGCTACCTGGCTAGCAGGATAGTTATAGAATCCAAGAGAAACATCTTTTTGTAAAAGCATTTCTGATTTTAAGGTTGGATTGCGATCAATCATTCCTTTGGGAGTAATCATGCTCAAGAGCATGGTTAGTTCTGCATATTCAGGGATGTAGCTTTGAATAATAAAATTATTCTTTTTAGGGTCTAAGCCAACGGAAAGCCAGTCGATAGCAACTTCAATAACTGAAGATCTGATCTTGCTAATGTCTTCGGCGTAGTCACCTAAGGCTTGGTAGTCAGCGATCAAAAAAGAGCAATTATAGTTTTTTTGTAATTCAATCCAATTTTCTAGAGCTCCAACATAATGACCAAGATGTAGTTTGCCCGTTGGTCTCATTCCTGTGAGAATATTTTTCTTTTTATTCATAATTGTTATTTATTCTATTGAATTTAGTATATCAAAAAAAAGGAAAAAAGCGAAATATCGTAAATATAAAAGATGTTGACAAAGGTATTGATATAGTATATAATATTGGTATTCTTTGGCGAAGCTGAAGAATAGTGTAATTGGACATTTACAATAATAAATATTTAGGAGTGTGCATGATGACTGAGGCTATTGCAAAAACTGACGAAGGATTGAGCCGTAATGAATTCTTTGATGAGCAAGTAGAAAATGCTCGACGAGAACAAAGAAAGGCGTTCAGAAAAGGATGGTTCGTCCTTATCTGTGTATTGTTTGTTGAATTCTTTTTTTTCCCTCGCTGGGGAATATTTAGTCTAATTTTAGAAGCAGTTATTTTTAGTGCGATCTTTTTCTTGGTGATGTATTTTGTCTGGGGGCCAGCAGATATTGGCTGGGCATCATTTCCTAGAGAAGGGTACACTAAGCCATTATTGTCCGGAAACGAATTATCTGGATTTATTGGATGCCCCAAAGGAAAAGCATTTACTGAGGAGTGGGACGTTGTCGATGCTGATCATCCGGATGCAACAGAAAGAAAAGATATTGTTATTTTAGGAATGCATATTATTCCTTCTTGGCCCTTTTCCAAGGTTTATTGGGAGAAGACTGAATGGGAAAGATATTATCCTAATTTGAAAAAGGCTCTACCAAGGCGAGAGCTTCTAAAGGAATTTACTTTGTTGCCCTATCCATATTATATCGAGATTATGGACGCGGAAGATTTGAACCGTTTGGGGGTTACTCTTATTACCAATGTGGTGATGGAGATAGTAAATCCTAAAAAAGCTTTATTCAGACAAGCGACAACATGGATTGATATTATCAAACCAATTATTCAGGGAGGATATGTTACCTATGTTAAGGGAACTACTTTTCAAGAAATGTTAACCAAAAAAAAAGACATTGGCGGAGAATTGCTTCAATACATGGAAGATCCTAGCGGTCAGTATGATACGCTTGCTGAAATGATAGAAAAGGTCTATGGAATTAGGATAGAGAGTATCTCAGTGCTTGATATTGTTGGTTCCGATAAAGACGAACAAGATGCTATTAAAGCAAAAGCGATTGCGGGATTAAAAAGAGAAGCATCTTTAATTGATGCTGATGCAAAGTCTAGAGGATCGGCAATTGCTACGATGGGCAAAGCGTTCAAGATGATGACACAAATGATGGCCCAAGTGAAGATTACTGAGGAGGAGCAACAAGCTGAGTATGTTGCAGCTGAAAACAGACTTAAGATTAGGCTTAGAGATGATCCTAAAGGATTTGAAGAAGATTATGGGGTCATTTTCAAGAAATGTTTGGATCTTGTCCAAAGAGACATGGCTCTTGAAAAAGACAGTTTCCTTGATGTAAGATCTCCAGATTCAAAAGGAACTGGAACAGCTGATCTTTTGAGTATCTTAGCAACTTCGGACATGCTCAATAACAGAAGTTTAAGAGGAGCACAAAAAGTTATAAGAGTTAAAGAAGAAGATAATGAGGGATGAATTATTTTAAATAATAAACATACCCTCTTTTTTTATTCTTAAGTATTTATAATTAGTCTTCTGGTTTCCAGCCATCTTTCTTTAATTTTTTCTTTGCATCATCTAATGACATTTTTTCTTATTTAGGCATTTCTTGGACTTTATTAATCATGGTGTCGGTAATTTCTTTTACTCCTCTTTTTGTTGCGTGAGCTGTGTGAACTCCAAGCTCGCTGGCTATATTCTTTCCTGTCTTAGCTCCTATTTTCATTCCATCCTTTGCTCCTTTTAATATGCTATCTTCTAAATTATTACTGCTCGCAAGGCCTTCTATTAATCCTAGATTGGCTCCTTCTACGAGACCAACGGTTCCTCCAACAACAGTCCCACCTATTCCTGAGAGGACTTTAACTCCTCCTTCATTATAGCCAGTTTTTGCTTCATCTAAGATGCTATCTTTAAGGGAAGACTTATCTTTGGGATCTTGTAATTTTCTTAATGTCCATTTAGTTGGTCCCTTTATCATTGCTCCAGTCCCAGCTCCAATAGCTCTATTGCTAGCGTTTAGCGTTGCACCAATAGCTCCATCAGTTTTAACTGCCGATTCTCCCTGTTTCCATCCTTCTCGTGCACCAAATTCTAGGTAGTCTCTTATGTTATTGCTATCTTTAATTGAATCTCTTTTTCTCCAATTGTTTGCTCCGGCTATTACGCCTGCTCCCGCTCCAATAGCTCCTCCCGCAAAAGAACTGCCGGCCGCCCCGATTGCACTAAGGCCTTTTTTCCCGAAACTAGTCAGCTCAGGACTCAGTTTTTTAGCAGATTCGGTTCCTGTAGAGATAGTAATAAAGAATCCAACCAATAGGAAAACAAAAGGTATTGCATAAGAAAATAGAATTGCAAGAATGGGACCAAGATCAGCGGTTATTGTAACGGCAGTTACTTGACTAGTCGTTATTTCGCCAATAGCAACTAGCATTTTATTAGCAAGATATATAGACATTCCGGCTGGTATTCCAATAACACACCACTGAATAAAACTTTCCCACCAAGCATCCCAAGACAATATGCTAGGAAAGATTTTACTAATATATTTTGATTGGGGCAAGTCTTTTATAATAAACGAAGCAAAAGCAATAGGAGAAACAATTACTAGTATCCAAAGAATAACTGTTCTTGCAAGGAAAAGGATGGCATATAAAAAGTATATTACAATTGTAATGAGGGCGAAAAGGGCTATTGTGAAAGTAAGAGACAGTGCTACTACGACATCTCCTCCAGAAGTACAAAAGTTGGTGATTTTGGAAAATAAACTAACGATAGCCTCAGAATAGCTAGTATTTATTCCTCCAGTTAACATTGACTTGGTTATTATATTTGACCCATCTATAATGAATCCACAAATTACAGGAGTAAAATTAATTAGCAAAGCTATAAGAATGAAGTTTATTAAAAGTTTTTTTGCTTTATTTTCGTCTCGTCCTAATATTATTGAAATGGCTATTGCTACTAGTCCTAAAACTAAAACAGCATTTGCGAGGTTTTTAACAATCATCCAACCAGCTGCAATGTAAGAATTATCACTGGGCGTAAAGCCCATTTCAAACATTGCATTTAAAGTCATTTCAAGTAGACCATTTGCTGCCATTAGAGCGCTATTAATAATTGCTTGTACCGCCCATAACCCGGCGGTTAATACTGCCCCTGCAATAACCTTAACAGGAGCACCAATAAGGTCTATTGCGTTAGTAGAGTTTATGCCACTAAGAGCTAAGGGTAATCCAATAAAAGGAAGAGAATGTAGCATTGTCCTAAACATTAAATCCCCTGGCGCACTACTATCTTCTGCAAATATTGCTAATGGAAAAAAACAAATAATCGATATGATTAAAATAGATAATATTATTTTGTTTAAAATTATTTTCATATTTACATTATACTTTTTTATTTTTAAAATGTAAATAAAAAAAATGGTAGCAGCTAAATTTAATTAACATGCTACCTTCTGTAGGTTGGAATGGGCATCTTTTTGTATTTATGACATCCGTCCCATTTTTCTGCCCATTTCTTATGATTCTCTATTGACCACGCTGGGGGCTCGGGGGGAGCTTCCTCGCATCTGTCTGAGAGAGAAAGAGGTCCTGAAATTGATGGCAGAATTTTTCCATTATTGACAACAATCAGTGCGCCAACGATAATAATTATCGCAGCCACAATTACGATAATGTACTTTTTTTCCATTTTTTCCACACTCCACATAATAATATGTGTTGTGCAAATATTATAATACTGTTGTCTGAATTTGTCAAGCTTGTATGGTTTTTTGCAATAAAGTATAATTAAACAAATATGTCTAATCTTAAATTCAGTCCCGAACTTATTTTCATGCTTCCTCTTGCGCTGTTTTTGGATGTTTTAGGGTTGATAATTGCTTGTGGTATTGGTGATGATTATGGACTTGTCGATATAACAGGAATGATTTTTATTTTCACTTGGCTTTATATCCGAGGCACTAAAGTAACATCAATGCGAAATAAAAAAGGAATAATGGGAGGAATAAGGAAGTTGTTTACGGGAAAATGGTCCAAATTTTTAACTCCAGCCATAGGAGAATTAACTCCAGTAGTGGGAAGTATTGGTTTTTTTTGGACAATATCAGTATTGTTTACTTTAACTGAAGAGGAGGCGGGGCCAGAAGAAGCAAGATAAAAATAAATAAAAATGAATAAAAATGGAATTTTCAGATTACATAATTTATCTTTTTAATTCTGCTATAGGAATAGGAGGTTTTTTAGCTTTCGTAATAATGGTTTACGCAGGAATAATACTTGTCCGTTCGCAAGGCGAAGCTTCTAAAATAGGAGAAGCTAAGAAGATGGTTATTAACAGTGTTATTGGTTTAGTAGTTCTCTTAACTTCGTATATTCTTTTGACTACGATTAATCCAGACATTATAAATATTCAGAATATTAGTCTTGGAAATACGGGAATAACTATTCCTGTTATTAGCCCCGTTTCTCTAGAAATAGAAAAAACAAAATATGAATTTGAAGAAATTCCTTTGGGAACCATGGTTGAAAAAATATTAATAGGAACATCGTCAACGAGCAATACTCTTCCCTGCTATGAATATGAGCATACTGCTTATGATGGTGCAGATAATATTATTATCGGAAATACGATTGATAAAAATAATGATGGAAAAATAGATGAAAAAGATATTCTTTTAGATAAAGATAATTTTTATTGTATTAAACTTTTAAACGATGCTATTGAGCAAAAAATAAAAGTTCAACTTAGCAAGTTAATAACGCAACTAGATAGTTTAATGAAGTCGGGCTGTTCCTGCCGACGTGCTTATTATGGACCGTATCGTCCTTATACCTCATCAGGTAGTATTGAAGATGGAGGTCCAGATTGTTATTGTCCATACGGTAATTCTTATTGCAGTAATTGTGGAGCAAGAAATGGATGCTTATCGGCACCATCTAATCCATTTACTTTGAGTTCAGGAGGTTTTAAACAATACCAATATGATACTTGCGGGAATAGATTAGCGATTGATTGTAAAAGACAGGAAATAAGACAATTGATGAATGGAAGCAAGCCAGATCAGATTTGTTATACGGAAAATTACATAACAGCAGATTTCTTTAATCTCTTAAATATTAAGGATGCAATTGATAGGCTACACGCTTATAAGACTTATTATAATAATCAAGTTAAAGCATTAGAAGCAGCAGAGGTCAAAATGAAAGAGCCTTATGGAGAAAGAGTAACCATGGCCGAAATGTACAATAATATTGAAACTAAAAAAAGTATTTTAGTGACTAAAAAAAGTATTGAAGGTTATGATGTTTCTAGATATTGTCGAGCTTCTAATTGTATAGGAGATGTTTGTAGTTTTAATGATCAAATTAGGGTTTGTAAAAAAGTTGAGGATCAAGAATATTATACTTATGTAGGAGATGGAGCAACTTTTTACTTTAACGCTAAATATAACGAAGACTATAAAGGAGAGAGCCAGGTGATAGATCGGAGCGATAATAAATGTAATATTCAAGAGCAGGACTTAAAAAAAGAAATGTATGGAGGGCTAATTCGTATTGGAGAAACGGTTGATTATGCAGAAGCTTGGGGAAAGGAAGCTACAAAAAGAATAGATAATTTAGAAGTGGAAATTCAAGGAATATATAGTACAGGGATGGAAATATATGATTTTCCCGATAGTTGTAATAGTAGTAACTGTACTAATACTTCTATAAATAAATATAATGTTTGTGTTCGTCCCTGTTGTGGTTGTAATGGAGAGTGTAGTTGTGCCAGTGTAAGTATAAGGGACTGCCAGGTTCCTGAACCAACTGAAACTATATGTTCTATTAAAGAAGAAAACGGAGTTTGTAATAAGAAGGAATTAGAGTTATATAGCGGATGTAGTGGTTTTTGCGGGTATACTCCCGTTATTTATCAAGTTCAAGCGGATTATTGGACTTGTCCTTATAGGAGTTTATATGAGTTTATAAAAAAAATATATCAAGAAAGGATTATAGATCAAGCGTGTTACGAAGAAACGGAAAAAGAGACTGAGAAAACTTTGAGGTCAGTAAATTTAAACCAAGTAGGATATATTCAAAAAATGAAACAAAGAGAGGAAATGTTATATGAGCTTGCCTCGGTAGGAGAAATAAAAGAAATTCCTGAGCATGAGTACGATGTAGTTTCAACTGTAAATCTGTTTAATACTGTTTTTTCTGGTGCTAGTTATTTGATTCCAGACAGATATAATGATCTTAAATGTGATTTGAAGTTGAATTTGAAGATTGGCATAGAAAATAGATTTACAATATTTAACATGTTAAATGATGTGCGAGAAAAATTAACTGGTTGTGTTAAAGGATATAGTTATCCTTACAAAGAACTAGCTGATAATGTTAGGGTGATGAGTTGTTATGAGTTGGCGAATACTAATTTAGTTATTCTTCCTCAGTTTCCCTATCCTGACAAATCAAAAACAGTAGATCCTGTGACTGGTATTGCCACGCCATATATCAATTGTTATCCTTATAATAGTAGTGGATTAACCACTGAAGAAAAAGGGTCTTGTTTTTACAATATTAATCGTACAGGAGTCGATTCTGACCCAGGATGTTTATTAATTACTAAAGAATATATGGACAATTATTATTGTTGCCAGTAATATAAATGTATATGAATAAAATAATATTAGTTACAGTATTTCTCTCTTTTTTTTCTTCCTTTGTTTTTGCTTCAACGTATCCTGAAATTGCTGGAATAACAATCTCTGAAACAACTACGGCAGCTGAGTATATTATTTACTTTTTTAACTTATTGGTAGCGATAGGTGCTTTTATCGCTGTCGTTATGGTGATTATTGCGGGGATAGAATGGATGACCTCTAGTGGTGATCCAGGGAAAGTTGGTGCTGCGAAAGGAAAAATTATGAATACTCTTTTGGGAGTAGGAATTTTGATGGGTGGGTATTTAATTCTTGACACAATAAATGATCAATTAAAAGTTATTAATATTGGTGATTTGTATTGTGAGCATGGAATAGTGGTGTTAACCAAAGAAACGCCTAGTGCAAAATCTAAACAGGAATGTATAGATAGAAACCAAACAGAAATTAAAGCCGATATACAAAGCACTAAAAAATGGAATTTTCCTGCAAAGTATTTATTGAAAGTGTATACTTATTCAGAAGCTAATTACAAGGGAACAATAAAGGAGTTTGATTGTGGCGATACTGTTTGTGAGGGAGATGTAGCTGGAGCAAAATCGATTTATTTTGTGCCTAATAATCCAGGCATATATCTTTATGATGATGTTGATTATAAGCCAGGAACTGCTAAGGGCTACCCTTTTTTTACTTCAACAAGCATTACCGATCTGGCAAAAACAAATAATTTTGATAATTTTACAAAATCATTAGCTATAATTAATCCTCCTGTTGAGCAGAAAATTGCTTATCAAGCAGTCGTTTTCGAAGATCAGAATCATCAGGGAAGATGTGCTTTTGTGGGTGCATCAGTTCCTAGCATGGATCAGTCTTCTGGCCCATATTATACCGATAAGGTTGGTAATAATAGCGTTTCTTCAGTTATAGTTGCCAAATCTATTGTTGATCTAGCAACTATTGGCCTAGAGCGGGGAGAAGTTATTTTTTATAATAAAACTAATTGCGGTAAAATTTTAGATGGTGAAGAAGCTTCTGATATAAAGTCTTGTCATATAAAAATAACAGGTTCTGCTACTGGCCAAGTTGATTTTTATAGTGCGGAAGGATGTAATAGGTTCCCTACCCCTTTTGATGACAATGAGGAGGTTATGTCATTTGAAATTACGGGTTCAGCTGGAGTAGTTTTAAGTACTTCGAGGAAAAACGAAGGAAATGAAAATACATATTGCCAATATTTCAATAAAGCATCTCTTGGCAGCGGAACTTGTTTTTCTTCAATATTAGATTCGCCAATATTTACGTCTGGTCCTGCTGGGAAAAAACCAAAATCTTTTATAATTTTACCAGATAATTAAAATGGAAAAAAAAGAAACTACATTTTTGCTTTTATTGTTTGGAATATTTTTTATTTTTCCTGTTTTGGCGTCATCATCTCCTATTTCTGAAACAACTACGGTAACCGAGTACATTATTTACCTTTTTGATTCAATTATTGCTGTTGGTTCTTTTATTGCTGCCGCGGTTTTATTTACAGCTGGAGTTGATTTTATTTCTTCCCAAGGAGATGTAAAAAAAATAAGCGGGGCGAAAACAAAAATTAAAAACGCTTTTTTAGGGCTAATAGTTTTACTATCTTCTTTTATGATTTTGAACACTATTAATCCACAAATAGCTAGTATCTCTATTGATAAGTTGCCAAAGTCTACTTATAGGGAAGTGGTTATTCCCGAAGGATCCGGAGTTTATCTTTATGATGCTCCTGGTTATGTTTCAATCATAGATTCATTGAGGGTTACTGAAACAATGGTTAATTTTTCTGATAGTAAGTTTACTGAAAGGACCCAATCGATAAAATTTGTTAATCCTGAAGGGGATCAATTTAAATTTGGGGCAGTTATTTTTGCGAAAAATGTTAATTCACAACTAGGATCAGGATATGATTTAAGGGGAAATTGTTCTTTTATTTTAAGCGATATTTCTGATTTAGATAGTGCTTTTGGAAAAGAAAATAATCCTCCTATTGGTAAGAATAATTTATCTTCAATTATTGTTTTTAAAACAAAAACAGACCCTGTTAGTGTTACTTTGTATAATAGCGCAAATTGTAAAAAGAGAAGTGATGAATATGGGGTTCAAAAAGATGAAGAAAATATGTGTACGATTAATAGCAGTAATGGCTTTGTCGATCTTAACGTTGCTTGTCCTAAATTCAAAGGAGAAGTCGTTTCGGTTCAAACTAGCAACAATGCAGGAGTATTATTCAAAGCAACAAAAAAAGATGTTGCTGGAAGATGTCAATTCTTTGAATCTAATAATAATGGATGCATCAACACTGTTAAATATAGCTATGTTTATAATTTAAGATTTGATAAGTATCTTCCTTCAATAGCTCCTCAGTCTTTTATGCTTTTCCCTTTAGTAAAGTAAATAAAGATTCCCATTGAGGTAATGATAATACCTCTGCCCTCTCCCCCGGCTTAAGGCCATTGTCTTCTAGCCATTTTTTTGTTATTTCTCTTTCTATTTTTAATTGACTAAATAAATTGCCAATTAATTGTTTTCTGGGGTGAGCGAAACCAGCTTTGATTAATTTAAAATATTCAGCGTTCTTCTTTATTTCTTTAGGGGTGATGCGAATAAAAACGCTGTCTATTTTAGGAGAAGGATAGAAGCAGCCTTTGGAGACAGTGAATAGTATTTTAGGATTTGCATAATATTGAACGGCGATAGAGAGAATTGACATATTTCCTGGTTTAGCACAGATTCTTTGCCCCACTTCTTTTTGAATCATTAAAAAAATATCTTTTGGCAAGTTTTTTATTTCTAATAAATTTCTAATTAAGATTGAAGTTAGATAATATGGAATATTGGCAACGATTTTATATTCTTTGAGCTCGGGAATATTTAATTTGTCATTAATAAATAATCTAAGAATATCAGTCGAAACAATCTTTACATTTTTAATCCCTCCTTCTGTCAATTTTTGATTTAAAGCAGAAACCATTTCTGGGTCTTTTTCTATGCAAATAATATTTTTGGCTATTTTGGCCATTTCTAGGGTTATAGCACCTAAACCCGGTCCTATTTCTATGACAGTATCTTTAGAGTTAAGATCAATAGAAGCTATAATTTTTCTAATTTGATTTTTATCAATAAGCAGGTTTTGTCCTAATTCTTTTTTGAGTTTTATTGTTTCCATGATTGTATTATACACAACTATTTTGATTAATAAAGGGGTGATTTTTACTGTGGAAAACTTCGTTGACATATATGTAGATAGGTCTAAAATGGATACTATCCAGATAGATTATTTGGAAAGAAGAATTATTATGTATTGAGGGTCTTTTTAATAAAAACCATGCAATCTAGGACTATTCTTACTCAAAAATATATTAAGAAAATTATATATAGAATTGGCAAAAAAAGACTTTTTTGTGCTTTTTTTGTTCTTTTTTGTGTTTGGGGAATGGTTTTCCTTAATCAAGATAAAAATACTTCTAAAACGAGTGTTTCTAAGCTTCAAAATAGCTTTTTGACTCTCGAGTCTGCTTTTCAACCTATCACTAATAACTTAATTTTTGAACAGGGAAAAATTCTATCTGCTTTGCCTTCTCCCCTGTTTGTTTCATCAGAGACCTTAGGGTCTTTGTTTGATGAAGAAACGCAAAGTAAGGACATTATTAAGCATACAGTCGAAGAGGGAGAGACTCTTTCTTCAATCGCTGATCAATATGGAATATCGACAGAGACTATTCTTTTGGCTAATGAATTAAATAATACTAATATTAAACTTGGACAAGAACTTTTGATTTTGCCGGTAAATGGTCTTATTCATATGGTTGAAAAAGGAGAAACTTTAGATAAGATTACTAAAATATACGGTGCAATTAAAAAGGAAATTATTGGGTATAACGATTTGTCTGTTGATGGAGAAGTCTATATTGGAGATGTTTTAATTATTCCGAATGGAAAGATGCCTAAAAAAGCTACTCCAGTGGTTAATAGTCCAGCTCAGAACTATGCTCAAGCTACTTTGCCCAGTTCATATTTTATTGTTCCTACTAATGGAACAGTTAGTCAGGGGGCTCATTATTCATATAGTTCAAACGGAAAAGCGTATTATAATTCTATTGATATTTATAATGTTATTGGGACACCAATTATTGCAGCGGCGGGAGGGCAAGTACAGATTGCTAAGAATAGATGGCCATATGGAAACTATATTACCATTCTTCACTCCAATGGTGTGGTAACTGTTTATGCTCACTTAAGCTCATTTGCTAGAGGTGTTGTAGCTGGATCTAATGTTTCTCAGGGACAAGTTATTGGATATATGGGCAATACAGGTTATGTTATTAAAGGAGCTGGTGGAACAGGATCTCACTTGCATTTTGAAACTAGAGGAGCTGCTAATCCTTTATTGGCTATATATGGAATAGGAAGCAAAGTTTCTTATTAATGATCAGAAAGGGCCGAATAAGATAGTTCGGTTTTTTAATAGAAAAAGAAGGATTATTTTCCTTCTTTTTTACATTCGCTATGTTTGCATTTACAAGTATTACAGGTTTTAGCTTCTGGTAAGATTGTCAATCTTTCTTCTGATATTTCGCATTCGCAATCAAGATTGCCACAGTTTTCACATTTACCGTATATCCCCTTCTCTATTTTTTCTAGAGCAATGTTAACGTCTTTTAAACTTTCTTCTAGGGAATGTTCAACTGGTAAAAGATTTTCATATTCTTCTACTTCATCAACTTTATCTTCAGGAGTGTCGGTTAGTTGAGGATAATTAGTTTGCCAATTGCTATCGCTTGTTTTATTAGCAAAACTTTTTAATTGTTCTTCAAGTTCTAATTTCTTTCTCTCTAAGTCAATTTTTCTTTGGATTATAAATTCTGGTTTCATATTATATTAATTTAATAATGGCGACAACCAATAAAGAAAATATTACGACTATTAATAATCTTATCAATATTTTAGAAATTATAGTTGGTTTACTGGCCATGTTTATTATTTTAGTTTTTCTTCAATGCTCAATAGGTCACTTTTAATTTGTCTTATCTGGACAATTACTTCTTGGTATTTTTCTTTGATTAATTTTCTTGATTCTTCTAAATCCTTCATTTTATCTTCTATGTCCCAACGGTCTTTTTCGAGATTTCTTCTGGTTTCCTCAGCCGTTCTTCTTCTTAGTTCAATATCTCTTAAAATGACTTCATCAGTAGCTTCTCCTTGTCTCTTTTCAAGAATTTTAATTTCGTCTTCGATAGCTTTTTCTTTTAAACCAATATTGGTCAATCCTTTGTCTGACTTATCTCTTTGTTTAGTGTTGATAAACATTTCCTTTTTGATGTCTTCAACTGTTTGGTTCAGCGGTTCTAGTCTTTCTTCTAAATCTTTTTTTGTTTGTCCAAGAATTATTTTCTCTCTGTCTCTTCTTAATATTTCTAATTGTTGAAGTGTGTCTTTTTCCTTTGCTATAACTTTTTCTGCATTTAGGTCACATTCTCTTATTTGAAGTTTTAAAGACTTTATTTCGTCTTCTTTTTCGTACTTTTCTTTTTCAATTTCATTTCTTTCATCTTCTACTTTCCATCTTTCTTTTTCAATAGCTCTTTTTTCATCCGGTGTTTTAGCAATAGTTTCTTTTTCTTCTAAACCCTTCTTTATTTCATCTGCCCTATTTTTCTTTTCAAGAACTAATTCTAGTTTTTTTCTAATATTTTCTATCTCATCTTCGATTTCTTTTTTTCTATTTTCAAAAGGGGCTTTTTCTTCAGTTACTCCCTTTAGGGTTTCTTCGAGTTCAAAAGATTCCTCAGCTATTTTGGCTAATTTTTCTTCATTTTCGTCAATTATTTTTACTTCTTCAGTTTTTTCTTTTGATTCTTCTAGTCCTAACTCTATTGCGCTGGGCATTATTTCTGGTATTTCTGGTTTCAACTCTTCAGTGCTTGGTATTATTTCTGGTTCTTCTAGTCCTAACTCTATTGCGCTGGGCATTTTTTCCGGTATTTCTATTTCTGATTTAGTTGAAGCTATAGGTTCTTCTATTGTTAGAATTTCAGGAGTTATTTCTATTTTTATCTCTTCAGGTTGTGGCTGCAAGATTATAGGTTCTTCAATTGGGAAAGCTTCAGAGGTTTGTTTCTGTAGTTCAGAAGCTATAGGTTCTTCTATTGGTAGAATTTCAGGTTTTATTTCTTCGGGTTGTGGCTGTAGCTCTATTTCGGGGATTATAGGTTCTTCAACCGGTAAAGTTTCAGGAACCATTTCTGATTGTTTTTCGGGTGTGGAGATATTTGGATCTTTTATTTCAGGTATCTTTTCTATTTCTTCAATTGATTCAGAGGTTGGTTTTTTTTCTTGTAAAGCTTCTTCTTTAATGTTGTTTTCGTTTTTGTTTGTTGCGAGGGCTAGTTTGTGAGCAAGATCTTCAGCTTTTTTAGTTTCTTCTTCTAGGGAAAGAGGATTTTGTTCGGACATTATTTCTATTTCTGGTTCTGGCAAATTAGGTTCAGAAGATGGTTCGGAAAGATTTTGAGTTATTTCATCCTGAATTTTATCTTCAGGATAAACAGAGGATCCATTGGCATCTTCAATATCTCTCTTCATAGTCCTAATTTTTTTGGAGTCTAAAAATATGTCCTGCATGTGAGATTTTTAAATTTAGAATTAAAAGGTGAGTAGATTTTTAAAAATTATTTCCTCGCCTCTTTTAATGATAGATTAATTCTACCCTGTTCGTCAATAGAGATAACTTTTGCAGAAACAATATCTCCAATTTTTAGAATATCAGTTACCTTATTTACTCTTTTATCGGCTAATTGAGAAATATGAATCATGCCTTCTTGACCGGGAAGAATTTCAGCAAAGGCGCCGAATTCAAGGATTCTTTTTATTTTTCCTTGATATATCTCCCCTACTAAAACCTCTTTAGTTAAATTATTAATCCATTCAAGGGCTTTTTGAGCAGAGACTTCGTTTTCTGCGGTAACAAAAACTTTACCATCTTCTTCGATATCAATTAAAACTCCACATTCATCAATAATTTCATTAATTATTTTTCCGCCAGTTCCAATAACATCTCCAATTTGATCAGGTCTAATTTGAATAATATATATTCTAGGAGCATTAGGGGATAATTCTTTTCTTGGTTCAGGAATAGTTTCTAACATTTTAGCTAAAATTTGTAGTCTAGCTTTTTTTGATTGTTCTAGCGCATCTTTCATTATTTTGTAGGTGATTCCCCTAACCTTGATATCCATTTGCAAAGCAGTAATTCCATTTTTAGTTCCCGTTGCTTTAAAATCCATATCACCATAATGGTCTTCTTCTCCTTGAACATCAGTTAGCACAAGGTAGTTTTTGTCTTCAGTACTCTTTTTGTCATTCATTTCCATCATTAACCCCATCGCAATTCCTGATACAGGATTTTTGATTGGAACTCCTCCATCCATTAGGGCTAAACAAGCAGCACAAGTTGAGGCCATTGATGAAGAACCATTAGAACACAAAACTTCAGAAACAACTCTGATTGTATAGGGGAAGTTTTCAGCTTCAGGAATCATTGATTTCAAAGCTTTTTCTCCAAGCATTCCGTGACCAATTTCTCTTCTTCCTGGACCCCTCATTTGCTTAACTTCTCCAACACAAGATGGTGGAAAATTGTAGTGATGCATGAATCTTTTCTTTCCATTTAGTTCCATTTCTTCAAATATTTTTTGATCTCCTGGGCTACCTAAAGTTAAAACTGATAAAACTTTAGTTTCTCCACGACAGAACAATCCAGTTCCGTGAACTAGAGGGACTACATTAACTTCACAGCTTAATTCTCTGATTTCATCGGATTTTCTTCCATCAAAACGAATTCCTTTTTCAATTACTTTTTCATGAACAACTCTCTCGGCTTCTTTTTCAAAGAAAGCAAAACCCTTGCGAGTTTTTTCATCGTCTTCGTGTTTTTTTAGTAGTTCTCCCAAATCATCCCTAACGATATGAAGATCGTCAGTGGCGTCTTTCTTTAAAATATTTTCAATTCTATTTCCTAGCAACTTCTTAACTTCTTTTTCTATTTCTTCATCGCCTTCTTTTTCTTCTAGCTTTATTTTTTCTTTTCCCATCTTGCTAGCAATCTCTTCTTGGAAGTTTAGAATGTCTTCATGGTATTTTTTGGCTAATTCAACAGCTGTCAAAATATCTTCTTCGGGAACTTCTTTCATTCCCGCTTCAATCATATTAATTAGAATTTCTTTTTTTGATTCTGATTTCAATCCTGATAATAGTAAATCCATTGTTCCACATTCTCTTTCGGCGAAAGTTGGAAAAGCCACCATTTTGTTGTCTCTCATGCCAATCCTCACAGCAGCGATTGGTCCATCCCAAGGAATATCTGAGGTTGAAAGAACAATTGAAGCAGCGATCAATCCTAGACTGGATAAATCGCTTTCTTTATCCCAAGAAAGGCAAGTAACAATTATTTGTACTTCCCTTTTAAAATCTACTGGAAACAATGGTCTGACGGCTCTATCAATTAATCTCGAAGTTAAGATAGATTGTTCGCTTGGTCTCCCCTCTCTTTTCATGAACCTTGATCCAAGTATTTTTCCGATAGCATAAAATCTTTCTTCATAAGCAACCGTTAAAGGAAAAAAATCGATTCCCTCGATTTCTTTTTTGCTCATTACAGCAGTAGCCATAAGACATGTTTCTCCGAACTTCACAAAAACAGAGCTGTTTGTTCTCTCGGCAAGATTTTTAAATTCTACTTCTAGAAACTTATCGTCAATTTTTAGTTTGAAAGATTCTGTCTTCATATTTTGTTACTAGGCTTTTAATCCAATCTTTTTGGTTAACTCCTTGTATGAATTCTCATTTGTTCTTTCAAGGAATTTTAAAAGTTTTCTTCTTTTGGCAACCATTTTTAATAAGCCTCTTTTTGAACTAACATCTTTTTTGTGTTTTTTTAAATGTTCGAGTAATTTTTGAATTTCTTCCGAAAGCAACGCAACTTGAACTTCGGCAGAACCAGTATCAGTTTCGTTTATTTTGTTATCGCTTACGATTTTTGTTTTTTCTTCTGTTGTTAACATATTTTTTATCTTTACTATATATATCTTTGGTGCCCCGTAGAGGGCTCGAACCCCTGACCTTGAAGTTAAGAGCTTCCTGCTCTACCAACTGAGCTAACGGGGCAAATATTATCTAAAAAACTTTAACGCATCGCCTCCTCCTCCGATGGCAGTAATAAAGCCAGAAACTATTGCCCAAGCTCCGTACACAACTATTAATCCAGCAATAATCCAGATGATAGTTTGTTTGGCTTGTGTTAGTTTCGCTGCATTTCCTGCGGAGGTCATTAAGTTAATTGCTGCGATAATTAGTGTAATAACAGCAAGTGGAGGAACTATCTTAAACAAAACGAAATCAATTACGCTGTTTGCCATAGCTTCAAGATCAGCCCAAGTGCAGGGATCGTCTGCGGTGTTTCCACAATTGACTAGTGGTGCAGCAAAAGCAGGTATAAAACTTAAAAGCAAAAGAAACAGTAGCGAAGAAAAAAATAGTCTTTTTGTCTTTGTTTTAAACATGTTTATTGACTTTGTTATGTGCTTGGAGTATAGCTCGTTTTTTTAAATAAATCAAGCACAATCTGTGCCCCCGGCAAGATTCGAACTCGCACCACTGGTTCCGAAGACCAGTACTCTATCCGTTGAGCTACGGGGGCTTAATTTCTTTTTTTGATTTTTAGCCTAACAGGAGGAATTGTATCTTGGTCAAAGATTAATCTATTTTCTATTAATTTCCTATAATTGGGATTGTTTTGTAATTCTCCTATTGGACTTAATCGTTTAATTAAGACTGGAAACAAAGAAAAAAGCATTAATAATCCAGCCATTATATAGCCTTTAATGGAAAAAGAGAAGATAATGGCGGTTAAGAATGATAAAAGGGTTCCAACT
>Ga0265297_10004700_pt1 | contig 21897 bp, 23 predicted proteins | sample Munlanlwell13791_FD_192502 | JGI IMG/M metagenome (GOLD analysis project Ga0265297, IMG submission 192502) | Leachate microbial communities from a municipal landfill in Southern Ontario, Canada - Leachate well 137-91 | ecosystem: Engineered > Solid waste > Landfill > Unclassified | place... | reverse complement strand
ATTAATATAAATATAATAAGCAAAAACCAAAATAATCCCTACAAACAAACCCAAAAAAACCTTATTTCTTTTTTTCATAATCTAAAAAGAAAAAATCCCATTATAAACTTTCCGAAGTGTAAAAATTTTTTCTATAAAGATCTCTATTAATTTTTTCTTTTCCAAATATTTTTTTATAACCACTAAAATTTAAAATATTTTCAAAAAAACCAGGATTCTCAGGAGTTCCGCATAAAGCAGATACAAAATTTTTAATTTCCTTAGAAAAATTCCCAAACTCATCATGCACAACCAATGGCTCTTTATGAAAAAGTGAAGAAGCCATTTTTTTATTGTCTTTTATTCTTGCTAAAACAGGAATTTTATTTCCTGCCATATTTTCAATCTCCCCAATATTCATTTCATGTTTTGGACTTCTAATTCTATTTACAATAATTCCATGAACAGGAGTTTTATTTTGCTGAGCAGTTTTCGCTGCCCGCAAACTAGTTGTTAAAGTCATTTCATCTGCAGAAGTAACAATAAAAATTTTATCAGCAGCAGCAATAACTGGCTTAAGTTCTTCATAATTTGGTGCAGAATCTAAAATAATAAAATCATACCTATACCTCACTTTTTCTAAAATTTTCTTTAACTTAAAAATATCAACATCATGTTTATAATCAAAAACAGCAGGAACAACATCAAACCCATGTGCTTCATAAATAGTATTATGCAAACCAATTCCTAATAAAGCATCTTGTAAACCTAAAAATTCTTTTATTCCATCTTCTTCTGATTTTCTAGTTAAATCTAAATACAAGCCAATATTTGGAGCAGAAAAATTTGCATCAACTAATAAAACTTTTTTATTATAATATTTTGCAAGTGCTGTTGCAGTTTCAACAGCAAGTGTTGTTTTTCCAACACCCCCTTTTATAGAAACAAATGCAAGAATTTGAGCTCGTCGATTATAAAACATGTCATCACCTCAAACCAATAAAATTTTCAAAGTATTTAAAAGTTATCAATAAAGTTCAAAAGAAGTCAGGCTCAATTTTCCGTCTACTCTTTCAACAACAAACGCTTCAGAAAAATCTAAACCAATATAATAATTAGTTTCTTCTAAACTATCAAAAACCTCGCAAAAATAAGTTTGATTATAAAATGTAACTCTTTTTACAAAAATCTCTTTTTCAAAAAAAGAATACTCCTCATTAATAACTCTTTCATTAGGCAAACACCAATCACTATGTCTCAAAGAAAATTCATAAGAATCAATAACCTCAATATTTTCTAAATCAGTATCTCCAAGAAAATATTCTAACGAACCTTCTTCATAAGAATTTTCATCTAAACCAGAAAAATATCTTACTCCAAAAAATACCCCTACCCCGATTAAAATAATAACTAAAAAAATAACAAAAATTCCTAAAATATTCTTTCTCTCTAAATTATTGTTTTCTATTGACATTGTCCTACAGAGCACCCCGCATTAATTCCATTTTGAGTTTCACAAACATTATTTGTAAAAACATTTCCAGTTCCTAAATTAGCACCTCCATAAACATCACTAATCTTATTATTACAAAAAACACTATTCAACAAATTATTTCCTAAAATCTTCCATGAAGAAATATAACTTCCTAAATAAACTCCCCAATTTTTATTACCCTCACAAGTTAGATTATTAAAAATATTATTACTACTCCCATACTGAATATTTATCCCGCAAAAACTATCAGCCAAAACACCGGAATCAAAAGAATTGCCATTACTTCTGTAAAGATAAATTCCTGAAGAACCATTCTTTACATTAATGTTCTTAAAATCATTATCACTACTAGAATAAAGATATACTCCATAATAACCCTCTTCAAAAAATACATTTTCAATAACATTAAAATTACTATTATACAAATATACCCCGTGACTAACCCCCTTAGAAAAAATATTTCTAATAAAAGAATTTTTAGTATTAAAAAACCTTAAATTTATTCCTCCATAATCATAAGAGTAACTATCAAAGATATAATCAGAACCTCCCAAATCCATACATTCGTCATAAGAAATTCCCCATTCAACAGCAGTTCCGTCACTATCTAAACACTGAGAAATATTCTCATAATGAGTATGGGTAATAATCTTTTTTTCATTTCTTATATTATCAATAAAAATATCTTCTGAATTTTGTAAGGAAATTGAATATTGAACTAATTCAAAAATACCATTAACAACACTAATATTTTCACGACCCAAAATATTTACTCCAGAAAGTCCCTTAAATTCTAAATATTCATCATAAATATCTCCTCCGGAAGAGATACATTCTTGTAAATTATCTACCTCAAAATAATTACCTTCAAGATCGTTGCACCAAACACCTGAATCATATAATTCATAATTAACCCCGCCGATATCATAACATTCTTGTTCTGTTAAATCATATCCTAAGAAATTCCAATCACCATCAGAACAATCACTGTAAATAACCCTCTTCAATTCCTTTCCAGTAATTTTTTTATTATTTAAATCTAAATAAACATTATCTGCCTGGATATCAAAACAATTTCCAATAAATTCATCAATATTTTTACTTAATTTATAATAACCAGATTCATTAATCACTTGACAACCCTCTAACAAAACAGGAAACAAAGAACTATCTAACTCAGACAAATCTCCTTTTGGAATAAAATCTAATTCAGAAATAACTTCTCCAGTTTTCCCAGAAAAAATAGGTGCGATTTTCACAGCGTCGGGTTTTCCAAATTCTTTCATATCAAAATAATAAACTTTCATTTGATTAGATAACGGAACATCATAAACAATTTCTTTTTTAGAATTTCCGCCCTTTGAAAATATAATTTCTAATGCAGACAAATTAGAATCATCAACCCCTCTTTTTACTTGAACAGATAATCTTTGAGTTGATTCGTCCCAAGTAGTATAACCTCCTGCAGTATCAATATTCAAAGAAACAGTAGTGTCTTCTAAAGAAATATTATCTTTTATCAAAGGAATAATTCCCCCCCAAATCAAACCGACGCCAGCGACGACGATGAGCACAATTAAAACAGTCGCAACAACCGCGGAAATTCCCCTCTTATTTTTTAAAAACATAAATCAATTAAATTTATTATGTTTATAAAGATTTCTTAAAATCAAATTTTTTTCCCAGCACTTTCAAATTCAATCTCTCCATCAATTAATTTTCTTAAAACATTTTTTAATTCAGAAACCTTAACACGAATTTGTTTCGTCGTATTCCTATCACGAATCGTCACATCATTTTTATTCAAACTATCTCCGTCAATAGTCACACAAAAAGGAGTTCCAACCTCGTCGTTCCGAGCATATCTTCTTCCAACACTTCCTGAAGAATCATATAAAACATTCCAATCTTGTTTTAATAAATTATAAACTTCCCTCGACAAATCAACAATTTTCTTATCATTTTTAACCAACGGAAAAACAGCAACTTTTATCGGAGAAAGTTTAGGATGCAATTTCAAAATAGTTTCATTTTTCTCATTTTCATGATAAGCATCAAACATCAAAACTAAAAAAGCTCTTTCAACACCAAGAGAAGGCTCAGCAACAACCATCGGCAAAACTTTCTTAACTTCCCCATTTTCCTCAACAACAATTTTCAAATCTTTTTTAGAAAACTTTTCATGTTGCGACAAATCATAAATTCCACGATCAGCAATCCCTTGCAATTCTTTCCAACCAAAAGGAAATTTATATTCCAAATCCCAAGTGTCAGTTGCATAATGCGACTTTTCGTCTTTCATATGTTGTCTAATTCTAAAATTTTCCATATTAACTCCAAGAGATTTAAAAAAATTCAACTCAGTTCCCAACCAATAAGCATGCCATGGCAACATAATAATTTTCTTTTCCAAAGCATCTTTTAATCTCATTTTCACAGGCTCTTTATTTTCTTTCTGCATTTTCTCATCATAAACCAAAATCTCAACATCAGGAATTTTAAAAGGACATTCTAATTTTTTATCAGAGTCAATAAAATATTCAATTTCCATTTGTTCAAACTCTCGACTTCTAAACAAAAAATTCCGAGGAGCAATTTCATTTCTAAAACTTTTTCCTTGCTGTGCAATTCCAAACGGCAATTTCAACCGAGCATTTTCCTGAACTAATTTAAAATCAGCAAAAATTAATTGTGCTGTTTCAGGACGAAGATAAGCTAAAATAGAATCTTCTTTTACAGGCCCAACCTGCGTTGTAAACATCGGATTAAATTCTCCTTTATTTTCCAAATTTTCTCCAGACGCCCCGCACTTTTCACAAACAGCGTTTCCTTTTTCCATTTCAAATTTATCTGCTTTAAATTTATTTTTACACTTTTTACAAACAACCGCAACGTCGACAAAACTTGCAACATGCCCCGACGCTTCCCAAACTTTTGGATTTGTAATAATACTTCCATCAATTCCAACAATATCTTCCCGAGAATGAACATGATATTTCCACCACTCTTTTTTCAAATTATTTTTCAACTCACTTCCTAAATGTCCAAAATCCCAAAAACCTGCCAGCCCACCATACAATTCTCCAGAAGCATAAACAAAACCCTTTCTCTTACAAAAATTCGCCATCTCGTCAATAGAAATTTCCTTGTGTTTCAATTCAGAAATTTTTTCTTCCATTTTATTTTCTTGTTTATTTTGTTTAAATTCTTTTGCATCATATTTTTTCTTCATTTCCTCAGCAACTTTTTTCGTCTTACCCAAATATGCAATCGTCGTCGCTACAACCTTCCCAGTTTTTTTATCTCTCTCACTCTTCCGAAGATAATAATATTTTTTTCCTTTCACTTCTTTTTTAACAATAAATACCATTTTTTATTTTTTGTCTTATGTTTTTTATTTTTGATTTTCACAAATTCTTGGAAAACTCAACGCACAAAAACGGGCGGGTTTTTCGACGAAGTCGAAATTTAAGTGGGAATTATGAAAATCACAATACTAATTAAATTATTTCAAACTCATCACAACAAATCCAAAATCATGAATTTCTTCATCTGTCCAAAACGGCAAAAGATTTGTCTTCAAAACATAAGTTATTTTCTTTTTTAATTTCCTCCCAGTATATTTTTTAGTTCGCGGATTAAATTCTTCTAAAACCAAAACATCTCCAACATTATATTTTTCATCAGCTAATCTCAAATCAAATTTCTTTTTCCCATTTTTTACAGAATTAAACATTTCAGGCCAACATTTTTTTCTAATAACTCTTCCTTTTGTCTTTATTTTCTCTTCTTTTTCAAAATTCCTCGAAGTAAATATCTCAACCATAACCTACCCACTACATAAAACTATTTAAATCTTTTGTTGTAGTACCTAACGAAATTCAATATAAATCATACCCACTACGCACCGAAATAATTAGGCACTACAAACCAAAATAAGTTCGCTTTTTATATCAAAATAGCATCTTAATAGAAATAAAGTTCTATTTCCAGCATGTTTTTCAAAATAGAAATTTCACCCTAAATGGTTTTCCTACAGAAAATTCTCGTTCTTTGTCTTACTTGCTCGGCTTAACTTCACAAAATTATACGCAATTAAAAACACCCAGCATGAACCAATAAAGTTATATATTAATCTTGATTATCTTAACTTATGGATATTAGAGAACGAAAGATAATGTTAGAACAAGCAAAACTGATATTAGAACAAGCAAAAAAATTACAAAATACTGGTTGTAATGTGTTTTCCAAACAAGGTGCCGTTGCCTACTTTTTGTTGATTAAGCAGATTAATAGGCTGGGTAAAAAATTTAATTTTTTAGTTCCAAAGATAAACGCTTTTTTTGAAGAAGAAGGTATTAATGAAAAAATTGAAGAATCAACAAAAATAGAAACTAATTTTGATACAATAAAAGAAAAAACATTATCTGATACCGAAACTCCCCTCTTAGATATTCTTTTTGGAACAACAACAATTATTACATTCTTAGATATATCCTCTAAGATATCAGATGAAAATGTTGATCGGTTAAGTTCTATCACAAAAGAATTAAATTCAATAAAAAAAGATATTGATACTACTCATTTTCAGAACATTAGTGAAGCAAAGAATGAATTTGAAAAGGGAGCATTTTTAGGTGCAAGTTTGATATGTGGGAAAATAGTAAGAAATTGCATAGATCAGATAGTAGGAAAGGATATTAATGATAAAATAACATCCCTTAAACAGAATAATTTAATAGGGGAGAAAGATGGACGAGATTTTATACTCAAAACAAATCATTTCTCTAGAAATCTGACTTCTCATGATCTAACTATATTCCCAACTTCTTCAGAAGCTGTTTCATACTTAGGGGATTCTATAAAAATCGCGCGAATTTATTCTGATTTTAAAAAGATTGAAAAATCTGGTCAAGATTAATTTACTAGCCGAGTGTTTTTAACCCTTCGTCGATTTACTCCTCGACCACGCTACGCTCTCCGGACTTTGTCCCTCGGCTCGCCCCCATCTAACAAAAATCAAACTTCTCATATCCCTAATGTTTAAGCAGACACCAGGATTTGCACCTGGGATCAGCGGGTTGCAGCCGCTTGCCTTACTGCTTGGCTATGCCTGCGTAACTAAAGATAGACAAGCAGTCATGACATCTCCGCAAGGAGTGACTTTACTACTTGGCTATACCTACATTTGATATTTACATATCAACGCCCTCGATAGGATTTTACTCGCAATTTACAATTCAAAATTATTTGACTATTTATTTGTTTTGAACAGTGAATTGCTCGCCTGCGACTTATCGCAAGTTCCAATCAAAAATGCTATCCTCGATAGCATCACGCCCTCGACAGGATTTGAACCTGCGACCCCTGACTTGCTTCTATATGGAAAATTTCCACTTTTCCCTAAAATAGTTTTCTGATTCCAGGGAACCTCTTTTTCTAAAAGAGGGAGCCTTTAGAAGGCCAGTGCTCTATCCAGGCTGAGCTACGAGGGCATAACAAAACCTACGAAATTTAATATTTAAAACTTCCTAAAGATAACACAATAGCACCACAATAATACTTATAAATAAAATAATTCTAAAAAAAGAATGGCTCAAGATAAAAGATGCCCATTTAATATAAATGGCTTATGTTATGAAAAAGTTGCTCACGGATTTTCTGAAAAACAATTAAGAGAAAGTAATGAAATAAACCCCTGTGAAATGGGGCAATATAATGGGCTTGAAATAGAGAGATATACAATATGTTCAACATTTAGAATGTTTGAAACAGCTCGTGAAACTCCCGGAATAATAAATCCAGAAATGGTAGAAGCAATTAGACAAGCAAAATATAATGGGATTGTCGACGGACAAAGAATAGATTTACAAACAACCCTAAAATAAACACATTTCTAAACCCTAAAGATAACAAATAAAAACTCTATTTTCTAATAATAACTATCTCGGCTCCGCCGAGTTTTCAGCAAAGCTGAAAATAAATAAAATAATCAAAACAAAGTTTTGACAATCAAAATGGCAGAAAAAATAAAAATAACTTTTTTAGGAACAGGTTCAGCAATTCCTACACCGAGAAGAAACCACCCAGCCGTGCTTCTAACTTACAAAGACGAAAATATTTTAATTGATTGTGGAGAAGGAACCCAAACACAATTTAGAAAAGCTCATTTAAATCCTTGCAAAATAACAAAAATTTTAATTACACACTGGCACGGCGACCACGTCCTCGGAATTCCAGGGATCTTACAAACATTAATGTTAAATGGTTACAACAAAACTCTAAAAATTTACGGCCCGCAAGGAACCCAAAAAATGATGCAGCTTTACATAGGACTATTTGCAAAAAAAGGAAACGCATTTCCAATTGAAGTCCACGAAATTTCAAGCACAAAACCTATCGACGAAAAAGAGTTTTTCATAGAAACAGAACAAATGCAACACGACACCCCCACCCTAGCTTATTCTTTCACAATAAAAGAAAAACAAAGAATAGATAAAAAGAAATTAGAAAAATTAAAACTACCTCAAAATTCAAAATTAATTGGAGAACTTGCAAAAGGGAAAAAAATAAAAATAAATAATAGAATCTTCGACGGAAATAAATTAATTTACACAGAACCTCAAAGAAAAATAACAATAATTATGGACACATTACAAAATCCAAACACAGAAAAAATAGCAAAAAATTCTGACTTACTAATTTGCGAATCAACTTATTCAAAAGATGAACAAGAAATTGCAAAAGAACATAAACACCTAACTTCAACAGACGCAGGAACAATTGCAAAAAAATCAAACTCAAAAAAATTAATTCTTACTCACCTATCTCAAAGATACGACACAAAACACCAACAAGAAAAAATTCTAAAACAAGCTAAACAAGTTTTCAAAAACACAATTCTCGCAGAAGATTTGATGATGATTGAGGTTTAATTATTCTAAAATTTCTTGATGAATTACCCTATTTGGACAATCAGAAGAAACATCTCTTTCAAAAACCTCATATCCCCTAACCCATAAAACACCAGTATGGTTTGCATACTCAACTCGCACCCTTTTCCCACCAAGTATATGCCTCCCTGGAACCCTAAAAGTATGAGGCCCAATTCCACTATAACCTACATAAGGAATCTCAATTCCCTCATCAACAGCAACACTTAAATCAGTAACATCCTTTCGTGTAGAAGATTTAACAACAATCCCCTCAACAACATGTTTTTCTACCATAAAAAATAATTACAAAAATCACTTTATAAACAAATCTATACTCCAAACTATATATTAAACATTATCAAACCCACGCACGACTAACTCTAAACCTCTGAGAATTTTGTTGTAGCGAAAACTCAACACAACTAACGCTCAATTACTTGCTCGCAGATGGAGATATAAAAATTATTGTATCTCCTCTCAAGAATGTAAGCCCGAAGCTTTTTGTTTGCTCGCCGTTTTCAACTTCTTTTGCATTGTCCAAAACCACATTAATGTGGATGTCAAACGCAAGCAAAGTTCCAACCATCTGCTTACCGCTCTTAAGCTGCACTAAAATTTCCTTCCCCTTGGCTGAATTCAGCAAATCAAGAGGTCGTTCAATTCCATTTGCCATAAATATAATTCAATAACTCGGTTTTTAAACTTTTATATAATCAAAAACACACTAAAAATTAAAACTAAATCCATTCAACTTCCGTGCATATCATAAAAATTTCATACTGATTGAAAATATCCTTTAATTCTTCCTTGAGATTTTTAAAAAAATTTTTATTCTTAGAGTTATTATCTACAATAATTTCATATTTAAAACAATTATCAACAAAACATTGATTATCACAAGGATTAACCCAACAACCAGAAATAATCGCAGAATGAACTGATAACTTCCCAAATTGCTTTTGAATTTTTCTCTGTATAACTTCATACTTTTCTTTTTCAATTGGTTTTTTATTATTATAAAAAGTAGGAACATAAATTTCATATCTCAAACTTTTAGCATTTTTCATATTTAACAAATGAAATTTCAGTTTAAAAGATTACCTAAAAAATTACTAATCTACTAAAACTATTTAATTAAATTAATTAAGAAGAAAACAACAACTTAGTTTTATTTTGAATTTCCTGCTCCAACGCAAGTTTTTTCTTTTCTAGTTCAAGTTCTTTTTGGCGGATTTCGTACTTCAGTCTTTCTTCAAATTCTTTATTTAATTTATCTCGCATCTCTTTTGTCTTCTGAGCTAAAACTCTATTAACTTCCTCGTCTTTCTTTTTTTCTAAATCTTCTTTCAACAATTGCTCTTTTTTTTCAAGTTCTTTTTTCTTCTGGCGAAAGTTCTCTGCAACTTTTTCCTTTTCAATTTCAATAGCATTTTTTAGCTTATGTTCACTAGAAATAATTTCTTTTTGTTTTTTAACAAATTCTTCTTCTTTATCTCTAGCCCGCTTTTCCATTTCAAGTGCAGACTCTTTACTTAACGAAAGTTCCTTTAATTTATCTTTTAATATTTTTTCTAATTTATCTCTTTCAGAACCAATTTTTAAATTAACTTTATTACTATATTCTTTTTCTAATTTCTCCCTAAGATTAACTTCTTCTTTTTTAAGGTGATTTCTTATATCCTCTTCAAGTTCTTTTTTCTTTCTTAAAAGTTCTTTATTTTGTTCATTCAATCTCTTTTTAGAAATTTCGTTTAATGTTTTTTTCTGCTTCTCAAGAATATTTTTATTTGCTAAAAGTTTTCTTTCTAAATTCTTAACATTTTGCATTTTAGACTTAAGATTATTCTTTTCAATAAAAAATTCTTTAATCCTTTTTGAAATACTTTTCTCATTCTCCACTATTTTCCTCTGGAAATTCTCTTTCATCTCTCTTTCTTTTTCTGCGCATTTTTCAATCTCTTCAGCCAATTGCTTATTTCTAACTTTATACCCTTCCTCGAATTTTTTATTCAAAAGTTCTTCCCGCTCATCATGACTTTTCCTCAATTTCTCTACTTCTTCTTTAAGAGCATGTTCAAATTTAGAATGAAGTTCATGTTTATGTAAAAGAATTTGTTCTTCAAAATGCTCTTTCATTTTTCTTTTTTCTTCTGCTAATTCTTCTTGCAATCTTTTTTTCAAATCTTTCTTTCTCTTTTCAAGTTCAGATTCTTCTTGCTTTTTCAGTTTAGCCAATTCTATAGAAGTAAGTTTTGCTTTTTTCTCTGCGATTTTCTTTTCAAGAAGTTCATTAAACTTATGTTTCACTTCTTTCTCAAGATGTTTTTTAACATTCTCCTCATATTTCTTATCATACCTTTCTTCAAGTTCTTTATATTTAAGAGAAAATAATTTTTCGTGCTCTTTCAAATCTTCATTCAACTGACTCTGAACTTCAGTCTCTTTACTTTTAATTCTTTCAGAAAGCATTGCTTTAATTTCATTAAGAGTCATTCCAAAAGCTTCATCAGTCATAATATCAATAGAAGGATCTATCTTCTTCAACAGCTCCTCTTTCTTTTTTTCTTCATTCTTTTGTTTCTCTACTTCTCGAGAAAGTTTATCTAACCTTTCCCTTATCCCCGGAACATCTTTAGCATATCTACAATTTTTCTGAACATCTTCAGTTTTATCGACAAGTTCCCGTTTAAGTGCACTAATCTTATTATCCATTCTCTCTTTCAAATTAGAAGATTTTCTTTTCTTTGGTTTATATTTCCCTGCAATTTTTGCTCGAAGAATTTTAATCTCTTTTTCAATAGTAGGTATTTCAGAAACATTTTTTAACCTTGTCCGGATAATTGCTTCTTCTTTTGAAAATCCAGAAGTATTCATTTTATCTAATTCCTTTTTTAATTCTTCAAGTCTCTGCACCCCCTTACTAAAAACCTCAAAATCTTTTCTTAACCCAGAATAATTTTTTCCAGAATGATTCTTAGTAAGATTTCTTTTAAAATTATGCTTCCCGCTCTTCTTAGAAAATTTTTTCACCATCTTTTATAAAATATATTTAGTATTTTCTTTTTATAAATCTTTAGTATTTTGTAAGGACTGAGGTGTTGTAACCTTGTTTCTTCCATTTGTTAATTTGTGCCTGAATACTATTTGTCGTCGGGATTTTAATAGTTTTATCAAAAATTGAAGTGTTATAACCTTGTTTCTTCCATTTGTTAATTTGTTTAGCTAATTTTTCACTACTTGCTCCAGATTTTCTTATTTCTTTAATTTTCTTAATTCTGTCCTGGTGAATTTTCTTTATAATATTTGTTCTACTTTTTTCAATATCTGCAAAAATCTTTTTGCTAATCTTTTTTTCTTTTCTTGTCTTTAAATTTTTTTCAACTTCAACTTGCCGATGGTGAACTAAATCTACCTGCTTTTTAATTTCATATTTATATTCTCTTCTTAAATCATCTAGCAATCTTTCTCTAGAATAAATAGAATAAAAAACAAATAACCCAAATAAAAAAATCACAAAAACAAATAAAAGAATTATGTAAATCTTATTTTCAGAAATAAATTGTTCACTAGAATTTTTTCCAACCCTAAAAAAACTACTTGAAGTTCCAAAATTTTCTCCATATTTCAAGACAACCCCGAAAACATAATCTCCTTCTTTCAAATCAAAGGGCAAATCTAATGAACGACTAATTGGGGTTCTTCCATTAATAGAAATAATTTCTTCACCAGACAAAATCTTCTTATCAGAAAAATCCTTTACAAAATAGTTTAATTCTAATTCAGCTTTTCCAGTAAGCTCCAAATCATTTATTGTTATTTCTGCAGTCAATGTTTCTCCAGGTGCAACCCCGCCGATAGGATAAACACTTATTCCAGAATCAAACAAAACATTAGCAGATTCATAATCAACCACAATTAAAGATTCTCTTGTCGATTCCTCGGACCACACAACCATTTTTCCAGTATAAATTCCTTTTTCAATTCCTTCTAAATCTTCAAAAATAATTGTTAAAAATTCTTTTCCACCTGCGTCTAAAACAAAAGATTCTTTATCCACCCTAGCCAAATTCCCGAGCCCCTCAAAATAAACTTCAAACTTCCTTTCAAAATCAAGATTATTTTCAATACTTATTTGCAACGAATAATCAGAACCTTCTTTCAAAGGAATTGAAGAAAGCGAAGAACCCAAGTCAATGCTCTGCTCCCCCGAATTTCTAAAAAATTTATAATAAACACCAAAAGAAATTCCCCCCCCAATAACTAAAACCAACAAAACAACTAAAAAAATTTTTTTTGAATTCATCTTTTTCTAAGAAAACTCTTTCTTTTCTTTTTATATCGAGATAAAACAACTGCAATTAAAACACCCACTACAATAATCCCAAAAATTAATCCTCCCAAAACAACATACAAGTCAACAGGAGGATTTTCAGCAATTTGAAAATGTGCAGAAGATGTTGCAACACCGTTTTGGTAAACTACTTCAACAGCGACGAGATAATTTCCAACAGGCAAATTTCCAGTATAAAATTCTTTATTAAAACTTTTTTGTCCTTCAACCAAAATTGTCTCACTCTCTGAAAAAATCAGTTGCCCATTATAATCTTTAATTAAATAATTCAAAGTAACATCCACTCGCTCAGTCCCATCCCCCATAGGAATTAAAGTAATTTGAGTATCGAGTTTATTCCCTAACTTAATCATTTTATCCCTATCAGGAACAATCACCATCGCGTCAAATAATAATTCTTTTGTCTTAACATTCAATGAAACTAAAATTTCCTTTCCGCCGACGAAAATCGAGCCAGCATAAACCCCGGGAATTTGCGTTCCAACAAAAGTAACTTTTATTTCTCTTGTTTCTCCAGGTTGTAATGTAACTTCATCGTAATTAAATAAAGCAATATCATCTAAATTTTCCTGCGAAATTAATATTGTTTTTTCAGTCTCTCCATTATTTGTAACTTCAATTATATATTGTTTCGTCGATTTTACAACCATATCCATCACAACATCTTTCACATCAGTTGTAATTCCAGCAACAGTAGCACCACCGCCCCCTCCAGAACTCCCACCACCAGAACCTCCGCCAGAACAAACACCACAATCAGAAGGACACGAAGAACAAGTTTCAGGTGATTCACAAACTCCGTCGCCACAAACAGGGTCTGTATAAGAAACAGATTCTTCAGTTGAATCATTATAAATAAATAAAGCAGAACGCAACTCCAATGTTCCAGTATAAGCAACATCAAATAAATCTCCACTTCCATCAACACCAACTTCTTCAGCATCTAACCGCGACTCATAAACACTTAAAATAGAATTTTTTTCATTAGAACCTGCAACAGTATCATCTGCAACAATACTCAAAAAATTATCAAAAGTAACAGAATCAATTGTCCCAGTATAATCTAGATTAACTTCATAAGAATATAAATCCCCTACACTTGAAATAGAAACCGTTGCAGTTCCGTCGCCGTTATCAGTCAAAGAAACACCAACCGCAGAAACTAAACTAATACTAAAAATTAAAAATAAAAACATACTCACCCTCTTTAATTTCATAAAATATACAAGAACTTTGTTATTTTAAACCTTACTATTTAAAAAAATTTTTAAGAAATTCTAAAATTAATTGAATAAAATTTAACTCGTTTTTCTCGTCGACAAAATCATTTTCTAAATCAGATTCTTCATTAGAAACTACTTTTAATTCTTCTAATACCGATTCTTTATTTGAACTTTCAACAACTAAATTAGTTTTTGAACTTCTTGAAGAACCACCAGAACTTCCACCGCTACTTCCCCCAGAACTTCCTGAAGAAGAAACAACATTTTCAACAACAGTATTATTTTCTGTTAAGTTTCCTTCGGCGTTAGTTTCTGTTAAATTTAATTCAGTATTATTTAAAACAACTTCAGAATTATTTAATAAAACAGCTGTTTCATTTGTTTGAGTTTCATTTTCAAATTCTAAAGAAGCAACTTGAGTTTCTAAAACTTCTTCGAACATCCCAGAACAAGAACATTCAGGATATTCTCCTGCAAGATATTTATCCATTTCAAACAAATCTGTTTCATTAACAACACTATCATTATTTACATCAAAAAATCTATCTGGATAAATCATCTCTATACCATTTAATCTATTCACCAACATAGCCATATCAGTTGGTTCAATTCCACCATTTTTATCAAAGTCGCATTTTGTTCTATTTTCTTCTGTACAAAAAATTGTATCTATTCCATTTAAAGAATTTACCAAAATAGCCATATCAGTTGGTTCTGCCCCGCCGTTTCCGTCTATATCAAAAATATGTTTTGGGTAAGTAACCTTTAATCCAGATAATTTATCCTCAATCATTAAACTATCATTTTGATTAACTATTCCATTTCTATCAACATCAAACAAAGCACATTGTGCTTCTGTCAAAGGTTCTTTTGCAGGCACAACATTTATTGTAGCTCCGAAAGTATCTAAAATTTCGTATCCCCCATCATAATTATCATAAAAAACAAGATTCCCTCCGATTCCATCCAAACCAGTTAATTCTGAAAGTCCAAAAAGAATATTTGTTGATCCAATAGTTTCTGAAATAAAATAAACTCTATAAGCAGAATCATTTGCATTAATTACATCTGCCCAATTTTTAAGGTCAATTCTATTTATATAAAGCCCATCAACATCTTTTGTTTTTAATGGTTTATCATTCCAAAAATTACTAAATAATACTTCAGCACCAGTAATAGAAATACTCCCCCCAAGATATTTAATATCATTATCAATCGCCTTAACAAACATTTCACCAGAATTAATATAAACATCAAAATAAGATTGTTCTCCTAAAACAACTTCTGTTTTTTCAGGAATAATATAAATTGAAGGATTTGCAGAAACTAATGTAAAAGAAAATATCATAGAAAATACTAATACAAAAATTCCAAGCATTCCAATCTTTTTATTTATCATATAAAATTAACAAATATCTTATTTATAAACTTTTCTATTTTGTAATTATTTAGTAGTTACAATAAAAATGCCCCCCATACATCACGCTAAAATAAAAAAAATTTTAGCTAATGTCTACAAAAAATAAAGTAATCTTTTTAGGAAAGTAGTTAATTTATTAAATACCCCATTGTATGTTTTATTATGAAAAAAATAAAAAACTTATTTCCTGAAGATGTTGGGAATTTATTCTCTGCTAAATTATTTTATGCAGGTCTTAAAGAACTGAAAAAAGAATCTGAAAAAAAGGAATTTAGAATTTCTATCAAAAACAAAGATAGTAAAAAGCAATTATTGAATAATTTAGAGAAAATTCCAGAGGAGGGTATGGATCCAAAAGAGATTATTACTGGTTCAATAAAATCTTTTTTTGATAAAATCCCTAATTGGAGGAGTTCTAAGAATCAATATAACATCTGTGCACCTACCAATACAACTTCAGTAGCCCTATCAGCTCTTGCACAAGAATATAACATCCATAACATCAATAGTGACTTTTCGGGAAATGGTTTGATGGTAGAAAAAGTAATTTCTATTATGGTGGCAAGTTTAATTGGAAAAGATATCGAGAATGTAAAGGGTATCTTTTCTTTTGGGGGCACTGCATCAAATATGTATGCGATGAAAATTGCATTAAACAAAGCTATTCCAAATATTGGGAAAATTGGAATTCCAAATAATGTTTATATGTTAATTACAGAAGATTGTCATTTCTCGCATAAGACAGTCGCAGATTGGTTAGGAATAGGTACAGATAAATTAATTGTGATAAAGGCTAGAAGAAGGGAGGTCTATAGTTAGTGATGCAGAAAAAAAATTAGATAAGATTATGGGGGATGGTAAAATAGTTGCAGGATTTATTCTGAATGGAGGACCATTTTATAATTTTGCTATTGATGATATAATAAGATTTGTAAATTTAAGAAAAAAATTAATTAAAAAATACAGTCTTTCTTATGTACCCCACATACATGTGGATTCTGTAATTGGCTGGGTTTGGTTAATGTTTAGAGATTACGATTTTAAAAAAAATCCATTGAAAATTGATAAGGAAGCACTACAAAAAATAAAAGAACAAACTAAAAGAATTTCCAAAATAAAACTTGCTGATTCGTGGGGAATTGATTTTCATAAGGGAATCGGTGGAGCTCCAACTCCTTCAGGATTGTTTATATCTAACAATTCTAAAGACCTTTTTTTATTGTCTAAAAAATTAAGGAGAATTTGCAAAACACATCATCTAGGGGGGTATTGGTCATCAGACGATCCATCAGACATAACTTTAGAAACTTCTAGATCTGCATCCTCCGCCTTATCTGCTCTTGGGTCTCTTTTATCTCTTGGGAAAAATGGATTTAGAAGATTATTAAAAAATCAAATGGAATGTACGATCCACTTAAGAAAAAATGTTTCAAAAGAATCTCCTTTTATTTCCGCAAACGATTATGCACTTGGATTTAATACGATAATCATCCTTAAACCAAAAAAATTATTTGGAAAAGAAAATATTAATTGGGAAGACATAAAAGAGATTATTGAAAAAGACGATTCTATTTTAGATGAATTAAACAACTCTTTAAAATCTTTTTTTAAATGGTGCTTAGATAAAGATCCTTTAGGCTGTTCCTTTTCGAATTCTTTTTATCAAACTAAAAAAGGAAAAGTGCTTTCAGGATTAAAATATTGTATTGTATCCCCAAATATAAATAAAAAAGAGATAAATAAAGAGATTCTTAAATTAAAGAAGAGATATCAAGAATATGTTAATGAAAAAAGTAAAAAATAAGGTTAATCCGACTCTTCTTGATAAAATATCTAAAGAAACAAGTATTAAAAAATTTTGGTTAGGAGGGAGTATACCTTACTTTAACGAAGCCAAAAAAAGCGGAGTAAATTTTGAAATTAATGATTACGATTTAGCAATATTAGGGGGAAAAAGTGAATTTAGAGAATACAAAAAAATTTTAAAGAAAAATGGATTTGAGATAACTAAAGCAAGACCTTATTACTTAAAATTTAAAAAAACCTATCAAATTGTTGCTAAAAAAAAGAATCTTAATTTAGATATAGCAATTTTAAAAAGATTAGAGTATATGGGCCATTTTAACTGGGAGTGTATTTTTTGGGAATTTCCTTCAAAAAAAATTTATGACCCTTATAATTCCCTAAAGACAATTTCTAAAAGAGAATTAAAAATGATTATCTCTTCAAAAGAAGAAAACCCCTTGATTCTTACTTCAAGATTTTTAAAAATTTGTGCAAGATTTAATTTAGACTTTTATAATAACAAAAGATTAAATTTATTATCGAAAAATCTTGCTAAACAAGTCAAAAAATGGAACTCTAATGATCCCTTCCAAGGAAAATACGCTAAAGAGCATTCCTATTATAATCTCTTTGAGAGTATAAGGCGTTCCGCAAATAAAATTGAATTTATTAAAAACCTCCAAGGATCAGAAATTTTAAGGGCTTTTTTTCCTGAATTGAAAAGAAAAATATTTTGGGAAAAAATTAAATTAAATACTTCTTTAAAAAAAATTCAAGAGATTATCTCTTTATTTAGAGAAGAACTTATAGAAAAAGAAAAACTACCTGAATTTGATAATAAAATAAACTTAATATCCAAAAGGTTAAAGAAAGATTAATTCCTTCTTTCTAATTTATAGCCCTTTGGAGTATCTAACACATCATACCCTGCAGAAGAGATTTCCTCTCTAATCTTATCTGCCTCAGACCATTTTTTTTCTTTACGTAATCTTTGTCTCTTTAACGCTAACTCCTTCATATTTTCAGGAACTTTTAAATTTTCTTGAGCCATTTCTTGGATATCTAAAGAGAATATTTTATCAAAGTTACATATAAGAGAATATTTTTCCTCTGGATTAAGGGATTTATCCTTCAAAACCCCCCACATAACCGCAAGTCCTTGGGGAGTATTAAGGTCATTGAATACAGAATCTTTAAATTGATTTAAATAAATTTGAGCAGACTCGCTTAAGTTTTTCATATCTCTTTCAGAGTTTCCTTTCACCCCTAACTCTCTTATTCTATTTCTTAAATTTTGATATGCATTTGATGCTGATTGAAGAATTTCTCTTCCGTAAATTAATGGTTTTCTATAATGTGAATTTAAACATAAATATCTATAAACTAATGGGCTAAATCCTTCTCTTTCAAGAATATCTAAATCTACAATATTTCCTTTTGATTTGCTCATCTTTTCATCTTCGCTCATTATTAAAAAATCTGAATGAAGCCAGTAATTTGCAAATTTCTTTCCAGTTGCACATTCTGATTGAGCAATTTCATTTGTATGGTGAATAGGAATATGATCTATGCCCCCTGTATGGATATCTATTGTTTCTCCCAAATATTTAATACACATTGCAGAGCATTCAATATGCCAACCAGGAAAACCAGTTCCCCAAGGAGAATTCCATTCAAGATCTCTTTGTTCCCCTTCTTTTGAAAATTTCCAAAGTGCAAAGTCAGTTTTGTTTCTTTTCTTTCCTATTGAAATTCTTTTACCTGCACTTAAACCTTCTATATCTAATTTTCCCAATTCTGAATATCTCGGAAATTTAGAAGTATCAAAATAAACTCCATCCGAAGTCAAATATGTATAACCCTTGCTCTCCAATCTTTTAATTAAATCAATTTGCTCCGGGATATGATCTGTTGCCTTACATAAAATATCTGCTCTCTCAATATTTAACCTATCTAAATCTTGAAAAAATATTTTTGTCCATTTTTCAGCAATATCCAAAGATTTATTTCCAGTCTCTCTTGCTGCTTTTTGCATTTTATCTTCTCCAGAATCTGCATCTGAAGTTAGATGACCTACATCAGTAATATTCATAACATGTTTTACATTATAACCTATATATTCTAATGTTTTTCGCAAAACATCTGCAAAAACATAAGCTCTTAAATTTCCTATATGTGCACGAGCATAAACTGTCGGACCGCAAGTATATAATTTAACCTGAGAAGGACTAATGGGCTTAAAGACTTCTATTTTTCTTCCCAAAGTATTCATAAACTTTATTTTTCTTTTATCTTTCATAATCCTTATGTTTTTTAAAGACATTTTTATATTTATCCTTTTATATTTTGAACAATCTAATAATATCAAAAATTATCTTACTTTCGCGTTTCATATTGTCTACCAATTTGAAACATTTCTTTTACATTCTGAATAGTATCATTATTTATATCAGAAGATTTTTGATAATTTAAATCACCCAATTGTTCATTATAATAATAATCTATTAAGTTAGAGTCTCTATTAGTTACAAATCCGTCATTAGTAACATCAACATCTCTTAAACCGTCAATTAAAACATCATCATTCTTACTATAAGTTTCTGCACCATTTAAACCACGTCCACTATCCAAAGAAGTTCCCCCAATAACACTTTTCGACGCCCCGCCCAAATTAAATTTCCCAATAAACCCCCAATAATATAAATAAATACTTCCGCCGTTCCCACCAACATTTCCACTTCCCGACGAATAACCACCTTGTGCATAAACAACTCCTGACGTTGTATTAATCAAACCATTTAATCGAGTAATATTCAAAATTCCGCCATTTCCTCCTTGTGTTCCATTTCGTCCATAAATCCTAATTTCATTTCCACTTAAAAAAGTCAAATCTCCAGATAAATTAATTGTAAGATTTTTTGAATTACCATTTGCATCCCAGCCCGACGTAACAACCGACGAAATTGTTAAATTAGTAAAATCACAAACTCCCCCAGAACACAAATTATCATTTAAAACACAATCAACATTTATCAAACAAGAAGAATTTTCAGAGCATTCATTTAAATTAAAACAACTATTATTACTACTTTCATAAAACCCCAGCTCACTTATATAATTTGTCGACGAAGAATCTCCCGAAACAATCCCAACCACCGCCCCAGTTTTATAATTTGCCGACGACAAATCATCACCACCATCTGAAACAGCATAATTATCTATTTTATAATTTGAAGAACTCAATGCAAAAACAAAAGAAATCCCAAATAAAAAAATTAATACAACTACAAAACTAACTTTTTTTAATTCCATTTTTCATTATTTATTTTGCAAACATTCAACAGCAATAACATTAATTGTTTGATTATTAGTATAATCTGTTATGGGAACTGCCTGACAAGTTATAACTTGCTGATATAAATAAGCAACAGCTTGTTGTGCACCATAATTTGCACCTGCTTGAAATTGTCCAAAATCTTTTTGTTGCTTCCACACAGAATATCTTTCATATCCAATATATCCAACAGCCAAAACTAACAAAACAGCCAATACAATAACTAAAATATTTATTTTTTTCATTATCCAAAAATTCCTATTGCATAAAAAAATGTCAGCAACCAAATTATAAATGCAATTATTAGCCAATTTAATTTCTTTTTATTTTTAGCAAAAAAACTAACTAAAATTAATCCCAGCGTCGACAAAGTCAAAGGAATAAATCTCAATGCTTGAATAGTAGCTTCATTTAACATCTTAATCCATTACACCCCCGATAATTAATAAAAAATTCCCAAAACCAAATGCAACTATTGCAAAAATATTATTTGGACTTAAAATCAAAAAAGGCAAACTCACAACATCTATAACTGCCGCAACCAATCTTACCCACATTCCCGTCGACAAAAATCCTTTTCTATTCATCATCCTAATTTAACAATTACAGAACCTCCTGCACTTGTTATTGTCATATTTCCAGAAGAGGTATTAACTGCTTGAGAATTTAAGTTAATATTACTCACAGAATTTAAATCTAAATTATTTGCATTAGCAGAATTAATATAAGTTGCTTCATTTCTAAATTGTATTTTTGAGCCCTCGAGTATACTTAGAGCAACATCAGCACCACTTCCTAAATTAGTTATGCCATATTGGTTCATATTCCAATTACTACTCATTGTTCCACTCATTGTTAATGTCGAGCCCTCTCCAATAGTAATTGCAGAACTATCAGAGTCAACATTAAACACTCCACTTCCAACATTTAATGAATAAATTCCTGCTGCCCCATTAAAAGTCAAAGTACTAGTATCTTCATCAATATCAAACAATCCTGAAGGAGTATAAAATCTATTTGCTAAAATATCTCCAGTTGTTGTAAGATTATTAGCACCAAAATCATTACTTTGATTTAACATTGCAAGATTGGTATAATTCATTGATGAAGGCAAATTAGTCAAGTATCTTCCGTCGCCAACAAAGAAACTAGTTGTTGAAATATTTGCTGTTGAAGATAACTTAGGAACAGATAAACTTGCACCCTCAATAGACAAAATCCCACTCCCTGCTGAATAAAGTCCAGACGTATCAGCAAATGCAATTGAAGTTGTAACACCTGCAATATTTGAATCAATTTGAATTCCAGCAGTTGTAATAAATCCTGAAGCAGTTAAATCATTTGCACCTAAATCAACAGAACTTCCTGCACCAGA
>Ga0265297_10004699_pt1 | contig 21897 bp, 19 predicted proteins | sample Munlanlwell13791_FD_192502 | JGI IMG/M metagenome (GOLD analysis project Ga0265297, IMG submission 192502) | Leachate microbial communities from a municipal landfill in Southern Ontario, Canada - Leachate well 137-91 | ecosystem: Engineered > Solid waste > Landfill > Unclassified | place... | reverse complement strand
GATTCGGACTTAGAAAAATCCAAGTAACTTGTTGAAACGCGTAATTTTATTTCAACGTCACCGGTAAAAAGATTGCCATTTTGATCTAACACCTTGCCGGAAACATCGATAGGGTGGATAATTTTAATCGGCACAGAATAGGTATTGCTGTTAAACCACATAAATCCTGCTAGAAAAATTGTACAAAAAACTATTTTCTTTATCATACATTTACTCCTTATCCTTATTTAATTCTTCCATTTTGTTTAGATCGTAGATGCATTCGAAGAAAAACTTAACGTCAAAATAATACTCTGATGTTTGGCTCCCATGGTCTCGTATCCCATAAGGATGTGCTTCAGAATCAATCAGCCCATGGAAATTAACAATTCTATCGCTATATTTTTGCGTATCTATCTTAGAACAACCGAGTCCTGTATACTTACTATTAGCAACCGTTCTTGTTGCAAGATTACAAAATTCATAGTCATCTTCGAGAGGGGTTGAAAGGCCAAGAAAGCCCGCGGCTGGAAGCGCAACACTTATTGCTTTATCTTCATCACAATATGTGTTGTAAACTTTCCCTTTCAAAATGTTAAAGATATCTCCGTAAATATTATCAAATAGACCCGCCCTAAAAATCAAAGGATACCCCAAAATAGGGTCTAAGCCAGGATAATTAAATTTTGTTTTATATTTACCAGTAAATACTTCCCCGGGAACCGCCGCTTCATGAAGTATCAAATTATCAACTATCCTTTCATTGTTATCTGAAAGAATTCTTAATGCATAACAACCCAAATTCGCCCCTAATGAATGCATAAATAAATCGAGTTTGGCATCGGGATAGGATTTTCTCGTGTTTCTTATTATATCCGCAAAGACATGGCCTGACCGATAGGACTTTTCCCAGTCGGGGTCGAAACTCATCCAAGATATCTTATCGGTTATATCGAAATCATCGTGCCATCTATGCACATGCCAAACGACACCTATAAAACCACCTCTATATCCGGTACTATAGAGCCTTTTGAATAGCGTCTCCATATTCTTGAGCGACTCACTCACAGAGTTATTATACCCATGAGTCCATATAATTACCCTATCAGGAGCTTCAGGAAATCTTGAGCCATAACCTTTCTGCTCTCTTATGAATCTGTACCTTAAAAGTTCATCTTCTCCGACTGTTGGACCTTCGCAATCTCCTTCTCCGGAATTATACCTTGTATTATATACCTTGAACATTTGTTTAACATTAACTAAAGTTATATATAATTCATCAAAAATAAGCTCGCTTTTCTTGTTTTTACCTTCAAGTTGAGCTCCTAGAATAATCTTTATACTTCCCTCTTTGACGCCTTCAAATATACCCCTAAATACCCCATCCTTATCAAACAATGAAGGATCAAGTTCGATTACTTCTTCCGACTTATCCGTTTCGCATACTTCAAATTGCTCCGTTACCTGATACTGCTTAACTGATTTATCTAACTCTTTCAAATAAGAAAGAGGGCCGTTTTCCTTTGAATCCTCAACTCTTTTGAATACTCTGATTTTTCCGGTTCCGATAGCTTTAAGAACAAACTTAATACTGTCGGTAGAACTGGCCCATTCCTTTATATTTGGAATAGCTATATTAATAGGCATGAAGTCTTCAAGATCGCGAATACCGTTGATTCTATCATCATAAGCATCGCACTCTCCGCTTGCTAGATTAGAATTATTGTCGTAAGAATGTGCGGACGACTCGTTATAATCGTCATCATCATTCACCCAGAATACACAGCCGGGGGAGACCATCTCGCGGGCATTATCATCACCGCCGAGGAAGCCGTCGTTGTTGGAATCCATAAGGATATCACCGGAAAGAGTTTGTATATCTCCTATAGAAAAACTCTTATTGCAATAACCTCCATACCAACGGAAACCTTCCAGATAATCCGGGGTCTCAATATTAACGTAAAAGTCCTGGTCCGGGGTAAAATCATCGATTACTACATAACAATAATCGTAATAGTTATAACGAGATCCGTATACTAAAGGGAATATAGTATTATTGTTAAACTTATAATTAGCGATGGCGTTGCGGGTCCATCCTGTAAATATCGGTAAACTCTCAATCGGCGCCACATCCCGAAGAACAAGTATGAGGGGAGAATCATTTTTTGGAGGCGCGTGTAATATTAAATTTGTATTAATCCTGCTACGTCCAGAAGCATAAACTTTTCCGCTAGCAAGAGACGCCCAAATATGCGGGCAATTTTCAGTAAAATAAAACGCTTTCATATCGCTGGAATAATCATAATGGAATAAATATGTAGATTGGTTTTCGTTCCTATAAGCTTTTTCCGGATAAACCCAGTTAGCGTATGGGGATTCATAAAATAGATCCCTATTATAGGACTGGGTGTTTTGAACAGGCAGGCTAATGGTGGTCCCGTCTTCAAACGTACGCAGACTCTCTCCATAGGTATCAGCCTTCACAAACAACTGGTAATAATAATACCCCACCCTGTCCTCATACGCCTTGCCGTCTTCCGGTTTTATGACGACTTTAAGCTCGTTCTTGCCGGAGTGATTTTCGGGGTTGACTTTCATGATAATGTATTCGGCGGAATCGGAATTGATCTTTTTCCTGCGCGCCTCACCGGGAGATACGAGCGTCGGGCCCTCGAACGTACCGTCGGCCTTATCAAGGGTGCAAGACTGACCGTTGACCGTGATAGAGGATATACCGGCGTCCTTGTTGAATTTGCCGCCGATTTTAAGCTTATTCTCGGTAATGACCTGATCGAAATACGGGGAAGTGAACACAACGTCTGCGGAACTCGCCGTGTACTGCGAAGCGCTGCTCTGGTATTGCGAAGGGGTATAACTTGTTGTGACAACGGTAAGCGCCTTGCGCCTCGGGCCCGGTTCGGAATATCCCTCGGCGGTCAGGCCCGAATTAAAAGCGACGGTCTCGACAAGGCTGCCACCGCCTAAATTGAGCTTCTTCTTTTCGGAACTGACAGAATAAGATACCAGCCTTCTCTTTCCGTTTATATCGGTCATATCGATAAGGAAGGTATTGACTCCTTCCTTGAGCCGTATATCTTTTATCTCAAAACCGTTATCGACTATCTCGACCTGCTCTCCTTTGAACTTGACCAGCTTGGCCCGGAAGTTGTCTTTCAGCCGGCCTTTGAGGTCAAAATGGTCGTCATAGATAACACTCGACTGGGCAGGAGAAATAGACTCGAATCCCAATGGAAGGCTCAAGTCGATATCCGACCCTGAGGTCATTTCTATTGGGATCAAGCTTAGTAATATTATTGAAATTACGAGGGATGTGAGCTTTTTAGACATAATGACATAACTTTATAAAGTGTCATTAGTCTACCTTTTATCCCCCGGATTGTCAACACAAATCTCGATACGTGTTTACATTCACTCCGTTATCGCGAAATCCGCGTGGACCACGGCAAATACCTTCTTCTCCAGCGAAGTTGTGTCATTCTCTCCCCAGGCGGAGACCTCTGTGGAGTTTACCGGGGTTATCTGAAAAACACCCATATCGGCGGAGCGTATCCTGCCTATCTTGTTACCGGAAGCCGCGGCTATCTTCCCGGCGCGTTTCTTGGCATCCGCGGAGGCCGCCGCGAGCATCTCGAGTTTGAGCTCGCCCAGTTTTGTGTAGAAATACTGCGGCGCGTCCGAGACAAAGCGTATATCCTGCTCGATGAGCTCGGTCGATTCGCGCGAAACAACCGTTATCTTGGCGACATCGGCGGAGCGCACTTCCACCCGCTGGTTGAGGACGTATGCCTCGATGTCGTTGGTAAAGTTGCCCTTCTCGTTCCTCTTGTAGATGGGGGTGGTCTCGACCTGCGGGATTATCATCTCGTCGTCCGAGATGCCCTTTGATGCGAGGTAGGCCTTAACTTTTGCGGTATCACCTTTGAGTTTCGCGAACGCTTCTTTAAGCTGCGCGTCGCGGACTGAAAATCCCGATGTCCACACCGAATAATCCGAGACTATCTTCTTCTCGGCGGAACCCGTTACGTTGATGACCTCGGCCGAGGCCTTCTTGAACCTTATCAGGCCGTCCGAGAGTATCATAGTCGATATTATCGTGCCCAGCGCGATGCAAATTCCCAGTACCACAACCTGCACATTCTTCAAAGAACCGAACATCTCTCTCCCCTTTACTTTTTAGATCTTGCGCGCGTCGTACGCCCAATGCAGCAGGGCCTGGCGCTGTTTCCTCCTGCAATCCAGATCCTTCGGGCGGCAATTCTTCTTTACCGCCATAACATGGCGCTTAATGGCCTTCCACCTCCTTATCTGCCGGTCGTCCTCAATGGGTATCCGGCGGCCCATATAATAACGGCAATACCATTGGAACCAGCCGCGGGGGTCATCGGGGTATATCCATCCTTTATCCTGCCACGCCCTGAGCGGCAGGGAAGCGTCTACTTTAAAGTAATTGAGCAGCGGGTTTTTCTTCTTTGGCGAGAGTTTTGCTTTTTCGAACCAGCCGCGGGGGAATTCCCTGCGGCAATCGGTCATGTATTTGCCGCCGAAGACCCCGAGACGCAGCATCTCCTTCGGGGTAAGCTCGGGCTTGAATTCGGGGCCGAATTTCTTGCCCATAGGGGCCGTCAGGTAATAAGCGTAGCCCTGTTGCATCTTATCATTGACGATGATTCTTTTCACTTTACAACCTGTCCCTAACTGACACGTCCCATTAATACAGGGTTATCTCGTATATCTCGCAGGTGCCGTCGCCGGAGTTACCCGGGAAATAAAGGTCAAAGTTGCGTATTGCCTGAAGGTCCACGGTCTTGTTGCCGGACTGGTTGCCGAAGACCGTCCTGAGCATGAACTGGTCGAACGGGTAATCATACGTCATGACGGTCCCGTCGCCGGCGTTAGGCTCCGACGAGAAACTCTCACCGTCGGCCCCCTTGACACCTTTATATTCAAGCTTTCCCAGTTCGTTCGCGCCGGACTCGTTCATGAAGAGTGAGAACGGCAAGTTGTTCGACACAGACATCTTTATCCTTATGCCCTTGTATCCCTGGAGGTCAACGGACGTATCCCCGTTCTTCACCTTGAGATCGCAGGGAATATTGAACCCGCAGCCCCAGCCGCTGCCGGTAGTGACCTCGCATTTCAGGAAGGCCGCGCCTTCGGCATCAGTCTCTTTCGAGAACTTAAACCCGGCCGCAGACGAGCTGTCTGCCCATACACCTAAGCGCCTGACGTTCAGCTCGGCTATGTCGCAAAAAGCGACGGACGGCCTGGCCTCGAACTTATTGTTCACGGATGCATAACCGCTCAAGGAAACCGCCTTGTCCGGGTAAGGCAGTTCGGACTTCTTGTGTACGGTATCGGCCTGCTTGTTGGTCTTCTTCATCTGCCCGGTAAGGATCTCGTATTCCTTGTCGTAGATATCCACTATGCCGTAATTGCTGTTCTCGCCGTCAAAGCTGCGCCCCTGCGGCGACTGATCGAAATAGTCGAACCAATGGTAACCGACCAGGTACGGGAACTCCATTACCTGTGTAACGTATTTGTCGAAGCCCGTGGCCCTGTCGGCCTGGGTCTTTACGGTGACATCCGCGCCCTTGGTGTTCTTATCTCCGCTGCGGTTCTCCATGGCCCTGTAAGAGAACTCGGTTATCATTATGGGTTTCTTGCAGATAAAATAGTAATTATCGAAGAGCTGCCTGTCCACCTTCATGTTCTTGCAGTAATAATTGACCGAGACTATGTCGCAATGCTCGCCGCAAGCCCTGGCCACATCGTCAGGGGCGTTGCAGGCAAAGCGCACGCCAAGGATAAGATGGTTGGGGTCGTATTTCCTTATGGTGTCGCATATCACCGAGAAATATTCGTCCGCGACGATCCCCGCGAACTGCTCGCGCGCCTCCCTCGACTGCGCGCCGCGCACCTTCATGAAATCATCTATGGATTTATTGTAGGCACACTGCAGGAACTCCTCGAGCTTTTTCCTGCCAGGGGCGTTATCCGGCAGGCGCGAGTACTCGTCGAGCAAAAGCGGCGCGTGGCCCGTATACCAGCCGACATCGCCGTACCACGGGAGCTCGTTATCGATATAATACCCGACAAGGTATTTCGCGTCCCTGAACCTCTTGCATTTGCCCGCGACGGTCGCCTCCACGTTCTCGATGAACATAGGATCGAACACGTCAACAAGGCGGTGGTCTGTGGTCGAAGGGATACCCAGCATGACGGTAAAAGGCATATCATAGAAATAAGTGGCCGCGTCCGACCACGAGCCGATGGTATTGAACTTCCATTTCTTCAACCGCTTTATGGCATCTTTCGCCCAATCCTCGCGGCTCTTGTATTTTTCGGAGACGTCGTAATACTGCGAATTCTGGAGCACCGCGCCGTCCTTATCGAGGACAACGTTGACTCCCTTGGAGATGAACGGCCTCCCGGAAGGATCTACCAGCCAATATTTATCGCCCTTCTGCTCGACTTTAAAGAATTTCTTGCCTTTGGGTATCGAGACACGCTTCGGAAGGTTCTTATATGGCTTCCCGGCATTGAACTCTATCTCAAATATCGAAAAACCCCAGGCGGTAGCCCTGTCGGCGCAGTCTATCTTCACGAACTTGCACTCGGCGGGTTTCTTGAAATTTATCCTGATATCCTCTCCCTCGTTGCCGTCGGAAACCTCGGCAAGCTCCTGCCATTGAGAGCCGTCAAGCGAACCGAGTATCTTGTATGTATACGCCGATGCCGTCTCCCATTTTATGCGGATACCGGAAAGGGTAACGGGCTCCTCAAATTCCAACTGGAGCCACTGGTCGTTCTTCCACTCCGACTCCCAACGCGTGCGGTCTTTGCCGTCAACGGCTTTAGCGGGAAGGTTATTGTCGTAGTCGGATGAGGCCGTAACGGACTTAATAACCGGGGAAGGGATATCCGCATAAGCCGCGGAAAAAGCAAACAGGAAAGACAAAAGGACCATAAAGCCGGCAAGCTTTTTCATGTGTCTCCTTTCGGTATTATAGGTACGGGCACTGCCCTTCGCTCTTGAGGATGAGGCAATCGCGGGCACAGGCTTCCGTCTTGACAAAAACCTCGCTGTCGGGCACTGCCGCCATTATATCGTTCTCCACCTTCCTGCAGATGTCATCCGCCTTCGCGAACGGCATCTCCAAAGGAAGCGTTATCTTCAGGTTGATGAACTTCCTGTGTCCCGAACTGCGCGTCCTTATGTCGCTGAACCCGCAAAAAAGCCCCGCGTTCTGCGCCAGGCTCACCACTACATCCATCTTGCTCGGCTCCTCTATAGAGGCATCAAGCAGGTTAAAGAACGCTTTCTTGGCAATACCGAAAGACGGTATCGCGATGACAATGCTTACCAGCATCGCGACGCCGGGGTCAAGATAGAGCGCTATGCGGTCCTTCCCGGCGGACGTCAGCATCATAGATGCTACGAACGCGCACGCGATTGCAAAGGATATCACTCCCTCAAGCAGGTAGTGGATACCCTCCGCGCGCACGGCCGGGGAACGGCTCTTCCTGCCCATCATTAATATATAGTATGAACCTCCGAAATTCAACGTGAAACTCAGGATACTTGAGGCCAGGCCGAGCCACGGGTTGGTGATGTGTTCGGGGTGCACCAGGGACTTTACTGACTGCGATATCATCGCGAACGCGATGCCGATAAGGACTATCCCCTCTATTCCCTCGCAGACGTTCTCTATCTTGCCGTAACCGTAGTTGTGCATAATGTCCGCGGGACGGTGGGCGAGTTTCAGCGAATAATAGAGTATTATAGAAACGCTGAGGCCGGTAACTGTTATCGCGAAATCCGTCGCTATGGCAAGGGAGCGTACTATCGCGAAAGCCGTTCCTTTGAAGATGAAAAGCACGATGTTGCACCAAAGGCTGACGAGCGCGGCCCTCATTACGTATTCCTGCCTGTTGATATGAATGTTTTTTGCCATCTATGCCTTTATTATTCTTTTGCATCCTCGACAAAAAACTCTATTCCTGCGCGGTCGAACGAGCTGAAAACTATTACCGGGTCGTCTTTCATTGTATCACTCTGCCTCCACTTTTATGGTATCGCCTTCGCGGAAAATGGTACGGCCCCGAGAATTTGATTAAGATCTTGTTTTATTATATATGGCCTTGGCTAATTTTTCTCCTATCGCAAAATCCGCATGCACGACCGCGAAGATCTTCTTCTAAGTTATGCCGGAACAAACAAAATCACGCGATTCTATATTTCAATCTCCACTATACCACAATTCGGGATCCTGTTGATAGCAAGGAGGCCCTTGAATTCCTTCATATCTTCTGAAGAAAAGCGCGCGATCTTATCCTTGCTTAGTACCCACAACAGGGCCTTTATAAATTGCTCATGGCTGAATATTGCGATTGTGCGCTCTTTCCTGCTTTTAAGCTTTTCGAGCGTTCTTTTTACGCGGCGGATAAAATCATCGAATGACTCAGCGCCTTCGCCATCACAATAAAAAGGATCGCACTTCTTCCAATATTCTTCGACCATCGGCCGGCGTTCGGATATTACCGTATTTCTGCACCTGCCCGGCGCCAGATAGGTAAACTCGTGGACTTCCCATTGTTCATGGGGCGATTTCCGGAATCTTTTCATGAAAGGCGCAGCAGTTTGGGCGGTCCTGATGTAGGATGAGGTGATAATCAATTCTGGAATTTCGGAAATTGTAGCAGTTATCTTCTCGGCTTGCTTGATCCCTGATGGGCTCAGTTTAATCTTTGAGGGATCTGACGTCCGCCCTCCGGCATTTGCTTCGCTTTCGGCGTGACGGATAAGATAAACTCTCTTTTTCATCTGAGGGACTTTCTAATATCTCGATAATTTTTGCGCCAAATTATGCAATTCGGGATTCGCGAGCGCTTGCACCTTCTTCCTCACTACCCGCGAATAGTACTCCCGCTCCGTCTTTGTTAATTTCTCATTGCGAAGTTTCTTCAGGAATAATTCCTTTTGCTTCGGGGAAAATACCTGAGACATCGCATATTCAAGCCCGAGCTGTTCTTTTGTTGAAAGCAAATCGCTTAAATCCGAACCTGCTTGCTTATAATAATTATTGAATACGTTTTTCAATCGTTCCGAGGACATTGTCTTTTCGCCAACTTTAAAATCTTCAGATTTTTTAAGTTTTGGCAAATATTCGTTTAAATAACCTTTCCATCCTGTCGATAATTTCTCATGTAAATTCTTTACCCAATAAAATTTAAGACCCATATTTTCATAAAGTGCCAATGACATAGCCGTCAACCGGTCTAAATTATTTTTATCGCGGTTATCATCCAACAGGCGCCTCGCTGCCCCATAGTCCAGTAGGCCCTTTTCCGCGCTATTTGCTAAAACAACAGGAAATCCTTCCCACAGCCGAAGGTCGGTGCTTTTGGCCATTTCAGCAAGGGTGGCATTGGCATCCCGGGGTTCCCTATTATGAAACAGCGGAAATCCGAGTTCGGTCAATTTATTATATAAGCTATCGTCCATTGTTTATCCTTCTTTCTTGAGCATGTCTATGAATCTTTCCAGATTCTTGTTTACCTTTTCCTCAGAAATCTCATACGAAGCTGTTTCACGAAACCGCGCTTTTAGTCGTTCGATATCTATCTCGCTGCCCTTGCTTTTCATGAGCGCCAGGCAATCCTCAAAATCAACTCCATCACCCCTGAATAGCTTGCTTACGATCAAATCATAGTAGTTCAGGGCACCCAAATATATATGCGAAAATTCTTTCACAATATAGTTGTTTCCTTCATTCAGCGGCGATTCAAGCAATTCTGTTGTATGCACTTTCTTGCCTCTAAAAATATCAAATATAAACGTTTCATCCCTGCTCCATCCGTTTCCGCTTACCGCCTTGTATCCGAGTTGCTTTAATATTTCGATAAGATAGTCGTATTCCGCTATCTCCGGCACGATCAAGTCTATATCCTTAGTCGAAACCTTTACCCCCAGCAAGGTCATGGCCGTGCCCCCGCAGGCAATCAACCTTACTTTCTTTCTAAGGTAGCTGTCCCACCCGCCTATAACTTCCAGTAATCTGTCTCTGTCTATTCTATATTCCATAGTATTATTGTATTAATACATACAATATATTGTACTAATATATACATATAATTGTATTAATATATACAATATAAAGCCTGCTTTGTCAAGAGTAATATTTATGGGGGTCGAACCCCCTCATATTGCAATAGACGTAAAAGGAGGCAAAAAACTTTCAACTAAATTTGATACTCCTCCCCATCGCTCAATATTTTAACATTTTCAAACAACTCCGGGTATTTATTCGCTTCAAAGGTATGAATGGGGATAGGAACGCGTGGATTCAGGGCCTTGGCGAAGGCCTGCAGGTCCTCGATGATAGCATGACCGCTGGTATGCACCGGCTCGATTATCAGCACCCTGTTCCTTATGCTCTCGATCTCTTCTTTTTCGATCTTGCGCTTCTTGTACAAATTAAGCAGGCTTTTCAGCCCGGCGCCAACCAAAGCATCGGCATGATGCCGCTGGTACAATATCCGTATACCTAATCCGTCCTCAAGCATGCCCTGTAAGCCGAAACGATCCTGTCGATGTTATGGGACGAGGCAAATAGAAATGTGATCTCCTTCCTCTCTTTCAATATCCGTGCGATCCGCTCCTCGACCTCTTTCTCGTCTTTATACTCCTGCGCGCCCCTGCCGAGCCCTCCACAAGGAAAGCAAGCGCGTCAAACGCGGAATGGTCGACCTGATACGGCGTCACCGTCATGTCCCCTATGACAAAAGGCTTTTTCGGCTTGACGATGCACGCGTTTATCTTGCCGGTCTTATTCGGCGCGAATATATTGGACACCTCTATCAACTCTTTAGCCCCCTGGCTCATATAAACGGGGATATCCGGATTGATGTGGCCCAGCAAGCCATAATGGTCCATGTGGGAATGTGAGATGAGCACGGCATCCGGGAGGATTTTCGGGTAGGATGGCTTTTTGATATCTTCGTCCAGCGGCTGACCGAAGTCTATCAGAAGGCGTGTTTTATCTGTCTTTAACTCGACGCAGCTGCCGCCGATTTCCTGAGTGCCGCGGTGGATTAGGAGTTGCATTTTTTGAACTTATTTAACAAATGACCGGCTTCAGCACGGTCAATAAAGAATGTATCGTCGAGGATATTGGTTTTTAAGAATAAGCGCATTGTATAATCATCACTCATTTTGGCCCAGTCATCAACTGCCCTGCCCAATAATCCGTCCAGCTTGAGATCGCTCCTGATATTATAGTTATCGAGAACCACGACTCCCATAATATCTTTTTTGGATATTTCTTCTTTCCGTGCGAACTTACAATCTATGGCTTTTAACAACCCAAGTTTTACCTTCTGCTTCAAAACATTTTCATATGTTGACACAAAATCGTTGTATTTGTCATATATTACATCTATATATCTTCTGGTCTGTCGGGTAAATACGCTTTCTATTTCTTTATTGTTTTTATTTTTTAACTCAATGACCGCAAAAGTAAATATATTATCTTTTATCCTTTTGAGTCCTAACAAATCTATCCTGCAATCCTTCTTGCCCGGATAAGCAACCTGCCTGTCGATAACCAAAATACCATTTTTACCTATGGCGCGGTTATCGATAAAATGATTTATTTCGCTTACGCCTTCGGAAACACTACCTCTTTTATGGGCTACGATTTTGGCGATTACCTGTATCATAACATCATTGAAATGCTTGGAATCATTTATATCATCAATGCTTATCTGCCATTTTCTAGGCCCATAACCTTCTACTATACTGTTTGACGTAGCTAACAATCCTCTTGGACTAAACTCATTAGAGGCGATAAGGCAATAACCCTTTCCTTTTCTTCTTACCTCGATTGTATGGCCCAGGAAATACAAATCGAGAAAGTTATTCCTTATTTCAACCATAAATGATTTTCGGTTATTTCGCTCAAAATCCAAAATATAGCGCATCTTACCATTAGTTAGACTTTCCATGAAATCGCAGTCTAATCCTCGGAAGATGCGCTTATTATTAGTTTCCATTTTTACCTAAGGCAATACAAACGTTTCTGAACGAAGAGTATCTCTTGGGTAAGCCACTTTTATTACACCAATCGTCTAAGAATGATAAATATTGTTTGACTCCCTCATTTTCATAAACTCTGATAAAATAATACGAAATAACACTTAAATCCTTAAGACAAATATTACCCATTTCATATAACATAGATACATTTTCAAAAAGCATTAATAACTTGTCTAGCTTAACCTCTTCGGGAGAATGAGAAGCAATAACAGGCGAATAAAAGCTCCCATATTCAATATCATAATACACTTTTAGCAAATCATTTGAATCCATAAATTGTTTACAAAAATCCATGATAAATTCTGCTCTCTTATGCTTATTGCTTTTAAAAATTTGATAAAACGTTAGAAACAGACCTATGGCAGCTGCAACAAAGCCAGCCATTGCGATTAAATCTCCTGCAGTTATTTCGTTTTTTATAATCATACTATGTCTCCTAGTTTGATTCTTCCTGATTCATTTGGTTTTTTCTTCGGAAACGGAAATTCTCTCAACATCATAAACCCTATGATGATATTCAATTATTTTGTGCTTGGCAAGATTCTCTCTGGGCTTAAACGAGAAAATTCACAACTACCAAAACTAAACTCCTTTTCAGCTCCCATTTGCCCCTCCTTTTGCTTTTACATCCTCGTTTTTCACCCACCAATCCGCCAATACCTCAGCCTGCTTCAACACCGTATCCACAGCCTTCTGCTGTTTATCGGGTGGGTAGCCGTATTTATTCAAGGTTCGGCGCACGATAACCATCAAACGAGCGCGGGCGCTCTCTTTCAAATTCCAGTCGATACTGGCATTTTTGCGCACCTTATCGGCTATCTCACGGGCAATCATCTTAAGCGTTTCGTCGCCTAATATCTTGACTGCACTATCGTTCACTTCCAGCGCCGTATAAAAGGCGAACTCCTCGTTGGATAACTTGAGTTTCTCCGCCAGCCCGTCCACTTCGCGGACCTGGCGGGCAATATCGATCAATTCCTCGATAATCTCTGTCGTTGTCAATAGATTGTTTTGATATTTCCTTATCGACGCCTCCAGCAAATCCAGTAGCTTTTTCCCTTCCGTAATATTGTATCTCAGGCGCACTTTGATTTCGTCATTAAGGATTTTCTTTAGAAGTTCGACGCCGAGATTTTTATGCTTCATCTCCTTAACTTCCAGCAAAAATTCCTCGGAAAGCAAGGAAATATCAGGCTTCTTGATCCCCGCTGCATCGAATATGTCTATAACTTCAGTAGATTCCACCGCTTGATTCACTATCTGGCGAATCGCGGTTTCGTAGCTCTTCTCTCCGCGCTCACCGTCGCCTTCGAACTTAAGCAATCGCGCACGGACAGATTGGAAAAAGGCGATTTCATTGGTCAGTTTCATTGCCTCTTCATTCGGCACAGCCAAAGCGAAGAGTTTGGAAAGCGCGGTCGCCTCTTTCACAAAACGCTCCTTGGCTTGCTCCTTTGAAAGAATAAATTCTTCCGCTTGTAGAATAATCGACAATCGCTCCGCAGTCCCTACCTTGAAAAACCGCATATAATCGAATCCGTGAAATATCTGCCTCACCACCTCTATCTTTTCAACCAGTAATTTCACGGCCTTTTCTTGCGTCTGGGCCGGATCGCCCTTCCCGCCTGAACTCGCATAAAAAGCCAACGCCTCTTTAAGCGCATTAACGATACCGATATAATCGACTACAAGGCCGCCCGGTTTATCCATAAAAACCCGGTTTACTCGCGCAATAGCCTGCATAAGCGTGTGGCCTTTCATCAGCTTGTCGATATAAATCGTATGCAAACAAGGCACGTCGAATCCGGTCAGCCACATATCCCGAACGATAACCAGCTTCAAAGGATCGCGGGGCTCTTTCATCCTCTCGGCGAGCACCTGGCGGTCCTGTTTATTCGTCCGATGGCATGCAGGAATGACCAAGCCATCCGGATCTTCGGGGTCGAATTCCATCTTGTCGGAAGATGACGAGGTCATGACAACCTTCAGCGCCCCCTCTTTCAAATTATCGCTATGCCACTCCGGCCGCAAGGCGATGATCGCATCGTATAAAGCCACCGCAATTCTGCGGCTCATGGTAACTATCATGGCCTTGCCGTCGAAAACTTCCGCGCGCTTCTCGTAATGCTCAACTATATCCCGGGCGAGATTCTTCAGGCGTTCGGGATGGCCGACGATAGCTTCGAGCTTAGTCCACTTGACTTTGGCCTGCTGGACCGCAGTCGCGCCGTCATCGGTCATCTCCTTCTCGAATTCTTCGATTAGCTTGCGGCCGTTTTCAGTCAAATTTACCTTGGCCAGGCGGCTTTCGTAATAAATCCTAACGGTCGCTCCATCTTCCACAGCCTGAGCGACATCGTAGATATCGATATAATTACCGAACACCGCCGGAGTGTTTATATCCGTGCTTTCCACCGGCGTTCCCGTAAACCCGATAAACGTGGCCTTGGGAACAGCATCTCTAAGATATTTCGCGAACCCGTAGGCTAATCGCTTGCCGTCGAATTTCGCCCCAAACCCATATTGCGAACGGTGCGCTTCATCGGCAATCACGATGATATTGCGGCGATCCGATAAGAGGTCGTAAGTAGGGCTTTCATTTTCCGGGAAGAATTTCTGGATGGTAGTGAAGACGATCCCGCCCGACGCCACCTTGAGCAATGATTTCAGGTGGTCGCGGGATTCCGCCTGCACCGGCGGCTGCCCGAGTAAGCTTGCAGAGGCGGCAAATGTATCGAAAAGCTGTTGATCAAGATCGTTGCGGTCGGTAATAACGACAATGGTAGGATTGTCTAGATTGTGGATGAGCTTGCCCGCATAAAATACCATAGAAAGACTCTTGCCCGAACCTTGAGTGTGCCAGACCACACCGGCTTTACGATTGCCTTTCTCGTCCGTAGCGCGACGCGTGCTCTCCACCGCCTTGTTTACAGCGTGATACTGATGATACGCCGCGATCTTTTTGACCGTCTCGATCTGCGTCAGCCCGGTCTTTGGATCTATCTTCTTGTCTTTCTCGAACACGATGAAATTTCGTATCAAATCCAGCAAGGTTGCCTTGTTCAACATTCCTTTGATTAGCACTTCAAGTTGACTTACATGGCTTGAGGATTCCTGCTTGCCGTCGATAGTCTTCCAAGCTTGGAATCGGCTAAACGAAGAAGAGATCGTGCCTGCCTTTGCCTCCAGCCCGTCGGAAATCACGCATAGCACATTGTAGAAGAACAGTGTCGGAATGACTTGCTTATACGTTTGGATCTGGTCATAGGCCTTGCGGATTGTAGCATTGGCATCAGCCGGATTCTTAAGCTCGATAACCACCAAAGGCAATCCGTTGACATATAGAATTACATCCGGCCGCTTATGTTGATTGTGTTCCTGAACGGTAAACTGATTAATCGCGCAGAATATATTGTTTTCCGGATTCTGGAAATTAAGCAACCATACCCGTTCTCCGCGCTCTTGCCCGTCCTTATGACTGGCAACCAGAACGCCTTCGCTAAGCATGGCATGGAAAGTTTCATTAGCCGAAATAAGTTGCGGGGAAAACACAGAAAGTACCGTCTTAAATGCTTCCTTGCGAGCGGATTCGGAGACGGCGGGATTTAAACGTTTGATGGCTTGCTCTAAAGCTTGCTTCAATATCACATCTTCGTAGCTGTCGCGTTTTTCAAATGAGCCATACACAGCCTCGGGCTCAGCAACAATCCCGATCCCTGCATCATCCGGCGCAATCGCGGGACCGGGAACACACGAAAAGCCGAGGTCCTTTAGCTCTTCGAGAGAATAATTTTCGATTTCGGATTCGGTAAAACTATTCATTAAAAACCCGCAACATTTTCAAAATAAGTTTGTTCCATCATTTTTTTAGATTTTGCAATTTTTAATGGATTCTTTACTACGGGAGCATGAAGTGAATGGCTGAAAAATATAACTTCTCTTCCCTTTTTTCTTATACTAGCTGCACTATAATTTAACGAATAACTTTTCTTGCAGTATTTATCATATAATCTAATAATCGGTTTAGTATAATCGTATGAAACCATCCAATATCGATTCTTAATCTTTTCTATGCATTGCTCAACCTCAATATGGTCTTCTTTATTATAATGATTAACATACAATTCTTTACCTTTAATATAATAAGGAGGATCTAGATAAAATAATGCATTTGATGGACATATTTTATCAGCCATGCAAATAAAATCGCAAGCGTCCATATTATATAGTTCGATATCATCTTTTAGATTAGCGATAGTTTTAATTCTATCAACCAAATTATCTTTATTATACCTAGCATCGATTTTCCATGTGCCATCCTGCTTCTTCCCCCCAATAACTCCCCCTTTAATTATTCCTGATCTATTAGTTCTATTTAGATAAAATGTTGAGAATCCCAGTTCTAATAATGCATACCTTTCCTTCTGGTTTTGAATTTCTTTCTGCTTTTCCCAATTATCAATATTAATATTTGTTTTCTCAATAAGGTGGCATAATTCTTCTGTCTGATTAATTACCGAATACCAAAACGCGTATATCGATCTGTCAATATCATTAATTAATATTTTGGAAACTAAGTTATTTTGTAAGAGTTTTAAAGCCAGCGATGCCCCTCCTGCATACGGTTCGACATAATAACCACCTTTAAGATTGTTGTCCTTTATAATTATTTTAATATAATCATAAAGTTTTCCTTTCCCTCCTGGATATCTAAGCGGGCTAAAATATTGTGGGAATATTTTTCCATTACCAGTGATTTGCGCCATATTATTTTAATGCATCCCAAAGAATAACAAAAAATTCACATAAATTGTCCCAGTATTTTTTTAACTCGGAGGGTATTGGCGAATTTTTATAATCATGAACATAATCATGAAATGTTTTTACTGACAAGACGCTGGTGTTGTCCTGTTGGGCAACTTTAGCTATGCTTTTTAATTGTTTATCAGTAGCAAGACCTTTCTGTTTTAAATCTTTTATTACCATATTAATCTTGCCAGATAGTTTAATCTTTTCTGGAATAGATATTTTATTTTTATCTAGGTAACAATCGATGGAAGATTCTAAATATACTCGGAATAATACCGCGACCGCATTAGGCACCTCATCAACTTTAAGCCTCCTGCGTAATTCATCATATATATCATTAATTCTATTACTTGTTATATAAATTTTTCTATCTATAAGATATGCCCTTAAGCCGGAAGATGCTTTGCTTCTTCCGGTTCTATTAACAATGGTCTTATTACCTAATAAATCAATGGACGTTTGTTTTCTTATTTGTTCCTCAATCTTATTAACATCTTTTTCTTTGACTTTTCTTAAATAATCACTAATGGCTTCTTTCTTATTCAAAAATCGCGAATCTATCGGCTTTTCATCAAAACTTGATTTATTCCATATATTGAATACGATAATCCGTAACAGATTATTAAATCTTTTCTGATTATTAATTATTAATTTTCCTTCTTCTGAAAACTCATAACCTAGTTTTTTCTGTGCTGCTGGATTATCAAGAATCCTGTACAAAGTCGTAACATAGCCTCTGCCCAAAATTGCTTCTGTAATCTCGTTGGGCATTTTAAGCCTTCTGATGGCATCAGCCAATTTAGTCCTACGAATATCTAAATGTTTTCCTTCTGAATTTCGAACAACAAAATTTCTTCTTTCCAACTCTCCCCAATTAACCTCATTGTTTCCTTTATAATGCTTTCTCTTTACAAATCGCAATCCTTCTTCTTTTAATGAAGTCACGGCAGCTTCTAACTTATAATTTTCATCAATTGATATTTGTTTCTTTAACTTAATAAATATTTCCTTTATATGTTTCTCTTTAGTAAGTTCCGGTTCTAGTAATAACTTATATACAACAACTCTCCGGTTACCTTCCATAGCCACTAGTTTTCCATCAATTCGTAAAACAACTAGTTTTTCCAATTGCGGAAGGTCATATTCACTGACAACTTCTTTTGCAAATTCTTCAACTTTGAATTCTTTCTTGTTGAGATAATAGGCAATAAGCTCACTTTCTTCTTTGTTAAAGTAATCTTCTGAAAAACGAGGGTTTTCATCCCAAAGGTTTAAATCTTTTATCGCGATGTATTCTGTTTTCCAATCTCGATTCTTATCTTCCATATAGTTCTCCTTTAATATATTATTTTAAGGCTTTATTTTTGAAATAATAGGCTCTGGAGATCCGAAATAGCCTTTGTGATATTTTCATCGGAAAAAGTTGTTCTATCGAGTTTCGGTGCCCATTCTTTATGAGAGGCAATTATATCCTTGACAGAATTCATATTGATATCTTTCTTGTTGCGAGCAAGATCCTGCATGGCATAATCAACTGTTGATAGGAGCTCTAATTCTTCGTTTTTCTTATAGCGGAAATTGTCAATTACCCAATCTACGGCTAGCACTGAAGGATATCTATTAATATAGCGACCTATATCTGCTACTTTATTTCCCGGTAACAGGCCTGGATTGTCAGAATTATTAGCTAGTTTCACGTAACCATTTTTGACCGCGATTGATTCAGGACCTTTATACTTTGCCCATGGGCTATAAGGACCTGCCGCTTTTTTGAGATAAATATCATTTACATTGTCACCAGCTTTTCGATGCGCAAAATATGCTAACTTATTGTAACGGAAGCGCCCCAGAGGATATCGTGAAGTATCAGTTTTATGCACGAGCTGGGAAATCAAAATAGCCTCGACAAATTCATCAGAGGCTTTAGTTGCCATTTGTTGAAGTTCAGGATATACGAATGATTTATCTTGAATTCCATCAGATATGTCAATTTCTCCTAACATCAATTTTGGTAACAACGCATCTCGTAAATGTGAGAGGCAGCAAATCTGATTTACATTTTTCAATTTCTTGATAAATAACGGTTCACAAAAGTTATTAAATATAAGGATACTCTCATGTTCCGGAATAACAACCTCCATTGATTCGGCAATTTTCCGGTTAAGCCCTGGAACTGCAGAATCAGAATTTATTTCTTCAAAAGCAAACTTTTTTAAAAGAAAGTGTTCAAAAAACAATTTCCCCTCGTTAGTTTTGCTTTTAATAAAGAATGTGGTGTCGATCGGGAAATAGTTGTCTTCAATATAATGAACTTCTCCAAGAGTCCCCTTTCGTCCAATTACTACGCCGGGCCCTTTCACTAAAAACTCATTATGGTAGCCCACTATTCCATTAGATCCGACTACAGGATATTTCCCTGCAATACGCTTTTCTTCTTTAAGCCCCTTTCCATAGCATAATTCAATCAAATCTCCTATGTTGCCTCGTTTCCAGTTAGGATTGACCTCTTCCACAAACATCTTTCGCCAATAACTTTCGGCGATGGATTCGAGAGTTTTGTTCTGGCGATGCAAAAGGTCGATTTTGTCGTCAAGGCTGGAAAGGATCGCGGCAATAGAGCGTTGTTCAGGTAAAGAAGGCAATAAAATATCAAGTTTTTCGATATCTGTCGGCCTTAATGAAGGATATGCCGAGGTTGAGGCTTCGGCAATGATATCAAGAACCTCGACAATCTCATCAGATGTCAGAAAATAGTATATAAATTTCGGATCCGCTTCTTTTTTGTCTACATCTATCACCGAAAAACCCGTAGAAACAACAAGATTCTCCGGAGGGTTAACAATATAACCATAATGACGTTGAATAGGCCTAACTAAAGAATAAACAATATTTCCTTCTTTAACCAATCTTTGGGCTCGACTAGGCGCTTCATCTAACGAAAATTCCTGATATCCTTCAATCTTGCCATGCGTAATCGATCCTGTATCAAGATATTGGATAAGCTGATGCGGATAATCCTTTGAAATACTCCGAGGATTAGATGTTATTATATCTCCAAGTTTACATTCTTTCCGGATATTCCTCAAAAATTCTCCAGATTTTAACTACTGTATAGATTTCTTTTCAACGATTAATCTTAAATCAATCACTATTTCTAAGAATCCTTCTAACTCTTCACATATACTATTTTCAAGCAACTTCCTAAGTCTCTCGCGTTCTTCATTATTTAAACTGAAATACATTAAAGCGAAAGGTAAAATTTCATTGGCTTCCTTCCAACCCATTTCATGAATTTGGTCAAAAGCCTTATCACCAATCTGCTTATATAGCCAGCTTGAATAATGCTCTTTGGCCAATATTAACTCTTCGTCTAATAATTTATCCGCCTCAAATTCGGTAGTTTTAGGAAAAGGCCCTATCCTCGTTTTAATATCTGTTCTTAAGCCCGGCAAAATTGTTACCGTTGCCCCATCTGATCCTACGACAAAACCGAATTGCTCTAACTCAATAACCGTATTTTGCCAGAAAGTAACAGATACGATCAAATATGGAATACCCTTTTCTAATACTCCGCAACCTCGAGCAATTTTAAACATTTTATGCTCTGCTATGCTCCTATTATACTCTTTCTACCGGCCCTCCACATTCAGGGCATCGAACAGGGGCTGCCGGCACTCTTTTTGCTTCCGCCTCGCCAGGCTCAAATATTTCGGCAACGAAAGTATTGCCACACCTTTTACATTTATATTTAATTTTCTTCATGCTGCCTCCTTCTTATCAAAGTTTCCCTTCTGCGGCATCACATACTTTTCCCCATTCAAGATCACCCCAAGCATTATAACCAGACATGAAATGCATTTCACCATGAGCATAACTAAAACTCAACCCATGATCTCGATGAAAACCACCCAATTGAATGTTTATTGAATATAATGGCTTACCATCGACAACGAATCTTAAACAAGTTTTTCCATCTCTAGAAAAAGAAGTAAATGAAATACCGGAAATTGCACATCTTTTTCTAAACTCATTGACCAAATAATCTATCCAAGCTTGTGATTCCTTGTAAGGATCGAACGACTGCGACACTTTGGGATGCCTGAAGGATGGGTTTTTATCCGATAAATGTTTTGAAACCTTTTTCTTTCCGAGCTTTTCCATAACTAACTGAGCAAATTGATCCGGATTGTACTGACGAAGGTCGATGTAAGCCTTAGATGGTGGCAATCCTAAAATGTCGGTATCGTCGAACCGTGCAGGCAAGATATACCCTGTCTCGATTACTTCCCGTGCTAAAGCACTTCTTTTTTCAAAATTAGGCCAGGCTTTCTTGGCATAATGTTCAGAAATAAACATCACACAATACTTGGCTTGTTTTCTGTATATCCCATCGAAATGTTCAGGCAGACTTTTCCCCCAAGCTTCAACTTGGTTAAAGAGGTCGTAGTGAACTTTTATGCCGTTGGTCTTTAAGCGATCTGCCACTTTTTCGACATAATCACGATCTTCTCCTGCAAAACTTAAAGCGATATCATATTGAAAACCGTCGCTCATCAGAATATGCCCTTATCCATTTAAAAGCTTAATTTATTTCTTATTTTGATCGTCCTTGTTTCCTTCGCCATTATTGGTATTTTGCGTCGACGCGGGAATAGGCGAAGATAGATTTTGCGGAGATAGATTACCTATTCCGCTCAAGCTTTTTCCGACCTCAAGCTGGTCAGGAGATATCTTATTAACACCGTTTATGCTTTCCTTCAGTTTTTGCTCTCCTGTGGTTTTATTTCTTTCTTTAGCCATATCGCCTCCTTTGCTTGTAAAAGTAGCTATTAGTCCTAAAAGCATCAAACAAACTATACCAGAACTAAAAAAGGCTCTCGATAATTTGTCGCATCTCTCTAATTTTGGGTCTTTCCCATTCCCGCCTTTTAATGAATATTCAATATGACCTGCGTTTAACTCATATATTGTTAGGCTTATCCATATTGAAC
>Ga0265297_10004698_pt1 | contig 21898 bp, 27 predicted proteins | sample Munlanlwell13791_FD_192502 | JGI IMG/M metagenome (GOLD analysis project Ga0265297, IMG submission 192502) | Leachate microbial communities from a municipal landfill in Southern Ontario, Canada - Leachate well 137-91 | ecosystem: Engineered > Solid waste > Landfill > Unclassified | place... | reverse complement strand
AGTAATTGCCGCAGATGTATTCAGGCCTGCTGCGTATGAGCAATTGGAAACAAACGCAAAAGTGGCGGGAGTGGATTTTTTTGGAATAAAAAAAGAAAAAAACCCTTCAAAAATAGTGAAAGAAGGGCTGAAGATTTTGGGGGAAAAGAAATGTGACATTATTATTTGTGATAGCGCGGGAAGAAGCGGCCTTGACGATGAATTAGTAAAGGAAATAAAAGAAATTAATGATGCTTTCGGGGCAGAAGAGAAGTGGCTTGTAATAGGGGCTGATATTGGAAATTTGGCGAAGAAACAAGCACAAGCGTTCCACAAAGCGGTTGGTGTCAATGGAGTAATAATTACGCGAATGGATGGAAGCTCAAAAGGAGGAGGAGCACTTGTAGCGTGCAACGAAACAGGGGCAAGTGTATATTTTATTTCAACGGGGGAAAAAGTTGGGGACTTTGAAGGATTTGATGCTAATAGATATTTGAGCAGGATAATGGGGTACGGGGATCTTGAAGGGCTGTTGGAGAAAGCAAAAGAAGCGGATATGGAAAACCTTAACCCTGAAGAAATGCTCAAAGGAAATTTTAATTTAAAAATGTTTTACCAACAATTACAAGCAACAAAAAAAATGGGGCCTTTGAATAAGGTTGCGGAAATGCTTGGGTTAAGCATGAAAATGCCTAAAGAAATGCTTGAACAAGGCCAGGAAAAAATGGACTCCTTCAAAATAATAATTGATTCAATGACAGAACAAGAAAGAACGGAGCCGGAAGTGCTAAGCAGGGGAAGAGTAGAGAGAATAGCAAAAGGAAGCGGGAAAAGCGTGGAAGATGTGCGAGAGCTAATTAAACAATACAAGCAAATGAAAAAAATGTTTAAAAAATTCAAAAACATGGCTTCGGAAAAAGCAATGAAAAAATTCGGCGAAAAAGGAATCGCTGACATGATGAAACAAATGCAAGCCAAAAAAGCGATGAAAAAATTTAGGTTGAAGTGAAAAACAGAAAGAAATAAATTAGGGGAGTTATAAAGTATGTACATGGGGCGAAAGCGAAATCCTAAAGCGCCAAGAAGCGTTGCAGGCGGAAACACTAATGCGGCACAATTCCATCACCAAGGTTATGCAAGAAATATTCAGGAAAAAGTAACAGAACTAAGGAAACCCAGTCAGAATTTCAATTAGGGGCAATGAGAAGAACTTTCGAAACGCTTGCAAGATACCTTCCACCCAACATGATAACTCTTCTTCTTGAGAGAAAAGGATTGAGTTCGGTTAGCCAATTAGAGCACGAGTTTTGCAAAAATACTTTTTTCATCCCCGCCGCACCATTTGAGGAAGCAAGGCGGCTTGCAAACACAGGGGAGGGGGCGCAAGCATTTTTTTCCGAAGGATTTTCATTCATACGCTCGCGAAAACAGGCTTTGCCTGCAAATGTGATGTTTGTTTTGCTCCACGAATGGGTCCATGCGGCTGATTATGCCGCGGGTTTTGAAAGAAGCCCCAGCGCAAGAGAAGCGCTTGCTTATGGGCTTGATTTATACATTAGCAGAAAAACCGTCAAACATAATTTGAGAAAAAGAACAATAAGCTCTACTGCCGCCGATTCAGAGTATCTGCGTGGATTCGCACTAGGAAAAAGAATCGCAATGGATGCATTGGAATTAAATGGAAAATTGGGTGAAACGGCTGTGAAAAAATTTTTTACGACATTATTTACAAATGCCAGCTTAAATCCCACGTTTGTTGAAGCAGTAAAACAAGAAATATTAAAAAAATAATTCTTAAAACACATTTTAACTGATGCAAAAGAGGGACTAATATGATAACACTAATCCAACAAGCGGCCCTGCTCATTGGAACCTTTGTTGGAGGGGCCACTGACATCAAAACGGGTTACATCTATGATTGGATAACTTACCCGATGATTGTTGTTGGAATAATCACTTCTCTCCTCGGATGGCAACTCATTAACCTTGGGGTGGGCGCGGCGGTATTTGTTTTCCTATTGATTGGATATAAGTTCGGAAAAATCGGGGGCGGGGATGTGAAAATCTTCACTGGAATAGCATTACTAAATCCGTTCAATGATATTATGTTTTTGGTGAACGCGGGGTTCTTTGCTGCGGCAAGCGCGATGATATTCTACTCCGTGTATTACACAATCAAATACGCAAGAAAAGGAATTAATTGGAAAGAAAATAAAAAAGAAGCGAGAAAAGCGCTTTTGTTAGCGGTGGTGCTCGCGGCGTACTTTTACATCTTGGGCGGAATGGGGCTTGTAAGAGCGATGTTCATTTATGTGGTGGGCGTGCCATTCTTCTTCGGGCTTCTATTCATCGGGTTACAAAAAGGAATCAAGCGAAATTTCTTTGAACGGAAAGTAAAGTTAAAGGATTTTGAAGAAGATGAAATAATTGCGGAAGGAAGAAATGAAGGAAAAATTGAGAAATTACTGAAAGGAAAACAATTATTGGAGAAGAAAGAAATTGCGTTACTAAAAAAGCACGGAGTAAAGGCCCTTTGGGTGATGCGGGGATTGCCAAAATTCGGACCCTTCATATTCATTGGGGTTGCGATTGCTTTGTGGCAACCGAATTTATTGGGAACGCTGCTTTTTTGAATCAGATAACTATTAAACTTCTTGGGTAAATGGGATTTGTTATGAAAGTACTGGTTACGGGGTCAAGTGGATTTGTGGGCAAATATGTTACAGCGGAGCTCAAGAATAGGAAGCACTATGTAAAAGAATTTGACATGGAGCACGGAAAAAATATTTTCAACGAACAATTGTTGGCGGAAGAAATGCAGGGAACTGATTGTGTAATACATTTGGCGGCGGTGCTAAATGAAGGAAATCCTGATCTTTGGAATATTAATGTTGAGGGAACTACAAGGGTAATTGAAGCGGCGGTGAAGGGAAGAGTAAAAAAATTTATTTATTTGAGCTCAACAGGAGTATATGGATTTACTGAATGCAATGTAAGCGAAGAAACGGAAATAAATCCGCAAACACCTTATGAGAAAAGCAAAGCGGAAGCCGAAAAAATTGTTTTAAGCCACCAAGAAGAGATAAGCGTTTGCGTGCTAAGAAGTGCAATGGTTTTCGGGCCAAATGCGTATTGGAAAGGAATGTTCAAACTATTGGGCAGGGAAATGCCTCTTCCATGCAAAGGAAAAAATTCTTTCCAAGTAATTTATATAAAAGAATTGGCTAAAGCACTTATGGCGGTGATGGAAAAAGGGGAGGATGGAGAAACTTATCTTGTGGCGGGAAAAGAAGCCCCAACTTTAAATGAATTCTGTAAAATGGTGCAAAAAGAAATGGGGCTGAAGCAAGGGGTGAAACACACGCCAACCTGGTTTGCTCTCTTGATGGGAAAATTATTCCGCATCAAAGTAATTACGCGGGAAAATATAAGGCACTTAAGCAAAGAAAGGAAATATGATACACACAAAATAGAGGAACTTGGATACAAACCAACTATTTCATTGGGGCAAGCGATATTTGAAACTATTAGCGGAATAAAAGAGTTAGAAGAAGGGCAAGAACACAAGTAATTAGGACTCTGCGTGGTTTTGATAAGGCTACTTTCTCTGTTTCGCCGCGCGTTCAACTGCGGAAGTTATTTTCTTTATCCTTGCGCCAGCGGAAGACAAATCCTTTGTCGCTTCTTCAATCGCGGAGCCAACTTGAATAATATCTGCGCCTGCCTTAATGGTGTCAAAAGCAAATTTCTCATCCCTTACTCCGCCTGCAATCAACAGAGGAACGGATAAAACTTTTTTTGTCGCAGCAACCATTTCAGGAGGAGCGGGAGCGGGAGCGCCACCGCCTGATTCTAAGATAATTAATTTAGAACCCATGTACTCTCCTGCAAGAGCGGTAACTGCTGCAAGATAAGGCTTATCTCTTGGCACACACTTCGCATGGCCAATATAACCCACGGCCATTCCTGGCTCAACAATAATGTAAGAAGTTGGAATTACTTCCAAACCCATTCTACGCACCGGTTCGGCAGCAGAAATCTGCGCCCCAGAAATCCAATAAGGGTCCATTGAATTCAACATACTCATAAAATAAACCGCATCCGCTTTCGGAGAAAGAGTTGCGATATTTCCTGGAAACAAAATTGTGGGAATTTTTGAAGCAGATTTTATTGCGGAAAGAGTATCTTCAAGCAACTGGCCCTGAGCGCCCACTGAACCGCCAACCGCAAGAGCGGAAACACCGTTCTCTTCAGCCAATTTTGCTATTTTTGCGGAAAGAGCAGGGGTGTAGCGAGGAGGATCTAATTGCATAAAAGTAAGGGCGCCGCGCTCCGCTAAGAGCTTTAACAATTTCTTGTAAGTCTTTCCTTCATCCATAAAACTCACCTGCACTGAAAAATTTAGGGAAAAACGAGTATAAAAAGGCTTGCCCGCTCCTAAAAAAAAGCTTTTAACTGCAGGTACCAACTATATCCGCGAGGGCCATTTGGGTGCGATTAACCGACATCGGTTCGGTGCTGTAAGTTATCTTTATTGTCTCTTTGGGGAGTGAAAATCGGGTTCCAACAGCACAAGGTTCAAGATCGGTGATAACTTTTGTTCTTTGGTCTCCGGAAGCTATATTTGCGTCAAAATCTGCGTTAACTGCAGAACCAATGTTAATTGAAACAAAATTAATTGTTTCGTAAGTATTATTTTTCAAAACCACTGTTAAGGAACTGCCATTCTTAACCCAATCTACCATTGCAAAAGGGGACGAGGATCTCCAAGTGTTTTTAGCCGTTGCTTCTGTAACCCCGCCAGAAGGTGCCATAACCTGAAAACAACCCAACGAGAACAAAAAAAGCGCACCCAAACAAAAAAGGGCAATTAAAAGTTTTATTTTCATAAGCAACAAAAATAATATTCGTTTGAAGTATAAAAACTTTTCCTAATAATGGGCGTTGTTAAATAAGTATTCTTCTGGGGCTTCTGTTAAAAAAGCTAATTATTTAGGGGGCATCAATAACTACTCTTCTTCCTTTGGCAACGCTTCCCCTTTTTTGTGTGCTCTAAACTTTTTTTCGCCCAAAGTGCATTGCATTTTTCCTTCAATAAGTTTCCAATATTTACACTCTTTAGTACCTTTTGGACATTTTATATAATGGGTTGCATTCCCTTGCTTAATTTTTTCGCTTGTTCCTTGATGAACTTTTTTCATCCGCCCTTCGCAAATGAGCGCCTCCACATATTGTCTTGTCGCATTTCGGTCAAGAATTTTTCTTGAAGCACTTGTTTGCCCAGCGTATATCGACATTATTTTTCCCGTTTCAAAAGATTCATCATCAGGTATAGCATCCAATATTGTGTCATATTGTTTTATTAATTTTTCATATTCTTTGTCGCTATTCTTTCCACCAAACATAGCATTTATTTGAGCAACATTTGACTTTGCTATATTCTTTACACACAACCATTCCGTTGGGCTTTCCTCTACCTGCCTTGCCATCCGCACTAACTCAAGCAAAATCTCTAATTTTGATGCACAATCTCCTTCATTTTTCTTTATTTTATAGTCATAAATGTCATCATCAAGATAAACAGGGGCTTTATACAATTTCCCGTCAATTATTGTGCCAATTATTACGCAGTTATTTTCTTTATCAAATCTAAAAAAAACACCATTTTGGTAGCCGTCCATTTTGTCTATTTTTTTAGTTAATTCTTCAAAAGAATCAAGGGTCTTCATAATGCTTTTGAGGTAAATCTGCTTAAAAATATTCTTTTTTGTCGGGGCTTGTACTAAAAGTCTAATCAAAGGACTTGTGTACTAAAAGCCGTTTTAGGGGAGTTTGATTACTCCGATTTGAATTAACCCAATAATTGCTTGAATTACAGCAAAGATAACCATGATAATGGTCAAAGCGATAAGCCAGTTTGTTTGCCTGTCAACGCCTTCTTGTAAAGTAGCTATTTTTCCCAACAAGTTCTTTGACTTCTTTGTATTGGAGTTCAGTTCTCTTAGTTCTTTGTTCAAAGGCTCTAAATTTTGACGCAAGCTTCCAAATGCATCTGACAAATTTTTGGCAGATTGTTCGGCTTTGTTGCCTTGTGTCCAGCGCCGTATTTCTTTCGCCCATTCAAGTTCTTCGCTCATATTTAAGATGCCTAACTTAGGGTTTTTAAGTCCTTTTGAACCCAGCCTGTTAATATGGCAAATCACTTTATTGCGGTAGTTGGCAAGCGTAAATCTGGAAAAACTCATGCATTAAACAAGTTTATTGAGGAGACCAAAGGAGTATATTTTAGTGAAAGAATTAAAGCAATTTGTTCTTTTAACCAAAGAACTATTTTTGTCATTACAAGTTCTCCCCAAGAACGAAGCAGCATAAAAAATAATCGAAGGACAAGTGTTGTTTTGAAAGAAGACCTTGCTTTCTTTGAAAAACTGGCTACAGAACACAAAATAAGAGATTATGTTATCTTAATGCCTTTTTCTATTTTATCGAATAGACGCTCAAATGAAGTTTGGGATGAGCCTGCACAAATAATAGAACAGAACTATACTTTGCATCGAATTGACAACCCTCATAATGGCGAAGACACCATAACTGTGGAACATTTAAACCAAAAAGTAAAAGAAACAGTGCAAAAAATAAAAAGTCTTATTCTTCAATTTTAGGTTTTTTTATTCCATCTGTTTTTGGACACGTTCTACACATTGAGAGCATTAAGCTTGGTTCAGCAGGACAATCAGGAAAAAGACCCTTACATGCAGGAAACTCGCCAGCTTTCATCGAGATAAGCCGATTAAAGTAAGAAGTATCTGCATGCCTCTTAGACATGCTTTCGCGTTCATAATTTAACCCACCACCCATAATAGCTTTTATTTAATCAAAATCTTTAAAATGCATGGCTTTTCTTGCAATACGACTCCGCCACATAGATTGAAAAACCCTAGCATTACTCATAATATCGATGCAAACAAACCTTTTTTGTGATAAGAAAGTCCTAACGAATGAATCTTCTGTGGAACAATTTTTTGTGCAAAGACTACTTACTCACATAGGATATACTGACACACAGATTAAACCAAAAACCAGCATAAAAGAATTAACAATTGGGAAAGGGTCGTCAAAAGAGAATTACCGCCCTGATTATGCAATTCAGGTAAAAGATAAAATAAGGTTAATAATTGAAGTAAAAGACCCCAAAGAAAAACTCATAGACTTTTTATACCAGCCATCAAGTTATTGTTTATGTCTAAATCAAGCTGACCAAAAAGAAGACCCCGCCAAGTATTTTATTTTAACAAATGGTCTTCAACTGCAATTGCATGAATGGAACAATGCCAAACCAATCCTGAACTTAACCTTTGATGAATTTATTAAAGGTAACCATAAGTTTTTAGAACTAATAAAAATAATCTCCCAAAAAAATTTGTTAAACCCAAATAAAAGTGCGCCTAAGGTAGAAACATTCAAGTTTGAAAGACCAAATTTGTCAGAATTAGAAGGTATTTTTAGGGCTTGTCATAATTTAATTTGGAAAAAAGAAAAAAAGAAACCCACCGAAGCATTTTACGAATTCACAAAATTGTTCTTTGTAAAAATATCTCACGACAAAGTAATACATGAATTAGGGTGTAAAGCAACAAATGCGGATTTCAAATTTGCTGTAAAGTGGATTGAAAGCATGGAAGCTGTCGAAGTAAATCCAATTAGCAACATACTCTTCAAAAATATAAGGGAGGAGCTTGAAAGAAAAGTTAGAAATAAAGAAAAGAAAAGAATATTTAATTCAGATGAAAAAATAAATCTAAAGCCATCTACAATTAAAGAAGTTGTAAGACTCCTTGAAACTATAAACTTGTATGGTATTGAAGAAGACTTGAATGGAAGAATGTTTGAAACATTTTTAACCGCAACTATCCGCGGGGAAGAACTTGGTCAATTCTTTACTCCAAGAACAGTAGTTGAATTTATGGTCGAATTAGCTGATTTAAAATGCACCAAAACTAAAATAGACTATGTTTTGGATGCTTGTTGTGGCTCTGGCGGATTTTTAATTGACACTATGGCATATATGTGGAAAAGAATAAACAATAATTCTGGATTAACAAATACAGAGAAGGAATACTTACGAAATGAAGTAGTTACAAAATATATTTGGGGAATTGACGCTGACAAAGACGAACGCTTGCCAATATCAAGAATAGCTCGAATGAATATGGTTTTGCATGGCGATGGCAGTAATAGAATATACTGGCTTCCAGATTCTTTAGACAAAAAAATAACAATCGAACGAGGCATCGAAGATGAATTAAGGGAAGAAGCTGAAGAACTTAAAAAAAAGCTAATTGACGAAAATTTAAAATTTGATGTTGTTTTAACAAATCCGCCCTTCAGCATGAGATATGAAAAGAAAAAAGAAGACGAAAAGCTTGTTCTTGAAGATTACGAAATTGCTTATAGACCAAATAAAGAATTACGCTCTTCAGTTAAATCAAATGTTCTTTTCTTGGAAAGATATAAAGATTGGCTTAAAGCTGGCGGAAAACTTTTGACAGTAATAGATGAAAGTGTGTTAAACACAGCAAGTGAAAAAGAGTTTAGAGATTTTATAAGAAAATATTTTATTATTAAGGCAGTAATTTCACTTCCCCGAAACACTTTTATAAACGCAGATACTGCTGTAAAAACCTCAATATTATACTTAAAGAAAAAAGAAGACGAAAATGAACAACAGCCCGACATATTTATGGCTATTAGTGAAAATGTGGGGCACAGTGATTCAGGAAAGAAAACCCCGCTGTTAAATGATTTACCTAAAATTCTTAAAGAATTTAAAGGGTTTCAATCATGAACATACAAATCATTAAACAATCTGCGCTTGCAGACAGAATCGATGCAAATTTTTACAATAAAAATTACTTCGCGTTAATTAAAAAGTTGAAGGATTCTGGGAAAAAGAAAAACTGGGTTGCCACTGAATTAAGAAACTTACTTAATAAAAGCGAAAAAGATATAACTGGTGGTGCTACTCCGTTAGGAGCAACTTACTTAGAAGAGGGCATCCCATTTTTGCGTGTTCAAAATATTAGAAAAAACAGATTGTTTCTAAAAAATTTAAAGTTCATACCGCAATTTATTCATGAAGGTGATTTACAAAGGTCACAATTAAAACCAAATGATGTTCTCTTAACAATAACTGGCGTAACTTATGGGTTATCTTGTGTAATTCCAGATTCCTTGCCTCAAGCTAATATGAATCAGCATTCAGTTAGAATTAGAGTTGACGAAAAAACGATTCTGCCTAAATTTTTATCATTATTTTTAAATAATGGTCTTGGAAAAACACAGTCTGACAGGTTTATTACTGGCTCAACGCGACCCGCTTTGGATTATGAGTCAGTTAAATCAATAATAGTCTTATTTCCTGAAAATTTAGAACAACAAGAAAAGATAGTTTCTGAATCCGAAAAGTACCTAACAAAAGCTCATGAAAACATTGAACAGCTCAAACAAGTTTCAAATAAATCGATTTCGCTAATTTCCAACATTCTTCAAGTTGAAGTAAAAAAGCACTCTATGCAGTCTTTTGTTTTAAAAAAAGAAGAACAGGATGATAGGTTTGATTGTTATTATAATTGCCCTGCAAGAAAGAATCTTATTGCTGATATAACAAAAAATACTGGATTAAAAAAATGGGTTCTAATCACTGCGGGAAAACTAAACATCGTTGATGAGTTAATAGATTTTGAAAATAACAAACAAAAAATATACAAGTATGTCGATATAGGAAACACAAATAAGAAGTCGAGCGAAATTATTGGTTTTGAAGAAGACGCCCTAATTAATTTGCCCAGTCGTGCTAAAAAAATCATGCGCGAAAATGATGTGCTTATTCCAAGACCTATTGGTTCTACTGAGGGGGTAATAATTGTTCCAAAAGAATTTGATGGGCAATTATGTTCTACTGGTTTTACGCAAATTAGACCTAAGAATTTTAATGACGCATTTCTTTTATGGGGAATATTAAAAAGTAATATAGTTCAAGAACAGTTATTTTATCTTCAAAGTGGGAGTTTGCAACCTGAAATTAGCCCAGAAAACTTTAAAGAAAAGGTACTGATTCCTTTGCCTAAAGAAACAAATGAGAAAACTATTGAACAGTCATTTAAAGAACATCTTAAATCAATAAAACAAATACACTTTGATTTACAAAAAAATGAAAAGTTGGCTGAAGATGTATTTGCAAATAATTTAATTAAATAAACTCATTTTTTCTTTTTTTATCCAGTTTTGTATGGGTTTTATTAGGGCTGTTCTTTTACCGCCTTTTTTACGAATTTTGATAGGTTTAGGCTTGTGTAACCTACGCGCAAAGTTTATTTTAAGCAGAAGTCGCCAGTTTGTTTGCATTTTTCTTTGATTGGGCATTCGTTAGCCATGTAGTCTGGGCAAGCGTGAAGCATGTGTAGGTCTTCTTCTTTTTGAGCGCTTTCAATTTCGTTGATGACTGCGCGTATTGTTTCTTGTGTTTTCTTTATTTCGCTTGCCTTGAATTGTACTTCATAAACTGTAATGGCTTTGTTTAGTTTGGGCGAGATTGTGATTATGGCTCCTTTGGAAACATTTTGGCTTGCGCATATGATGCCTAAGTCAGCTACGTGATATTTAGTCGGGTAACCCGCTACTTTATCGTAATCACTCACAGCTGTAATGTAGGGCATTATGGTTTCATTTGTCGAGGTTGAAGAGGAAGGTAGTCTAAGCCATTTAAATGGGATTGTCAGTCGTTTGTCGAAAGTCTTTTTTTGTAGTTCTTCTTTTTTTTGCGGGTCAAATTGGGTGAGTCCTGTTTTATAGATTGCTGACGATAAGCATGTTTGAGAAACGAATTTGTCTCCTGACCCTAAAAAGTCGCGTTCTAGCTCTAAAATGTTTTTTATGAAGTGCTGTCTTGGGGCAATTATATTGTTTGGGTAAATGTCAACAGAGCTGGCATTTTCAAATTCTTTTCTTTTTTGCTCAAGTTGCTTTGTGAATTCTATGGCGGGTCTTATTTCTATACTTTCTTTTAGTTTTGAAAGGTCTAAAGGAGCCAATTTGTCACAGTTGCATGCGCCTGACTCGTGAAATTCGCAACCACCATCGTAATACCTGCATTTTCCTAGTTTTTTGAATGCTTTATCAGCCATCTTACTTCCCAAAGTTTCATCCAGAAGTTTTATTCTTTCATTAATAATTGATTTAACAGCATCAAAGTTTTTTGTTATAATTTCAAATGCAGTAATAGAATATGGCTTTTTGCTTTCCATAAACAATAAAATATTCTTTATGGGTTTAGCTGGGTGAAGGGCGGAGTAAAATACAAGTTGTTCAAGGTCATTTGGGTATTTTTCAAATATTTCTTCAATTGTTTTTGGTATAGCTTCTTTTGTTTTTAGTTCAATTATGGAATTATCAATCACATAATCAACCCGCCCTTTAACTTTTGGTATTCCGACATATGCTCCGTCAAGCATACCTTCTTCGACCATGAAGTTGGGTAAAGTCTTGCACCAATTTGTAAATTTTGTTTGTAAACGATTTCCCATGATTAATCGTCTTGTTAGGTCGTTACTTTTTTTTACGTGTGGTGACATTGTTTTCCAAAATTTCTGTTGGGGGTTAGTTAAATCAGTTACATAATAGTAATCTGTCGGGGTGGCTGGAGATTCGCCAAGTTTTTTTAATGAATCTTCAATAATAGTCATTAACGATAAATTTGTTGTGCATTTTTCGCGAAAAGAAGTGTTTATTTCGCTTATTATATCTCTTTTAGGCATACAATAAGCCTATACTGAAAAGTATTTAAGGGGAATTAGAAGAGTGCATTTGTCAATATATCCATGGCGTTCTAGCAGTTATTCTTTTATTTGCCACATGGTTTTTCCAGTGGTTTTTATTGATTTGATGAACCCGCTTTTTTCGAGTTTGTTTAAATATTTGTCTGCTGTTTGCCATTCCATATTGGCATCTTTTGCTAGTTGTTTTGTTGATTTTGGAACTTTTCGTGCTTCCATTACGGCTAGTAATGTTTCTTCATAGTTTGATATTTGTGGTTTTTCTTTTAAGTTCTCTAACAAGGCTCTGTCTTTTGATGAAACTTGTATTCCTATCCTGCCTTTAATGTGAGACATTACAAAACGTCTTTGTTTATCGCTTGTAAACCCCATTATTTCACCTAAATGTTATTTCTAGTTTGCATTGCTTTGGAGGAACTCCTTTAGGTACAACAAGTTTGAATTTTACTTTTTCGCCTTTTTGTATTTCCAAAGCAGTAGATATCTTCTTTGGAACGCGCACCAAAAACTGCTTGCGGTCGTATGCTAGACTCGCCTCTTGTTCTATTGTTTCTGCCGATTCCCCTTTTAGTTTTTCATAAATATTATCCGCCAATATCCTTCGGTGGTTTTCTTTTTTCATGTTGTACGCCCTTTGTATTTTTGCTAATAATAGTAGTACGTTCAACTATATAAACCTGCACTATAGTTGGCGTACGCCTAATGCGTGCTTTTATAAAACCTTCCAATGCAACTTACAATAGGCGTACGCCTATTGTAGTGGTAAGAAATGAGTTGTAGTTGTGATGGCGAATATCGAGTTGCTCGGCGTGATAAGCAGTGTACTGATGAAGGAACAATGGTTGTGCTTCATTTTCGGTGCAAATTATGTGGGGCAGTCTATTACTCTGATTTGTCAGAGAGTGAATCAGATTGGGAAGGGTTACAATGAACAATGTGGAAAGTACTTGTTGTTGGCGGTGCAATAGTGAAAAGCTTATTCGAAGAGGTAAACAGTTCAATGCTAAAAAGACTGTTTGGAAGCAAGTTTGGGTGTGCAAAAACTGTGGATTAAAATTTGCTGACAAAACACTTCATTTGGTAGATTATGAGGAAGAAAAATTTATTTACCAAGACAAAGAAGTAAGAACCACTGACTGGACACAATACAACCACCGCAAGCAAGAGGAAAAAGAAAACTTCCTAGCGTTTGCTACAGAACTATTAGACCAATTCGAGTTCAAACAACTAAGAACAGGCGGAAGACCTGCAACAAAAACAAGAGACCTTTTACTTGGAATGCTTGTAAAGATTTACGCAAAAAAACCAAGCAGAGACACAATAAGCGAACTAAAACTACTAAAAAAACTTGGTTACGTTGAACAAGTACCTTGCTATGTAACGCTCCTAAATTGTTTTGCGAATCCAAGCTTCCAACCAATCTTAGAAAAAATGCTAGAACTTAGTTCCCTCCCTTTTAGAGGAATCGAAAACACCATGTCAATCGATGGCTCGGGACTAGGCGTAAGTAAATACACAAGGTGGTTTGACGAAAAATATGGCGAACCAAAAGAAAAAAGAATGTACAGAAAAATTCACTTAATGATAGGAACAAGAAGCCTAGTAATTACTTCAGCATCTGTCACTGCCCAAGAAGGACAAAACTCAAGCGACACATCTCAATTCCCCGAACTATTAAGAAAAACAGCAATAAACTTTAACTTAAACAGCATTTGCGCGGACATGGGCTACTTAAGCGGAAAAAACTTTGATTTAGCAGAATCAATAGGCGCAGACTTATACATTCCATTCAAAAAAAATTCAAAGGGCAGAGGCAACGGCTCAGCATGGAAAAAAATGTACCACTTATTCCAAAACGAACCCCAAACATTCCTAAGAAAATACCATGAACGAAGCATGTCAGAAACCGCATTCTCAACAATAAAATCAAAATTCAACTCATACCTACTAACAAAAAACTACCAATCAAACGTAAACGAAGCACTAACCATGTGCATAGCCCACAACTTATGCAGACTAAACGCAATACACAGCGAAATGAACCTAGAAACCACTTCTTTAACAGAAGCCCAAAAAGGGCAAAAAATAGCCATTAAACTATAACTTTTTTAACAAGGCTGCGCGGGGGAGCTTTGCACTTAAAGTGAGGAAAAAACATGACTAAAAATGCAAAAAACCGACTAAAAGTGCAAGTATAATTCTACAAAAAAGTAAAAATTATTTTCCAAACTTAAGACCTATTCCTAAAATACCTATGCCTGCAAAGATTGGAACGGGCAAAGGGACTACAATATTTACATCGGCAAAAGTTCCGCTTCCAACCATTATAGATGTCCCGCAGATTAAGTTATACACTAATATTATTATTCCCGCAACTATCAACGCAATACCAAGAAATAAGCACACTATTATGGTGAAGTCATAAATTTTTTCTTTTGTCTTTTTAAAATCTGGCAAAAGAGATTTCTGGGGAGCCATTTTATCTCCCCCAAATAAGCCATAATCCAAATCCAACAATTAATCCTGAAAGGAGTAAGTTTGCTGGATATGCAAGTCCAAATGCATTAAGAGGATAAACCAAAAAAGCCACATACAAGACATAGATTGTGATAAATATATTGCCAATCCATTTCTTTGTTTTATTTTTCATACCAAAAAACCTGTTAATCATTATATTTGTCAATTTTTTTCTATTTCTTTTTTCACCTCCTTTTAGATTGTTTTTTAATTCCATAGCTAACACTATCTCTTTGGATAGTGCCTGCCAGCACAATCTTTTGGAAGCGAATTGCTTAATTTTCTTTAAAAGAAGAACAATCATTCTTCTTTTAAATCACTCCAACTTGCGAAGTAATACCTAATTCGTGTGTTTCGTGGTTTAGAACCATGATGTTGTGTGCTAAGATTTTACACAACAACTCATTCTTTTGCGCTACAAAGTTCTTAGACTTCAACCCATCGCCTAACTTTGACTTAAGCATGTGGAAGGTTGTTTCGGCATTGCTTCTTGCATGATAGTGTTGCATAAATTCTTCTTGGTTCATTTGGAAATAATGAAACATCTTTCTCCATAAGCGAGCTTTGTTTCCTGATGTGCAGTGTGCAGTAATGTTGCTTTTGTAAGGTATGTATGCTTGACCGCCGAACTCTTGGATTAAATTGTAATTGTTTATTGAGTTGTAAGCTTTGTCTGCAACAACCTTTTCTATGTTGAAACCTGCGTCTTTGGTGTTAGTCATTAGCGGAGCAAAGAATTTGCTGTCGCCTGAATTGTTGTCGGTAATATCTACGCTTGTTATGACGTTGGTTTTTGTTCCGCAGACAGCGTGTAGCTTAACCCATTTTTGCTGGCGGTCTGCTCCGTGTTTTTCTTGGCAGTATTGCGAGTAACTTGTTGTTCTGAAACCTGTGCTGTCTATTGCGAAAGTAGTTTCAACTGACTTTAATGGTTGTGCGGAGAGAGCAACTAATTTATTCAAAATCTCTGCTGTTTGCTCTTCATTCCAAAGTTTTGAAACAGCGTTAAAGTGAGGGCTTGACTTAATGACTTCTCTTGCTTGTGCCTGATTAAATAATCCTTTAGCTCTTCGGCTTGACATCTGCGAATAAACTTTTTTTATAGCGCAGAATAAAACTTCTCTCTGGCTTAGTTGTGGTCTGCCAAACTCATAAGTTGGCTCTTCAACACTTTCTAACAAATCTTTTAGTAAAACATCAAACTGCTCAACTTCGCTGGTCTGCGCTTTGTTGTAAGCTTCCCAAGCTTGCGGATAAGTAAGCCTAACCTTTTCTATTGTCTTAGCTCCGTTTGCATCAATTTTTTCTATTCCAAGCCAATATTTTACAGCTCTAACGTGCTTACATCTGGTTACTTGGTTGAATTGGCAATCGGGACAGGTGCAACTCCAATCGTGGCTATTCACAAAGTAGAGCCTTTTACTTGTCTGGCTCTGAACGGCGTAACCACCTTCAACTTCTTTTATAGCCCTTGTTTGGGCTATTACTTTTGCTTTAACTTCTCTACTATCATGCATCTTTATTCATCTCCTTAATGAAATACATTCTATATAGAATATAGTTATGAAAGGTTTATAAACCTATTCTATATAGAATAATAGCATGGCAAAATACACCTACGAAGCCAATATTACCAAAACAACCGACAACAAAAAACTAACAACAGGCGAAAAAAAAGCCTACCACTACGGCACAATAAACCTAAGAAAACCAGAACTCGCCAAACACATAGGAAAAAAAGTAAAAATAACAATACAAATAGGCTGATATTGTGCGCTTTGACGACTTTTTAGTATCTGTTCTTATTTCATTTTTTGTTAGCTTTATTTTATCCTTTGCCATAAGTATTTTGCTTTTTGGTGGCAACTCATCTAATTTCCAATTACTGCTTTTGTTATCAGCGGTTATCTTTGTGGGTTTGATGTATCTGCAAATTGTTGTTTTAAAAAAAGTTAATTACAAAAAATATTTAGCTTCTCCAGAATGGGATAAAAGGAGAAAACAAGCATACAAAGACGCTAATTATGCTTGCCAAAAGTGTGGGGCAAAAAACGTAACTTTGGAAGCGCATCATTTGACTTATGCAAATTTGGGCAATGAAACGCCCGAAGATTTATTAGTGGTTTGTAGGAACTGCCATCAAGGTCTTGAATTTGAAAAAATAATTAAGCCATAATACTTTAGGTGCAGGTTTAGGACTTAAAGTGCAACTAAGACTAAAGGTGCAAAGCTGCGCGGGGGAGCCTTGTGTAAGAAGTAACCAAAAATAGTGACTTCTTACACAGAAAAACCACTTTTTACACAAAAACTAAGGTAAACAACCAGTATTTTATATAGTGAAGATTAAATATATATTATGAAAAAATTACTTTTGTTTATTCTCTTAGCATCTGTCTTTTTGTTTTTTGGTTGTACTGCAAGCGAACCAAATTTAGAAATAGAAAAGTTTACGCAACTGCCTGATGTTGATTGTGCAGATTTGGCTTGTTTTAAAGATGCAATAAATAATTGCACCTCGAGTGGTGTGTATGTTGTTCCCAGAGATGAATTAGATTCTGAATTTGAGCTAAACCCTGATGCAGAGCTTTTGGGCTCTGGATTTACATATGGGACTTCAATTTCTGGTTGTGCAGTGTATGTTGAAATAATCGGTAACAAAAATTTCTGTTTTTATGAATTAATTGTAGACTCAAAAAATAAGTCTGCTAAAACTCTTTCTGTAAAGTCGTCCCGTCCTGATAAAAATTGTCCAGAATTCGGTAATGTGTTGCTTGAGCAAATACTTGAATAAGGTTTGACTTCCGTTACACGGATAATGTTCTCAATATGCTCTCAAGTTCCTTTGCTTGTCGGGCATAGTCTTCATTGCTTATTATTGTGGAATTTGGCTTGACTTTATCTACGACAAATTGTCTTGCTTTGTTTAACTCGTTGGTTGGCTTTCCTCCATCAAGGAAGATTGTGTGGACTGAATATTTTGTTTGCAGTTCTTTTATCGGTTCAGTAATTATGTCCTCAACAACTTGTATTTGTGAGTTTAGTATGATGCTAAAATTTATTAGCATTATATCTGCCCCTATGTATTGACATTTTTTTATTCTTTTATAGATTTCTTCTTTAATTTTTTCCACTGTGTCAAACTCGGCTTTTTCTTGGGGAGAACTATTTTTCCACATAGCAACTACTTTTTCTTTTCCAATTGAATTTTGGATTGTTTTAACCCCTTTTGAATGTCGGGTTGAACCCCACCCAAAAAAGTTCGCAACAGTATTACTTTTTCCAGAGTTTCTTATTCCTATTAAAATTACTATTGAATCCATAACTATTTCTTAGTTGAATTCTGTTTTTATTCCCAACTCATTGGTTTCGTGTATGACTTGAACGATATTAAAGCAAAGCACTTTTAGTAAGAGTTTGTTTATTTGTGCGGTTAGTGTTTTGCTTTTTAGGCAGTCGTTGAATTTTGTTTTGAGTGCAAAGAATGTGGATTCTATGTTGCTTCTTGCGTGGTAGTGTTGCATGAATTCTTCTTGGTTCATTTGGAAGTAGTGGAACATTTTTTTCCATGCTCCGCTTCCTTTTGCTCTGCCTGTTGCGCTTGCTCTAAAAGGAAAGTATGGAGTTCCCCCAAGCCCTGTAATAACTTCTGTGCTTTTGCGGGAGCTGTAAGCCATGTCGCCTGAAAATTCTTTTATTTGAAAGCCCGCATTAGAAGTTTGTAAAGCTAAAGGTTGTAGTAGTGATGAATCCCCTGTGCCTTCTCCTTCGCTTTCTGTTACTTCGCAAGCGCAGATAACATTTGTTTTAGTTCCGATAACTGCATGCAATTTCAAGAACTCATGCTTTTGTCTTGTGTCGTATTTACCAACACAATAAGCACTAAACTTAGTTGTGCGGAAGCCTGTGCTATCAATCGCAAATTTTGATTCAACGCTTTTGAGAACTGAAGCCGATTTTTTTATTAACTCTTTTAGTTGCGGAGTAAGGCTTTTGTTTTGTATAAAATGCCCAACGCTTGCGAAACAAGGTTTGTCTTCTACTAATCCTTTTTCTTTTGCTTCGCCTAAATCAGACATAAATCTTCTAAGAGAGAATTGAGAATAAACTTTAAGCGCTGATGCAAAGAGCAGGTCTTGGTCGCTGATTTTTGGACGACCAAAGACATACTCTTTTTGTTCGGTAGTTTGAACTAAGTCAGAGAGAAGTTCCATGAACCGAGTTTTCTCGGTTTCTTGGCTCTTATTGTAAGCAGACCAAGCCTGCGGGTAAGTCAATCTTTCTGTTTGTATCATAGTAACGCCTTTCTTTGTAACAACTTTTTGAAGGAAATATTGAACGGCAAAAGCATGCTTACACTTAACCTGCCTTGTCTTACAATCGGGACAAGTGCAGTTATCCAAGTGTTCATCAACAAAATACTTTTTGTCGCTGTGCTGTGAATCAACTAAATATCCTCCTTCAACTTTTGTTATTGCTCTTTCTTGAGCTATTACTTTTCCTCTTTCTTCTCTCATATTCAACATTCAAACCACCTTTGATATGACTACATATCTACTTATCTTTTATTATGAAACCTTTATAAATAGATATGTTGTTATCTATTCATGGGTGCGTTGAACCAGAATATACCAGACGAGTTACTAAATGACTTTTATGAAAAGGCTCGAAAAAAATTTGGTGATAAAAAGGGGTGCAAACAAAAAGCACTAATAGAAGCTATGCAGAATTGGGCAAATAAAAACAAATAAATAAAATTTTTAAGAATTAACGCCGGCATGATACTCCCCAATAGCTTAAAAAAGATGAAAAGTCCTCGTATGATGGGTATTAATTTTGTTTGGTGCTAATATGCATGGTGATTATGTGCAAGGTGCTTTGGCACAAACTACTTTGTTGAAGGGGCAATACGACCAATTAACTGTTCAAATTGAGCACCTTGACTGTATTTCTTTTTTAAAATCTTTAGAAAAAAGTTCGATTGATGTTTTGATAACCGACCCCGCATATTCTGGAATGAACAATTACTTAAAACTTGGAAGCGGAAGAATAGTTGGTAAATACCAATCAGAAAATAACCAAGATTGGTTTGAAGAATTCAAAGATACTGAAGAAAATTACCTTGCTTTTTTAAAAACCGCTTATGATGTGATGAAAGAAAATAGCCATATTTACATAATGTTTGATTCATTTAGTTTGCTAACCTTAGCCCCACTCGTAAGAAAAGTATTTCATGTAAAAAATGTTATTGCTTGGGACAAAGTAAATATGGGGATGGGGCATTACTTTAGAAGACGACACGAGTTCATAATATTTGCCACAAAAGGAAACAAGAAGTTACTTTCAAGGTCAATTCCTGATGTTTGGTCAATTAAAAGAATCAGAGCAAACTACCCCACACAAAAACCCGTGGAGTTATTCCAAAAAATGATAAATGCAAGCGTTACTGAAGGCGCAAACGTATGCGACCCCTTTCTTGGAAGCGGTTCATCAGCAATTGCCGCTTTAAAAAGCAAATGTAACTTTTTTGGAGCAGACATTTCAACAAAAGCCCATAAATTGTCTCAGAAACGGGTAAAAATATTTAAAGAGAAAGGCATTGATATGTTAGAGAACCATGGCAAAAATTTCTAACACAAAAACACTTTTTTTTGTAACCTCGCCCAGAAGTCCCATAAAATTAATCCCTGAATTACAATTACTTAAACAATTCGAGGGAAAGGTTTGGGATGAGAAAACACAGTCAGATTTTACCGCAGTTTTGTTAAAAGAATCAAGTAGCTTTAAGAAAAAACCGAAAGACCCAAGTTTTACCGCAAGAGACCGAATTAATCGTGCTCCGAAGAGTTTGGGTTTTGTAAATCTTGAACCAACTATACAAATAACTGAGGCGGGAAAAAAACTTGATAGTGATTTTAGAGAAGAAATATTTTTGAGACAATTATTAAAATTTCAATTGCCCTCCTATTACCATCCATGCGACACCAGTATTTTTGAAGTAAAACCCTTCTTAGAAATAATTCGCTTAATCTTTGATTTAGATGGACTAACAAAAACCGAAATGCAAATATTTGGACTACAAGTAACAAAAGTTAGTAAATACTCTGAGATTTGCGAAAAAATATTGAAATTTAGAGAAGATAAACTGAAAATAAAACAAGGAAAGAAAATACATGCTATAAAGACGTGCATTTCAGAGTTTAACAAAATTTATGCTAAAGACCTTCCAAAACCAAAGAAAGCTCATCAAATTGAATTAATTAAAAAGATGCGCAATGCTCGAGATTATGCGGACGCTTGCTTTAGGTATTTGTTATTCACAGGACTTTTTGAATACGACTTTAATACAAGTGAATTACAAGTTAAAGAAAATACCAGAAAAGAAGTGGAATATATTTTGAAAAATGTTCCGAGAGCTGTCACTATTTTTTCAACAAAAGAACAATTTAAAGAATATTTATTTGACCCTTTTACCCCTTCTTTATTTTGGGATGTGCCAACAAATATTATTGCCGAATTAGAAAGATTGAAAATCAAAACAACTCCTGCAGATACAATTGAAGAACTAAAAAAGAAATTAATTGAAGGTTGGAAAAAGACTTATGAACTAACAATAAACAAAGAAGTTGAGGTCTTAGTGAAAAAGAATGACTTGGGTGAGGTTTTTGGCATCTATGATTCTTTAATCGAATCTAATTCTGAGTTAATTGAACCAAATTTGTACTTAGAATGGAATACTTGGCGGGCTTTTGTAGTTCTTGATGATGGAAAAATTAATGGGAATTTTCTTAGAGACCGAGACGGAAACCCAATATCTACTGCGGGGGGCGGAAAACCAGATTTAGAATGTGACTACAAGGATTTTGGACTAATAGTGGAAGTTACCCGAAGCAGTGGTGCTACACAATACAACATGGAAGGCGAACCAGTAGCGAGACATTTAGGTGACGCAAGAAGAAGAGTTACAGGAAAACCCATATACGCAATTTTTATTCCTATAAAATTACACCCTGCAACATTAACACATTTCTTCATGCTTTTAAAATATCAACTTCCATACTATAACGGAACGGCAGAAATAATCCCGATTGAGTTAAGCTATTTTGTTGAATTACTCAAGCGTTGTGGAGGAAATATACAAAGTCAAAAAATGAAATTATTTATAGAAAAGTTGATAGTAATTGGTAAAGAAACTCAAAACCCCGAAGAATGGTATGCACAAATCAAAAAGTCCTGCCAGTCTGGGTTGTAAGAGTGATATTTATGGGCGGGCAACTAACTTATGAAAGATTGCATGACAAAAAACAGGCAAACCCTAATGAAAAAGTATTTGTGCTATCCAAAGACTTCCCTAATTGTAAAGGTCTTTATCCTGATTGTCCTGCTGAACCCAGCTTAATGACCTCAATGTGTAGAACCTGCCCAAAAACAGACGGCTTGAAAAAACCTAAATTAGAAGAATAACTTATTCTCCTCTGCTTTTCATTTTTTTAATTGCTTTGTCAAGTCTATCTAAACAAGAATCACAAAGATAAGTCTTTCCACCGATAAACGCATCTTTTTCATCTTCAACA
>Ga0265297_10004697_pt1 | contig 21903 bp, 22 predicted proteins | sample Munlanlwell13791_FD_192502 | JGI IMG/M metagenome (GOLD analysis project Ga0265297, IMG submission 192502) | Leachate microbial communities from a municipal landfill in Southern Ontario, Canada - Leachate well 137-91 | ecosystem: Engineered > Solid waste > Landfill > Unclassified | place... | reverse complement strand
AAGGAGAACTAATGAGCTGCCAAATCAATTGCATCGCTTTTCAAACGCCTTCATGTCCGCTGACAGAGGATTCTTCGCGCGCGCTGATCATCGCTCATGGACTCAAGGAGCTACCGGGTACCCGGCACAACCTGTGGCGCGCTTTCATGGCGAAAGAGGAAATCATCCGTGGCAAAGACGGCCTGGCATATCTCGACGACTTCATCGACAGGATTGAATCATGATCAACGACTTTTTGAATGCAATGGCGCTCCACGTGCCAGACAACGCACGGCTGATGGCTTGCCAGTTCCGAGGAGACCCGAATGCGGAGTTCCCGTGCAAGTGGCGCTCATTCCCGCTAACGTCAATCAAGCAACTAGACGAAGAGGCGAATATTTATCTCACCGTTTCAGCAATGGGCAAAAATGCTCGCGGAGAGTTCCGGCGGCGCAAGGAGAACTTTGTCGGCGGACTGCTCCTCATGATTGATGACCTCGGAGATGGACCAGCGAGCAAGTTCCCGATGGCGACGATCAAGCAGCTCGTTCCGACTTGCTTGATAGAGACATCGCCAGGAAACCATCAAGCGATCTATATGTTTGATCGCCTGGCCACTGACATGGACCTTTTCGAGCGGCTCATCAAAGGATTCATCGACAGGCAATTTTTAGGCAAGGACACCGGCATGGCTGGCGTCAATCGCGTTTTCCGGCCGCCCGCTGGCATCAACGGCAAACCCAAGCACAACGGGTGGCACGTGAAAGCGGTTCAGGAGAATTACGCGCTGCGTTATGCTCCTGAACAAATTGCCAAGGCATTCGGAATCGACTTGACTCCGCTCGTCATCAACCGAGCGCCACGCGGCGCGACGGAGGACAAGGCAGAGCTAATCCGCTCATTCGTCGGAGTGCGCGCGTTCTTGCGCTCTGCCGGCATGATCAAAACGGAAGCCAACTTGGCCGGGTGGCAAGATGTTGTTTGTCCCTGGACGGGCAATCACACAGGAGCCGTTGACAACGGCGCGGCAATCAAGGAGCCTGATGACGAAAACGGCTGGCATGGCGCTTTCCGCTGCCACCATGGCTCTTGCGAAGGGCGCGGCTGGCGCGAGTTGACTGAATGGGTCGGGGAGAATCAAGCGGAGATCCTCGCGCTGATCAACGGGAACGCTGCCCCGTTTTCGATTTTCAAGGAGGCGATCAAATCTGGCAAAAGGTGACAATTGAGCGCGTCACAAAGACTCGCGCGATCACAACTGCAGGTGTCGTCTTGAAACAATGCGCAACGACGGATCAATACACGACAGCCGTTGGCTCAAGTGGATTCTTCAAGACATTTTACTACGTAGCAACAAGCGAACTTGACGAAAAATGGGCGCACCAAGAGGATGTATCAAGCAAACGCAGGAGTGAACTTCATGACAGACGACGAACTGCTGGGGAAGGCTGACGAGAAAAAAGGCGCATTCATTCGGCGCAAGCGCGTTATGTCAGACTTCCGCTACGATGAGCAACAGGAAAAATATTGGGACACAACCACCGGCAACTTGCTTTCGGCAAAGTCCGTCGACGGCGCCATCTGCCCGGCTGACTGGCCGACGAACAAGGAAGGGGAACTGATTTCGCCTTCTCGCGCGATTAATTCAGTTGACACCGGACTCACGGTCGAAGGATCAACCTGGTGGCCCGGGAAAGGCCGGTTCATCGAAAACATAGTCGTCTCCGAGCGCGGCGCGATGCCGCTCGCTGGAGCGGTTTGTTATAATTCTTACATCGGTCCGATTCGCCAATCCCCACAGGCAGGGGTCACAGCGGACAAGTGGATCAATCATGTCAAAAAGCTCTATCCAGACCCGATCGAGCATGAACACTTCTTTGATTTTTGCGCGCACATGATCCAGCGTCCCGACGAAAAGGTCAACCATGGCATCGTGCTCGCTGGTAGCCAAGGAATCGGCAAGGACACTGCGTTGTTGCCTGTGCGTCGAGGGGTGGGCGAGTGGAACGCGGCTGAAGTCGGCCCGGACGCAATAACTAGCCAATACAATGGCCACGTCAAAAGCGTGCTACTCGTCATCAATGAGGTGCGCCCGCAGGATGAGGAGTTCAAGGCGAGTAACTTTTATAACCTCTTGAAGCCAATCCTGGCGGCTCCTCCCGAGATGCTGCCGATGACCGTCAAGTACGCCAACACCATCTACGTGCGGAACCTTTGTCACGTCATCCTCACGACCAACGATCCGCTGACAATGTACATCCCTCCCGAGGACAGGAGATTGTTCGTCATGAGCTCTCCGCTGGACGACCCCAAGCGTTCAGGTGACTTTTCGCCCGATTATTTTGAGGAGATGTACGAGTACTTATATTCCGGCGGCATTGACGCGGTCGTCGCTTGGCTCGAAAAAAGGACTTTTGACGCGCGCAATCTCCGCGCGGCTCCACCCCTCTCGCGCGGCAAAAAGGCAATTATTGAGTCCGCTAACCAAGTTCGTCGTACGCAAGTGGACGAAATATTTGAGAGATTTTGTGACGAAATCCATGGCGGTCGGCCGCGTGTTTTCTTCCAGCGAGACTTGATCGCCTTCGCTTCGTCGTCCGATTTGTTCGAAGATACCGCGCGAGTTATTGCCGCGCTGAACGCGAAAAACTTCCATTTTAAGATGGCTGAACGTGGTTACGACATGGTTCGCAACCCTTCTGCGAGTGAATGGCGCGCAGGTAAGTTCAGGTCCCGTATGGGTTTTGCTGATAAAAAGATACCGCAAGACGAGCAAATAGCAGAGCTGACCAAGGCGCTCTGTGACCGCGCGAAAAGTTGAGCACCGCGCGCGGCGCGCGGCTCGCGCGGAAAAAATTATTCTTCTCTCCTCGTTCTCGCCGCTCCTATTTTTCTCCGTAAACCACCGGCGTATCCCTTGAACTTTTCACTATTAGTGATACGAAATAACGGGGAAAAGTGAGACGAAATAAAGGAGGAGAGAGAAGGATAGAAAAAGCCGCGCGAGCCGCGCGAGCCGCGCGCGAGGGCAATTATTGCGGCCGGAGAGGTCGCCGTTGACTTTTGCGGCAAAACGAGAGATAATTAAGCCGATTACCGGCGGAGGAGTGAACTGTGGCAATTGAAGAAGGTGACGGTGCGGCCCCCAAGAGAGGCCGTGTTGAAAACTTGAAGCCGAAGACCAGTGCAGAAGCCAGAGGAAGGCTCGGCGGCATTGCCAGTGGCAAGGCCAAGAGGGAACGCAAGCTCGTTTCTTCTATCATCGCTGAGTTCCTGACAAAAAAGCACAAGGTGCAGATCTACGACGTTACGCTCGGCAAAATAGTCGAAAAGGAATTGACCGCCGACGAGCTGTTTGAATACGGAATGGTCAAGACCATGATGCGCGGCGACGGGGCAACCAGCAGCATGCTGAAGGCGATTGCCGAGATCAATGAAGGCAAGACGATCAATCTCCCGGGATTGACGATTGATCTTTCTCCTGAGGAACGCGAGCGGCGCATCGCCGAACTGGAAGCCAAGCGCAACAAAAAGAAGGTCAAGAAGTGACGCTGTTGGAGTCGGCAATCAAGCGCTACGGAGTCAACAACCAGGTTCACAAGGCCGTCGAGGAACTGACGGAATTGTCGTTGGAGCTGCAACGCTTTCTTGAGGGCAGGGGAGACGAGGAGCACATTCGTGAAGAGGTGGCGGATGTGACAGTCATGCTCGCTCAACTTGAGCTGATGTTTGGTTCGACTTCTTGCTGGGCCGCTGCAAAGCTCAACCGCTTGATGGCCACTGTCAACGATGGCGATGGAGTGATTGGTGCTTGACGAAGAGGAGGAGCTGGAGTACCTTGAGCTGCTGGACCAAGAGCAGCGGGAACAGGCGCGTGAAAGCCACTTGGCATTCATGGAGTATTGCTGGATGAAAAATGATCCTTTCATCCCGGGCTTTCACACTCGCGCCATTTGCGCTCGTATCGACCGGGCCTTTGAAGACTTCAGGAACGGAAAGTGCACATACCTGAAGATCAATGTGCACCATCGCTCTGGCAAGAGCGACATCCTGTCACGATACACCCCTCCTCACTTTCTTGGAGAGTTCCCTGATTGTGAGGTGATGAGCGTTTCGTTCAAGGCGGCACTCACGGAAAAGTTCACCGCATTCGCGCGCAGCATTGTTCGATCTCCTCGATACTCTTCCCTTTATCCGCGCATAGGACTTTCCAAGGAATCGAACGCAAAGGCTTATTGGGAGATTATTGACAAGGAAACTGGAGAGCCGACATTCGGCAAGTTATTCGGCTCTGGATTAACTAGTGGAATCACGGGATCCGGCGGACACTTGGTGCTGTGCGATGATCCGATTGCCGGGCGCGCGGCGGCAGAGAGCAAGACCATTCGCGACAATGTTTGGTCAGCGATTGCCGATGATCTGTTGACGCGCCTGGCTCCTGTGCACATCGTTATATTCTTGATGACCACTTGGCATTGGGATGACCCGAGCGGACGCATCTCTCGCGCGATGGAGGATGACCCGGACTTCCCTCAGTTTGAGGAATTGACGTTTCCTGCCAAGGCAGAGGACTACCGAGGCCCCGGCGCTTATCCGGGCAAGTACCTTTTCCTTGAGCGGTACCCAGAGCAGTGGTACAAAACGCAGCGCGCTGTACTCGGAAAATACAGTGCTGCAGCATTGCTGGATTGCAACCCGATGCCGCGCACTGGCGGAATGCTTTGCACTGATTTCATAACTTACGTTGATGAAATGATTGTTGACAGCACGAAGGTTTGGGCGCGCGTTTGGGACTTGGCGCATACAGCTGTTCAGCGCAACGGTGACGACCCGGACTGGACCAGCGGAACACTCATGTCATTTGAAAGGAGATCTGGGGATCCTGTTCCTTATCTTTACGTAGCTGATGTTGCGCGTGTCCGTGAAGGCGCTGTCAAGCGTGACCATATGTTGCGCGCAAAGGCGATTGGTGACGGAGTTTACGTTCGTCAAGCGGTTGAAAACACCATCGACAGCAAAGACGCTTATGAATATGTCAGCGCGGCTCTCCCTGAAATCGCTTGGACAAAGATCACCGTGAAGGGAGACAAGGCTGCTCGTGCCACTCCACTTGAGGCGATTTTTGCCACCCCAGGACATGTCATCGTTGCGCGCGGAAAATGGAATGACGATTGGGTTGATGAGATCATGCGCTTTGACGGCAGTGGACAGGATCACGACGATCAGGTTGACAACCTCTCTGCAGGCTATTCGATGCTCGTTGCGAGCACGTCACATATTGATGATGAAAGTTCGGCGGCGTTGGCGGCCAGACGAAGGAGAAAAAGATGAATATGTTCAATCCATTCACTTGGTTCGGTCGCAAGAAAGAGGAGCCGGAATCGAAGACTTCACCGCGTCGCCCATCAATAATGGACATGACCGGCGGCCAACCGGCCAATGAAGAATTGCTGCTGGGTCTTTACCACGGCACTTATCCGGGCCTTGAGAAAGCCTCGCCGCTGGCTCGTGTGCCGATTAATACCCCAGTTAACTTGATGGGGATTCCCACTCCAATTTGCAAAGGGGATGAAAGAACACAGGAAAAGCTCAACGACATTCGCCGAGCGATGGCGCAGGAAATAAAGCTCATCAACAAAATGACGTTCCTGACTGGAACTTCTTGGGTTTACCCAAAATGGGATAACCGCTCTGGGAATGGCTTGATCTGGAAGGTGCTGCGCGACTCAATTGTCGCTGACGTGCTCATATCACTCGCGACAGATTTGCCTGTTGGCGTCATCACTGACGAGCAGATCAATTTGTCCGTTGGGGAAAACAGAGTCACCACTGTCAGGCGTAAGACTATTTACACTGCAGATCGCGTTGTCGTGACGCACACTGGCGCTGCCGCCGGTCTTGTTGATGATCGCACAGCCAGGAATGTTGCGCGCACTCCTCCGATCATGTTCGCCAACGAAGCTGATGATCTTTACTCGCGAGGTCATTCGCTTCTTGAGCCTTGCCTTTGCGACTTCAAAGACTACCATGACATTGATTACCGCGTCAGCGAGGTGTTGGCGCGCTTCCGAGTGAAGCAGATTCAGAAGCTGCGCGATGGCACCGGAATGAAGGATTGGCGTCACAATAATGGGTTGGATGACGATTCTGATTTTGAGAATTTTGATGTTGCTGATCAGGATTTGCTCTTTGTCGTTGGCAAGGATGAAGACACAGATTACAAGTTTCTGCCGGAAGGCGCGACTGCCGCTGCAGAAAAAGCATTGGAGAGGTTGGCTTGGAAGATCATTTGCGCCACGGAAACGCCTGAGATCTTTTTTGGCAAGGCAGTTTCTGGCAACGTTGGGTCTTATGCTGAACAGATGCACATGATGGTGACCAAGGTTCAGGGACTGCGAGAGAATTTGAATTGGGCTTACAAGGAGCTTTTCAAGGCATCACTCATTCTTTGCGGAGTGGCAGAGTCGACGAATTACAGTCTTGACTTCGACATGGATTGGAATCGCCTCTCTGCACTTTCTGAAAAAGACAAGGCAGAGATCCTCAGTAAGTTTTGCTCGTCTGTCTCTGTTGGCGTTGCCAATGGAGCGATTGGCATCAATCAACTTTATCAGCTTTGGCAGCAGCACTTCCCAGAGATCGCCGTTGGAACGCTGGACGAGTTCAAAGCTGAATTGGTGAAGACTGGTAATCTTCAGCAGTTCATCAAGCAAGACTATGCCACTGGAGAGCTAATAATGACTGCTGCCGGTGGAGCCAAAGAAGTCATAGATCGTGTTGTGAAGTTGGAAGGCGAATGACGAAAGCTGCTTATGAAGCACTGTTTGTTGCCGCGCGCAAGGACATTGCCACGGCAACTCTCACCGCTCAACTGAAGGTGAAACTTGCTTACACAAGAGCAGCTTCTGATGTTGCCTCTGCCTTGCGCGCAACACTGGCCAAAGAGCAATCGTTAATAACGCTGCGCGCCCAAACGCAATTGTTGGAGCAGTTGGCTGCTCGGTCAACTGCGCTCGCTGATGACGTTTCCAAAGTGCTGGAAGAGGCTATAAAGAAGTCGGCAAAGGTCGCCAGCGGCCCGGACAGTCAATTTTTGTCAGAGGCTCTGGTCGGCGTTTATGGCAAGGAGCGGTCTGCAGAAGTTGTTGGGGCCATTTATTCAAGGGTCAATGACAGTGCAGTGCGCAATGCGGTTAGTCGCATTTACTCTGACGGGTATAATCTTTCTGCGCGAGTTTGGGACTTGAAGGGAGAATTTGAAGAGACGGTCAAGGACATACTGACGACTGGCATTGCCAGCGGTCGTGATCCCGTCAAGCTAATCAAGGACATTCAAGTTTATGTCGCAGACGGAAAGCTCGCGTTGGCTAATCGTTGGGGGTCGTTGGAACGCGGTTCGGAAGAATGGAAGAGGCGCGTCAAAGGCAAAATCGATTACCGTGCGCAAATGTTGGTTCGCTCTGAGATGCAGGCGATGGTTCAATCGTTGGCGGTTCAATCTGCCGCTGCCAATCCTGCCACGACTGGTAGATTTGAGTGGGTGCTCGGCCCTGGACTTGCACATTGCTCTGTCTGCGTTGATTATTCCGTTTTGACTTACACCGAGGACACTGTGCCAGCGTATCCGCACCCGAATTGCGGTTGCCAAGTCAGACCTGTGCTTATGTCGATCGACTTGTTCACCGGTGACCTTGAGCGCTGGGTTGCTGGTGAAGTTGATGATGAGAACCGGTACATCGATGATTGGGCTCAGTCGTATCTTTTCGCGGCTTGAGTGTTATAGGCCTTGCTTTTTTTGGGAAAGCGAGTTATAATTAGCGCAGGAGAAATGTAGTGGGAAGAACAAGACGATTCAATTACAGAACGCAATCAGATTCCGTGCTCAACTTAGACCCTACCTCCATACCTGATCTTTCGCCGAAAGCCTCCATCGACCTTTTCATGGACGGTGATCCAAATCCTTACTTCAAAGTGCAAGCCATTCCTTACCCGTCAAAGGCCAATGGCTGGGATTATGTCGAGAGCTTCTGGAAAAGTTACTTGTCAAAAATCTCTCGCGCGCCAATCCCCGGATCTCGCTCAGGCCATGACACCCGTTATGGCGCACGTGGGGCAACGGATCTTGTTGTCATTGGCGGCAAGATCGTGCCGAACGGAGATGGTTCTGGGGTTGTGTTCTTGAAGAATTACATTCCGCCGGTTGGCGAATCAGGCGACAACTCCATCTTCATCAAGGCTAACAAAGCTGGCATGGTTGACTATTCAATTGTGTCTTTCACTCGCGATGTAGTGACGACCTCTCCAAGCGGGGAGACGATCAGGCAGTGTGTTGAGTCGCTTGCCGGTGAACGTAATGACTGCGTTGATTACGGCACCGGGGCTATGGAGATGAAAACCAATGCCCAGACACTGAGCATCAACGATGCTGGACTTTCCAAAGCAAAGTCGCTAATCAAGTCAGGCAAGTTCGATTCCGTTTCAAAGTGGTCATTCAATGCTGATGATGGCGACGCCATCCTTGGCGCTGATGACTGGGAAGGATATTCCGATTGGTTCCTCGCCATTGACGAGTCGGCCACTGAGCAGACAAAGGAAAGATTCAAATATCCGTTTGGGAAAAATGGAAAAGTTTATCGCTCCGCGTTACGCGCCACAGCGTCCCGCGCCGCGCAGTCGGACTTTTCAGAACTCTCAGACGTTGCTAGTGAGCTCCTTAATGAGCTCGACAAAAAGAAGAACCAGGAGAAGCACATGGAAAAGCATGAAGTGCTCGCTGCCATTGCCACGCTCAAGACGAACGGTGAACTCACGCTCGCTGAGTGCGCAAAGGCCATGGGACTGGAAGGCCAACTCAAGACCGATTCCGACGTCGCAATCATCGCGAAGATGAATTCGTTGGTCGCGGTCCTTGGGGAAGGTGATCCGGTCGCGAAGGTGAACGCCCTCAACGAGAGCGCCAAGGCAAACGCCGCCGCCGCCCGAGAAAAGGCAATCATCGATGCCGTTGGTGCAAAGGTGAATGAAGACGGAACCGAAAACAAGCGGTACGTTTACGTCGCCAAGATCACCGCCGGGCTTGAAGGCGAGAAGTTTAACGCCGCCATCGCCGGGCTGAAGGATGATGTCATCCTGAAAACCCTGGCTGGAGAGGCCGCTGACGTGGACAGCGACGCGAATGTCGTTGCCTCCACCCGCAAGATCAATGCCAGCGAAGAGTATACCTCTGCCGCTGTGACGCTGTAAGGAGAAAAACATGGCGAACGCAAATGTTGGTAATGGCCTGATCAAATACGTCATGAATGTCATAACCGTTGTTGCAGCTGCAGCTGCAGCTCTCGGTGACATCATCATCTACGGCCCTTGGGTTGGCATCGCGTGCAACGATGCCGCTATTGGAGAAAACCTTTCCTTGGACATCGAGGAAAGCAAGGAGTACGACTGCATCAGCGCTGTGTCTGGCGTTGGTGCTGCCGTTGGCGACGACCTATTTTACAACCCGACTACCGGGGCGTTCGCGGCTGTTGCTGGCTCTGGGTATTACAACATAGGAACCATCACCAAGGTGCGCGACGGGAACAACTGCTTCCGCTTTGAAAAGCGTCGCAGGTGGATTTCTTCTGCTGGTGAAGGCACGATCACCCTTGCCGACATCTCCGATCTGGCGAATCTGACGGTGACCATGGATCAGGTGACTGATCTTGGCGACTTGACTTTCGCTGATCTCGCGGATGGCCCGACCGGAACGCCCACCAACAACGACACGCTGAAGTATGATTCGGCAACCTCCCGCTACGCCCTCGTCGCGGTAGCCGATTAAGGCAAAGGAGCAACCAGATGGAAAAGAATCTGATCGTAACGGCGCATGACGTCACCGACCTTGCGCTCAAAAACGGAGTCAAGCTGAACTCCGGGCTTTACTTCGACAAGCCGCGTGACAAGGGCGGCGACAACACCTTCGGTGGCCTCGTAACCGCTGAAGGCAAGCGATTCAACAGCATGGTCGTCGTGGCCCCGGGATCTTCCCGTTGGGAGCAGTCTGCGGCTTACGACAAGCTGTGGAGCGAGATCGAGACCAAGATGAACTCGCTCAAGACCAAGCTGTCTAATCCCGCCAAGTACAACGCCTCGCAGTTCCCCGCCGAGTACTACGACCTCATCAACCTGTTCCGCCTTGACCTGACGCGCCGCCGAGTTGAAGCGGGAGACATGTCTGGCATGATCGCCAAGGAGATCGTCAACCCGAACATCTCGCGCACTGCCGCTGTGGACGAGTTCTTGCCGTTCGCTGGCGCGTTCGAGGAGATCACCGGACGCGGCGATAAGCCTCCGATGATGGAGCACACCACCGGTTCGACTGGCACCATCAAGCAGAAGCTCTACGCCCTCGGTGACGCGCGGACTCTTGAGGATGCCCTGTACAACAGCGACATCTTCAGCACCATGAAGGTGATGGAGGCTTACGCCCGCGCTCACGGAGCCAAGCGCAACGACCTCACGTTTGGTGCCATGGTTGGCGCGACTTTCAGCGGAAAGCAAGCTGTCTCCCACGCCACCACGAGCGGATACCACGCGGACGAGCTGCTCTACACCGACATCAACGCGGGCATTGAAGCTCTCCGCGCTCTCGTGGATCCCCAGACCAAGCTTCCGATCGACGCCAGTCGCATCACGATCGTCTGTCCCTACGGAGCTGAACGTAAGATCAATCGCGTGGTCAACGGCCAGCTTGACAACGCCAAGGGCAAGGCGGCGAATTACTCCGCGCTCAACGAGATCGTCGAGATCATCCCTTATCGCGGCGACGTGATCAACGTTGGGAACAGGAAGTTCACTTACGACGGTTGTCCCGCTGGGTACATCTTCCTGTTCGTTTCCGGCGCGAACAACGCTCCGAACTATGTCGTCACCAAGCGCGCTTTGACCTACGAAACGGGCAGGGGTGATCTCTTCTCCCTCGTACGTGAAGGCCAGGTCGGGTATTTCTCTCAGGCGGAATACAACGCTGAGTTCCTCGGAGGAACTGAGCGCGGTTATGCCGACGGCGAAGGCTACGTAGTCAAGGTTGCCATCGCGTGATGCTCGTGGGAGGGTTGAAAGGCCCTCCTGCTTTGTCAGCTTAGCTCAGTGGGAAGAGCGACGAGATAGGTGCGGAAACGCAGACGATTTTAAACCGTGGGTGATGGGTTCGAATCCCATAGCTGACTTTGAATAAGGTGGTTGAAGATGTTACCCTGGCGGCTCCAACACCCCTGACACACGAACGGTAACTCTCGTGACAGGAAACGTCGTGGAGGACTAAATGGCAACCAACGCGCAGATTTTTGAAATGAGACTTTCGTTGAAAGATCCTCTCGGATTCATTTCAGTCGTCGAAGTGGCTGACGCAGCTTCGCGTCCGGAGAGTCCGGCCGCACAAACTCTTTACTTCGTTGCAGACGTGAGTGAATATCATTCTTTCGAGAATGGAGATTGGGTTCGGCAAGACGTTGAAATGTCTAATGAGCGAATGGGAACTTTCATCGACTTGTATGGAGAAACAAAAGCCAGATATCACATCGTCAAAGAGTTCGTTCGCTCGCTTGGACAAAAGCTATATCTGGCCCAGCACAACAACGGATCTGAAAGTTATGTTTACCAAAATTTAACTACGATGCGTAACTTCTATGAAGCGATGTTAGATTCGCTGAAGGAAGACGTTCTGGAGGAATCAGGCCACAGCACAGGTCGCTACGTCAAGACCAAGAGACAGGTCGTTGGAGGTATGCTTTGACGAACGAAGTCAAGCAGCTGCGCTCTGCCAACGATAGAATCGTCAAAGACAATCCTTCTCGTGTTTTTTACTTTGTCGATGGCGTGTTGAAAAGTGAGGTCGTACGTTTGCCGCACGAAGCGACGAGTGCTCCAGAGAACGCAAAAACGCCAACTGGACGCGGCACTTCATTTTCTCTTTTTTGCCAGATGAGATACGATTCACAGATCAAGGAAGGCGTTGTGCTCGTTGATGGTTCACGCGGTTGGCGCGTTGGTCCTGTTGATTCTTTGAAGCACAATGGCATTGTTTATTCACTGCGCGCGCCATTGCAATCTGTCATCCCATCGAAAGACTGTTCAATCGTGTCGTTCAAGATAGGGGCTGCTGTCGGAACAATCAACCAGTTGCTCGGAACGATTTCTGTGACAGTCCCCTCTGGGACCGACCTGACGGCGCTAACGCCAACGATTGACCATAGAGGAAAGTCAATCAGCAGAACAGGAGCGCAAAACTTCTCTAGTCCTGTTCATTATACTGTGACGGCAGAAAACTTGACAACAAAGACTTATACAGTTACTGTGGGGGTTGCATCATGACTATTGATCCGGGAATATTTTGCGTTGTGGTTAGTGCTGTCGTCAGCATCGTTGGTTCTCTCATCATTGTGGCAGTAGGATACGGAGCCATGTCCCAAAAGGTGGAGAATATGAAAGAAAGTAGGTGCAAGTATGAAGAAGATCACGCTGCAAAGCATGAAAAGGACGACGAGCAAACACGTGAAAAATTCAAGGAACTTTATGAGTCTAGGAACACCACGGCCTTGGCGGTTGAGCGGTTGGGCGTGCTGATGGAGCAAGTCTTTAAAAGCCTTGGAGAGATTAACGTCAAAATTGATAAAATTCTTAGCAGAGGATTCGAATGAAAAGCGGCTTGTTGCCTCCTCGCGACAAGAGCGAGGAGTTGGTTGCCAGCGTCAATGGCAAGGTCCTTGTTGACGTTGGATCTGCGAGGATAGAGCTTGAATTAGCAGACGCCTTGGCGCTGGCGAGCAAGATCATTTGCGTTTGCGAGGTGGTTGAACGTGGACGACATTCACAAGCAACTAGCGGCTCTTAACGTCAGCATCGAATCAATAATGGGCCGCAAGATCCTCGCGGCTGTTGCGTTGTGCCACTTGTATGCTGGGCTTTCGCTTCAAGCATTCCGCGTGGCGCAAGCTCAAAACGAATTCTGGACCAATCAAACGAACATGGCGTACAACACCGTGTTCAGTGGAGTGGTGCTGACCGAACAATTTGTCGGTTTTTATCTCGCACACTTAATGGAGTATGGCATTTATCTTGAAATGGCTAACAACAGGCTTCACGAATCTCTCAGGCCAATTGTGGTGGGCTTGGTCGACAAGTTCGTTGAAGACGTTAAAAAGATCTTTGGAGATGACTTATGATTGATGAGATCATCACTCGCCTTCAAACAGGATCTGTCGGCAATGTTGTCAGGTTCGGCACTCGCGACTTACCTTCTCCGCCGTACATATGTGTGAAGACGGAAAAGCATCCTGTTGGGCGCGGCATCAGGATCATCGGGCACGCTGCAGTTGACCAACAGTCAATGCTTGAAGATTACATTTTCAATGAGTCTTCTGTGCTGCTGAAGGATTACAAGTTCACTGATGCGCTCGGCAATTACTGCGTGGTCAGAGACGCAGATGATTATACGGATGTCGTTGCTGATAACGACGATGACACAATCAGCATGGAACGCCTATTTTACGTTCCAAATCGCTTACACTAATGCTGTAGGAGGCTCAAGGTGTATATCAATCAAAAGTCGCGGTTTGCCACTGAGGGCTTCCGCGTGAAACGCAGCAATCCCGACGGAACGATTCCAACAGCGTCGAGATTCTTAGGATTCATGGGAACTGCTGACCTTTCTGCCGTTCTTGATCCGACTGACGACGACGCTGATCTGAGCGTGAAGATTGACGACGGAGCTAAAGACGTCAACGCCGTTGACTTCACGGCAGCCCTTGACAAAACGGCTGTCACAGTTGCAGAGGCTGTTACTGCGCTTACGACCGCTGGGTTCACCGGCATCACTTGGAGCCTTGACACCGCGACTGGCCGCCTCAAGGGGTCTGCCGCGAGTGGTGCAGAGATCGAAGTCACTGGACCGCTGGCCGCTGCACTTGGCTTTGGTCAGGGCATTGAGCATGGAGGTAATGGGCTTGAGTTCATCAGGTGCTTCAATGACCGCACCATCTCAATTGGCATGACCAAGAACAAAAAGGACAAGGAAGAGATCGATCAGGAAGGCGCAAAGGGAACTCCCACGCGCATGGTCATCGGGGCAAAGCTGCTTGGGCAGACGCTCGCAATTGCCATGAAAGACAAGGACTACGAACTCCTTGAAGTTATTCAAGGCGGAACGTTCGATCGTGTCACCGGTCAATACGATCCACCGCTCTCTTCTCGTCAAGAAGCTCCCATGTTCTTCATCGACGTTTTTTCTCCTGTGTATTCAGAGGGCGAAAACAAAATCGAGAGTATGAGCGGGTACGAGCACCTTAGATTCCGTTCTTGCATCGGGATGGAAGGTGACGTGCCAGTGGAAGCAAAGGCTTGGGCGAATTACGCCTTTGACGTAGAAGCTGGAGAGTATACCACCGAGAGTGGCACGAAGCTGCCCGCTTGGTCAGAGAAGACGCTGACCGTTGCCGCATTCGAGGCGCTGAACGTTGAATCTGTTTAACAAAATAGTCGAGCGAGCTGTTGATCGAGTGATTGATCGGCGGCTCGCCGACGTTAAAAAGATACAACCAAAAGAGGGATACAACTCGACAGAAGCCATTCGCGGTGCGCTGTTCCATTGGGTGCTCGTGCCATTCAACGGCATTCCCGTTTGGTGCAAACTGCGCTGTCTGAATCAAACTCAACTTGAGTCTTGCGGCGCGGTTACGCTCATAAACTTGCTGCAAGACGCAACGGCAAATGTTGTGCCCTCGCCAAAGGACATGATTGGCATACGCAACACGCAGGAGGAAATCTGCAGGCAGGTTTTAATTAATCCGTCATTCGACGAGATAATGAAAATCATCACTGGCGAAGATTTAATCGTTGCTCGCACGACTGCAGAGCTTGAGGATCTCAAAAAGATCGATCCAAAAACTTTGCCAGCGAGCAAGCGCAAAGAGCTTGAGGAAGAGTTGTTTCGCCTTGAGCTGGCCGTTGCTTACCTTTTGCCAGAGGATGCACTGGGATTCCTCACGTCTTGGGCGCTGGGTCAGGATGTCAGTGACATCAAGAAGGTTTCAGAAGATCAATACCTTCGCGCGGCGATTCTCGCCGAGAAAGGAGGCGACAATCCAACAGATCACATCAATGGTTGTTTTGTAGACCGAGACAAAGGCGACATGGATATGTGCGCTTGGAATGTTCTTGCTCAGCATCGAGAGCGTAACAAAAAAGGCAGCGAGCGCAACTGGGTTGGTGGAGGTAAGTAATGTCGGTAGATGCCGGAACAGTCTGGGCAAGTGTTAGACTCAGACTTGACAAACTCAACTCAGACGTTGGCAAGGCCACAAAGGCAATTGACTCAATGGCCAAGTCAATCAATGATTCCGGCAAGTCAATTGAAAATTTGAACAAGTTGGGCTCGAAGCTCTCTCTCACTGTTACCGCTCCGCTCATTGCCGCAGGAGCCGCTGCAGCCAAGTTCGCCTCAGACGAAAATGAGGCGTTGAATGCCACGAATGTGGTGTTCAAAACGTCTAGCAAAACGATAACTGAATGGGGAGAGAACGCCGCCAAGCAAGCGGGTCTATCGAAAGCGGAGTTCTATCAGTCCGCCGCCGTGACTGGGGCCATGCTCAAGGGTATGAAATATTCGCTCGATGAGTCTGCCGAAGCCACGATCATCCTCACGAAGCGCGCGGCTGATATGGCCTCGATTTTCAACACAGACGTGAAGGATTCGACCGACGCTGTTGCCGCCGCCATACGCGGAGAGATGGAACCGATCAGGCGATATGGCGTGACGCTCAACGACGTCATGGTCAAGGCAAAAGCAATGGCGATGGGACTTTACAGCGGCAAGGGTGAGCTTGATAGCTACGCTAAGGCGCAAGCCCGCGTTGCGCTCATCCTTGAGCAAACCAAAGATATCGCTGGTGACTTTGTCAACACCTCCGATCAGCAAGCCAACTCCACTCGTATACTAATCGCCGAGACGAAGAATCAGGCCGCCGCGCTGGGCCAGCAGTTACTCCCCTACGCTCTCCAGCTTATCCAGGGATTGCGCAAGATCGTTGACGGATTCGGGTCAATGACCGATGCTCAAAAGAAAACCATCATCCAGATTGCTGCCTTGGCTGCGGGCCTCGGCCCCGTGACGCTTGGAATTGGCAAAGCAATCCAAGCGATTAACTTGATGAAGGTGGCGCTTGTTGCGCTTTCCGCAAATCCGCTCGGACTCGCAATTGCTGGCATCGCTGCTCTTGGCGTTGGCCTGGCAAAACTCGGAGAGCTGAATAATCAGCGGATGCTCAAGGAAGTCAGCGAGCAGTTTGGTGACCTAGCGAACGAAGCAGACCTAACGGCGCAAAAGATCAGTGACATCCAAGAAGCCCTCGCGCTTTCCGGCAAGGGCGGATTCAATTTTGATACAGTTTCCGATCAGGTAAGCATGATCTCGAAAGACCTCGGAGTATCGTATGAGCAAGTGCTCAAGATTGCCGAGAAGTCAGGCAAGGTATCGGAGGAATATAAAAAGACACTCGCGGCGGTAGTAGCCGTCAAGCAACAGGAAGAAGCACGATATCGCGCGGTTTACGGATCAGCGGCGTTTGCCGAGAAGTTCAGCGGTGCGACGAAAGAGACAGCCGAGGCTATGAAGGAGATGAAAGCCCCGGAAATCAGCGAACAGATTAAAGAGCGAATCAACGCCGAAAAAGAATATCAAGCCGCGCTCCAGACGGCCATAGACTTAAAGCGTCTAAGCGCGATAGATGATAAAGAATATCGAGAACTCCAGGTCAAGGCCGCAGAGGACTACCGCGACGCGCTTGTGGAGATCGGTTACGCGAGCGAGAAAGAAGTAGGAACTAAGGGTCAAGCCGCGCTTGTTTCAATCATTGCTACACTCAAGAGCCTTGGCGCAGAGACTGGATCGTTCGACTCACTCATCGAGAAGGTTAATGCGCTAGACACTGAAACCGCAAAGACGTCCTCAACAATGCGCCAGTCATTGCTCAATGAGCTTAATGTTGCCAAGGCTGGAGGAATGGGCGGCGACTTGTTCGATGAGCTTGTGCGTAAGGTTAACGCCTTTTATGATGAGCTTGCGAAGAAAGAAGCGATGGATCAGTTCAAAGCGAATCTCACTTTCGCGCTCGACTCGGCAAACTCCATGTTTGGCGCGCTTTCATCGCTCATCTCTGCGACGTATGACGCCAAGCAGGAACGCCTTGAACTCGATATGGCGCAAGAGCTTGAGGCTAATGGACTCGCCGAGGAATCAGCGGTACAGAAAGCAGAAAAGCAGGTGACGGAAGCCGAGGCCGCCGGGAACGCAGAGGCCGCCGCCGAGGCACGCAAGGCTCTCAAGAAAGCGCAGATCGAAGAAAAGTACGCCAAGCAAAAGCGCGAAATCGAATACGAAGGCGCCGTGATGGTTTGGGATCTCCAGCGCGCGCAAGCTGTCACGAGCGGAATCCTCGCGGTCATGAACGCTTACGCATCCGGTGCAACGTTTGGGCCGATTGTGGCCGACGCATACGCCGCGACTGCTGGGCTCATCGCCGCCATTCAGGTGGCCGCCGTCGACCAGTCGAAGCCGGTAAAGAAGTACCAGACGGGCGGGATTGTTGCACCTCGTGGTGGCGGTGAAGTTGCGTTGCTCGCCGAGAACGGATATACCGAGACGCTTTTCAATTCCGGGCCGAGCGGCCAGGCGTTCGTGAGGCAAATGGGAGAGGCAGTTGCTAATTACTTGTACGCAAATCAAGGGACGGGAGAGTCATTCACTTTCGTTCTTGACATCAACGCCGAGACCGTTGCCAAGGCAGTCGTCCCGATAATTAGAAACGGAAACGTGAGGTACACGATATGAAACTACTGGCAGAAAATGTTTTGAAAGGCGCGTCTTTTTCCTCTGTGAACCTGAACGTGAACTTCCCTTTGTCGAGCTTGACTCATCAGTTCTTACGATACAAATACAAGTCGCTCACGCAAGATGACGTGATAACGATAGTGCTTGCGGACAACGAGAGCGTGAACTCATTCTGGTATGGGTTCAGCAATGCCATCTCGATGGTTGTCACTTTCAAAGATCACCTGGCGAATACGCTCAAGGTTCTCACCGTTGACTGCTCGCAAGACAACGGAGCGGAACACTTCGCAACGCTCGAGAACGTTCGCACGATCATTGTTGACGTCGAAGCCTACGCGAGCGATGACCTCGTGATTGGAGGACTCGCCGCTGGCATGGCGCTCGATATGCCGTTGCCTACTGCATCGTTCGTTCCGCAATTGGTGGACAACGGAGAGCGAATTGAGACCGAGGCGGGGCAAGTCATGACGCAGTACAGCGAACCAAGAACAGCATACGAACTCGCGTATGCGGGCGTTCTGCGAGATGACTTCCGTGAGGTGCTTGACGCGTTCCATGCCGTCGGTCAGGGCCATGTATGGGTAGACATCACGGAGGAGAATCACGAACTTCACAAGCCACTTTACTGCACGACGAACCTGTTTGAATCTCCCGCGCGTAACGACGGGCGAGTGAGTTTTAGAATCAAATACACGGAGGCGAGATAATGCCAATTACTCAAGTCAACGGCCCAGGCGATGTACCGGAGCAACTAACCGACTGGCAGAAAATATCCAACATCTTTCAAGCAACATGGCTTCGCTTGACCGGTGCTTTGATCGTCAATGGCTCAACCATCATGAAAGGCAGCGCGGTCAACATCGGCGGAGCGTGGTACGTTGCGGGGGCGGATACCGCGATCACCGGGAGCGCGTCAGAATACGTCAAGCTAACCGTGTCAGGCTCAAGTGTCGCGGCGGTCTTTGTTGCCGACCTGACCGGCGTTAACTGGAACAAGACGTGGAACGGCTGGTATGACGCCTTGGGTAATTACTACCTATTCGACGAGGTGAAAGCATACGGAGCGGGGCTTATATCAACCATGCACAGCATGGCTTGGTGGAGACCGCGCAACGCCGAAAGCGCAAAGGTGCTTTCACAGAACACGGCGACGGGGTGGGCGGGCGTCCTCGCAGTCACTCCTTCGCGGACTGATAAGACGTATGAGCTAACATCGGTTAGCGGGCTGTATTCTTGGGTGAAAAACTTTGGCCCTACAAATGTGGGAACGTCGCCTGTTACATTGGGCACGTTCACGCTTTTCAGTAACGGGCCGACTTTTACGACAACATCGATTCGATTTGTTGGCAGTACATCGGGCGTAGGGGCCGTTGTCTTCACGATCAAAGAGGGCGGAACGACGATTGCAACATTATCAGGAACCTCATCGTATGACCAGACAATAAACATTGGGGGCACCGTGCAAAACGGAACGAGGGTTTTCACAATAAGCGCGTATCGGTTCAGCAGTGAGCAATTCAATGAAACCATTGCCACCGTTAGTGGAGGCCTAACCATCTCCGACCCGACGCTGGTAGATCACTTCGCGCTTGACTTGAATGGGGCAGTCATTCGATGACAGTAGTCGAAATCGGCCTTTCAAGAAATGCGGATCGCTGGGCGAACGTTGGCCCGTTTACGTTTGAGTACACCGTCAACGTGAGAGAGCTTGCGTTTTTCTGGACAAACATTTTCGGTTGTCCAGATGAAACGAGCGATGATACCGTCAACATCCTCGCAACATACATAGGCGTCGAGCGGCTATTGAGAACGACAACAAAGGAAGCGTGTCTGTCTCTTTTTAAGTCCTTCTTTTTTGACTACCCAAGGCAGAAAATCCGCGTGAACTTTGGGCCGACGATCAATCCGCTCTTGAGTTACACGATCGGAATGAAGATCAATATGCAATACGCAATCGGGTTCTGCGACAAGAAGGTGGTTTACATCGACGAACTCGCTTGCTTGCCGTTCTTAAAGTCCACCCCGACCGTAAAACACAAGCTCGACATCATCGGCAATCAACGCATGGCGATGTCGTCTGGATCGCTGAACCTTGGCAATTTGACCGGTGACTTGGACTTTATGAAACGACTTACGCTCTTTAATAATGACGTAATCGTGTATGACCTCGACGATGACGCGCGAGACGAATATACGCGCGATGACTTGAACGCCACGGCTTATATGCTGGTGAATAACGTTGCGCCATCGGCAAAGGAAGTCGGGATCACACTTCAAGACGTTCGCAACACATTCAACACAAAGGTCCCGAAAGATCTTTTCCCCGCGTCTGAGTCACTAGACGACGACCTGGTAAACAAGCCTGTGCCATTGTGCTATGGGCCTTGCGCGGTAATCCCGGCAATTTGCATGAACGGGAAAGTAAAGTCCGGGCCAGTGGCTTATTATTCTGCCTCTGGAATGACATCGCTCGGAGACGTGCAGGTACTGATCGGCGACACATGGACAAGCGTGACGCCAACTGGCGGGCCGCAACTATTCACACTTTCTGAAGCGGACGGGCGCGGCGGGCCTGACAATGACGCGAGGGCTTGCCGATTAGTCGGATGCGTTGGCAAGGCGATCAGTCGGATCACGGACATCATCGTCGACCTCGATAATCAGGCGAGCGGAATGCCTCCAGCTGTCATTGCAGATTACTACGACGTGGATGAATGGAACGCAGAAGCCGCGACGATCAGCACGGGAGGATTTTACCTCGCAGAGCAAAAGCCGTTCCTCGACGTTATTAAGGAATTGCAAGATGGTGCGAATAAGCGATTTAGGTACGAGATTAACGCGGAGAACAAGCGCACTATCAGGATAGACGACAATGACCGCGCGGCAATCATGTTCGTCCCGAAAGAAAAGATACTTGAGAATGAAACGTTTGAAATGGAAACGGACCGCGAGGCTGTGTTTGCGAACCTTGAAATCAACTACGCGCGGAATTATGAAGCAGACTCATCCTTGCGTGTGGTAGACTCATCAAAGCAAAGCGAGGTCATCGACAGCATCAGGAGTGCGCCGACCAAGTCGTACGACACGTTGCTCCAAACGGAAGCCCTCGCGCTTGAGCGAGCCGCGAGAGAGGCCGAGATGCTCGGGCGCGTTTGGTTCTTCCTGACTGTTACACTGATAGGGCGCGAGTTCAAAGCTCTGCGGATTACGGACGTCATCGAGCTTGAGCTTGAGGATCGAGAGTGGATGGGTATATGGCGGGCAAAGGTGACGGAACTTGAGACGAAAGATATCAGGACGAAGACGCGCTTGCAGTTGCTTGAGCGGATTCCCTACGAAGATGAAAACCGGATACTCAAAGTCGACCACGAAGGATCGATTAAAGTGGCAGACACAACCGACATTATAAAGGTGGCAAAGTAATGGCAACCAGACAACACAAGAACACAGCGCAGTATTCGCCTCTCCCGCTCCCGCTGGTCGGGACTGAACAGGTAGAGGTGTGGAGAGATGGGAAGCAATACCAAACAACACTCTCTGTCTTGGGCGGCAATCCAGGGCCGCATGGAGAAAGTCACGAAAGCGGAACAGACAAGATCGGAACGCAAACGCCAACCGCTGACGCGATTGTGCGAGGTGATGACAACGGGCAAGTCAACGACTGGGTAGCCGACGCGTCAACGAGCGTGAAGGGGAAGGTACAACTAGCGGCGCACAATGAAGAAGCGGCGAACAAGGTAATGCAGTCAGATGATCCTCGCAACAAAAATGCCCGCCCGCCCACAGCACACGCGGCGAGTCACTTAGGCGGCTCGGACGACCTCGGACTTGGCACGTCGGCGTTGCTTGACGTAGGCGTGGCAGACGGTGTGTGTCCGCTCAATTCATCAGGGGAAGTTTCTGCGACTTTCATCAGGAACGCCGATAACACGCAAGCGGCAATCAACGGAGCGAGCGCGAAGACAACGCCTGTAGATGCAGATGTCGTCGGAATCCTAGACAGCGCGGCGAGTAATGCTATCAAGAAACTGAGATGGGCTAATATCAAGGCCACGCTCAAGGCT
>Ga0265297_10004696_pt1 | contig 21910 bp, 25 predicted proteins | sample Munlanlwell13791_FD_192502 | JGI IMG/M metagenome (GOLD analysis project Ga0265297, IMG submission 192502) | Leachate microbial communities from a municipal landfill in Southern Ontario, Canada - Leachate well 137-91 | ecosystem: Engineered > Solid waste > Landfill > Unclassified | place... | reverse complement strand
CGTAGGAATTAACCAAAAGATGATTGAAGAATATATTGAAAATCAAGGCAAGAAAGATTCAGGGCAAATCCGACTGGGATTTGAGGTGGATTAATACCCCGACCGTAAGGTCGTGGGAAGTTTATTTGTCGCATAAGATACATTGTGCGACAATTAAGTTTTCTTAGGTTTTTTGTCTTATTGTTTTCCAAATGCCATAGATTTTTCACTCCATATTATAAAATTTATTTAATCTCAATGCTTATCTCCGAGGCTTATCAGCCCCTTTGTCTATTGCCTATTTTTTATCTTCATAATTTAATAATCTACATTTTTGTTCCTATCGAGTCATATAACAAAGCTAAAAAGCCCCAGATTGACCTGTGGTGCAATATTTGAGACTAGATAAGCAAATATACCTCCAAATAGTCAGAATAAATATCTAGTTTAGCAAAATGTCTTATCTAGGGCTTGTTTTTTCTAGATCGAATATTTTCAATAGTTTTTGTTCTAATAATCCCAATATTTAAAAACATTCTCATAGTAAAGGCGACTAAAATTGCTAAATAAAGATCGAGATTGAGTTTATCGCCGAAATAAGTAATAATCATTGCCAAAAACATATTAAAGGCCAAGCCGGTAAGAAAAATTGTTGTGTCGTATTTCTGTTCATTTTGTGCCCGTATAGCACCGAAAACAGAATCCATAATACCGATAATCGCGACAGCGCTATAACGGGCGTATTCTGCTGGAATATCGATCTGTAAAAAAGTCCCGATTAAAAGTCCGAAAATTAATCCAAATATTATTAAAATCATCAGGCCTCCATTTTAAAAAGTTTTTTAAATCGAAATTTCCTAGGAATAAAAATCGATTAATTTTCCCACCACTCCCCTATTTATTTTGTCGCTCGGAAAATTTTTGCCAGCTGACCAAAAGCGGAGTGGCATTAAAAATCGATGAGTAGGTTCCGATAAGAATTCCAAATAACAGCGTGAAAACAAAGCCTTTGATCGAATTTCCACCGATAAGAAAAAGAGATAGCAGGACAAAAACTGTCGTTACCGAAGTGTTAACCGATCGGCTAAGAGTTTGGATAATACTTTCTTCGGCCAAAGATTCGAAATTGACACCGGGATTGCGCCTCAAGTTTTCCCTTAGACGATCAAAAACAACGATTGTATCATGAACTGAAAAACCGAGAATTGTCAGGAGGGCGGTGATAAACAACGAGTCAATTTCGAGCCAGTGAAAAAAATGACCAACAACTGCTGCCATGCCGACGACGATAAGTAAATCGTGTAGCAAAGCGCCAATTGCGCAAAATCCAAAGCGCCAGGAACTTGCCGGTTTGGGTACGCCACGAAAAGCAATTGCCAAGTAAATAATGATGGCAATCGAGGCTAAAATCACCGCTTTAACTGATCGACTTGTTAAATCGCTACTGACTGTCGGACCGATGTTCTGAAAACTCTCTTCAAAAACAGCCGGGTCAATCTTTTTGAGTTCATCGATAATCGTCTTTTCTTTCTGGGCACTGATTTCGGCGCTCTTAATAATTATCCGATTATTATCTGCCGGCTGAATGGTGCTTGTGGTAATTTGATTTTCGTTCAATACCTTGTTGATCTCGTCAATCTTAATTGATTTTTCAAATTTTAAAATCATTAAGGTCCCACCCCGAAAATCAACGCTCAAGTTTAAACCGAAATATGCAATACAAAATATTGAGGCAGCGGCTAGAAACCCTGACAGTATATACCAATAATGCCGATTTTTGATGATTTTTAACATTTTAATTTATATATTTTTTTAACCTGCTACTTGAAACCAAAAGAAGTAAATTCCGACTTATTGTTATCGCTGAAAACATACTGACTAATATTCCGATTGCCAAGGTCAAGGCAAAGCCTTTAACTGAACCACTCCCAAGGAAGAAAAGGATTGCCGAGGTAATCAATGAGGAAAAATTTGAATCTCTAATCGAACTCCATGCGCGCTTAAATCCTTCTTCAATCGCCAAATTAAGCGGTTTCTTTGCTCTCAACTCTTCCCGCATTCTTTCAAAAATCAAAATATTGGCGTCAACGGCCATTCCAATCGATAGAACGAAACCGGCAATCCCGGCTAAAGTTAATGTTACCGGAATTAATTTAAATAGTGCCAGGGTAATGACCGTATAAATGGACAAGGCGATAATGGCAATTATTCCTGGCAATCGATAGAGAGCAATCATAAAAATTGTAATTATTAATAGGCCGATGATCCCGGCAATCAGACTCTCTTTAACAGAATCAACACCCAGGGAAGCTCCGATGTTGCTTTGGGCGATTAATTGCGCCGGTACCGGAAGCATCCCTTCGTTTAAGCGATTGGCGAGCATTTTTGCTTCGTCGATATCGGAATTGCCGGTGATTACCGCTTGACCGTCGGTAATTTCAACTTGAACGTTCGGGGCAGAAACAATTTTATTATCAAGGACGATTGCAATTTGTTTATTCAAATTTTCTTTAGTCAAACGGGCAAATTTTTCTCGTCCCTCGCCATTAAAAGTTAAAGTGACTACCGGCTCGTTACTGACACTTTGTCCTTGATAATCAACGCCGGCATTTGAAAGATCTCGACCGGTTAGATCGGAACGTTGCCAACTCCCCGGATAAGGATTGCCGGTATAATAGTCATTTAAACTTTCGCCACCGCTCTCCGACAGGGTCATAAAGACCAGCTCATAAGTAGAGCCGATCGATTCGGTCGCCTGGTTAATGTCTTTAACCCCAGGTAGTTCAATAATTACCCGATCGTCTCCTTGAGCCTGAATCGACGGTTCGGCAACCCCCAACGAATCAATTCGTTGGCGGAAGATACTTATCAAATTATTTAAGTCCTTACTCTTATTTTTCGATTGGCTAAGATCGGCCTGATAAATTAACTGGGTTCCACCTTGTAAATCGAGACCCAAATGAGCCTTAATCTCTTCTTGTCCGAAATTATAACTTTGGGGAATATCAACAATAACTGCAAAGGCAGTTATAACCAAAATCATCGCTAAAGTGATGAGTTGTCTTTTTAGCATTAATTATATATTAGCAAAATTACCAAAGATTAATCAACAATCAATTAAGGGGAAAGCTGACGCTTTGTTCTCGTCAAAAAGTTTTGGGAACAGATCTTTTTCAAGCATTGAAAAACCGTTTGGAATAATTTTAAAAACTTCCGGCTCAAAAATGTAAACGCCCTTAAAATTCTTCAATTCTTTAGTGGCAATAGTCGAGATTGATAGATTTTTTCTGTGATATGAAATAAGTTTTTTAAAATCGATAGACATTTTCTCATCGGTATTGACGACAATAAAACTTTTATTAAATTTATCCCGAAGCTTTTTTATCGCTCCGCCGGTCCCATCCCCGCTTTCGATATAGTTCACTTTTAGCCCAAATTTTGTTCCATCGCCGATATATTCCTTGATTTTTGCCCCCAAATAGCCGACTGCCAAATAAACTTCATTAATTCCGAAGGATTTAAATTCTTCAATAAAAAATTCAATCGTTGGAATCAATTTTAATGCCCCTTCTCCACCGGCAAGAACCACCGCATTGTTGACATCTGAAATTCCTAATGATTCCGAAATAAAATGCTCAATTGCGTGCGATCGATTTCTTATTCTTGAGCCATCAATTTGACGGTCAATTTTATTTAAGAGATCTTTTTTAATCGAAATAGTAATCCGTTCCCGCATATTGTCATACTTTTTAATAACTTGTAATACTTTTTAAGACTAGTAGAATTGAATAAGAAAGTCAACAACCTGATTTACTGTCTCCTTGACCTGATTTTCTTTATTTTCAATTACGATATCTGCTTTATCGATAATCGCCCATTCTTTTTCAGCAGTTTTCATTCGAGTTAAAATACTCTCGCTGTTTTCCCCTCTTTTAATCAAGCGCGAGATTAAAGATTCTTTTGATGAATTGATAAAAATTATTTGTGCTTTTGGAAATAGTTTTTTGACCGAGAGGGCGCCGCGAATATCAATTTCTAATAGAAAATTCTTATTTTCCTTAAATGATGATTTTAAGATTCCATAAAAATAGCCATGGACTTTTTCATACTCAAAAAATTCGCCACCATCAATTTTTCTAATAAATTCTTTTTTACTTATAAAATAATGATCAATCCCCTCTTTTTCATTTGTTCTTTTTGGGCGGGCGGTGCAAGTAACCACCCGATTTAAATCAAGCTTTTTGATTTCCAAAAGTTCTTTTAAAATAGTGTTCTTGCCGGAACCGCTAGGTCCAGTAAGTATAAAGATCTTATTTTTCAATATTTCTCCATTGCTAGGTCCAAAATCTTTTGGATTAAATCTTCGAACGAATAACCCGCCGCCGCTGCTGCTTTCGGTAACAATGATGTTGGTGTCATCCCGGGAATTGTATTTGTCTCGAGAATGTAGATTTTCAAATCTCGATCAAAAATAAAATCACTCCGGCTAAGCCCACGACATCCAAGAACCTTATGGGCTTTGATTGCGATTTTTTGAGATCTAAGTGTAATTTCTTTTGGGATTTTTGCCGGACATATTTCTTCGCTGGCACCAATTTCATACTTTGCTTTAAAGTCAAAAAAATCTCTGTTTTTTGGGATAATTTCTATCGGTGGCAGGGCCTCGGGATGATTATTGCCGAGGATGGCAACGGTAATTTCCCGACCATCGATGTATTTTTCAACAATTATTTTTTTATCATATTTGAAGGCTTTTGTTATTGCTGTTCCGAGTTGGTTTATGTTTTTTACTATCGATACACCGTAGCTTGAACCCTCATTAGCCGGCTTACAAACCAGCGGCAACCCGAGTTTTTTAATTATCATTTTATAATCTAGAAAATCGTCTTTATTAATAATAACGTCGGGGGCAGTCGGTAAGCCATATTTATTATAAATAAATTTTGTGATTTCCTTATCCATTGAATCCTTGGAGGTTTTGGCGCCGGAAAAAGTATAACGAATTTTCTGTTTATCTAAAAATGATTGAACCTCACCATCTTCGCCATGTTTTCCATGCAAAGCGATAAAAACCAGTTCAGGTTTTTCCCGGCAATTAAGTATGAATTTATCATACGGTGGATAAGGTTTATTGCCGGGGATTTTTTTTAATTGAGATTCGGTTGCGCCATCAACCAAGTCGACCGAATATTTATTTTTATCTATCGCTTTATAAACCTGATTACCGGTTTTAAGCGAGACTGTTCTTTCGCTAGACGAACCACCTAAAATTAATAATAATCGAATTTTATTCATGTTTCTCCTTAAATATTTCAAGGAATTTTTGAAAATCTTTCGGTAATTTCGCGCAAAAACAATAATCCTGACCTTTATATCGAAAATTAATTCTTTCGGCGTGTAACAACTGTCTTTCGATTTTATATTTGTTTGATATTTCTCGACTCATTTTTGAAAAGTATTGCTGGTCTCCAATTACCGGATAGCCGATGGACTGCAGATGAAGTCGGATTTGATGTGTTCGTCCAGTAACTGGCCAGGCTTTCAATAAAGCAATTTTTTGATTTTTGTACCCTAAATATTTAACTATTTGATAATCTGTAACTGATTCTTTCCCTTCATCTATTGTGTTATAACTAGCCATCTTGCGCCGATCTTTTTTTGATCGACCGAGAAAACTATGGATTTTCCCGACCTCTTTGGGCCAGCCGTAAACCAAAGCCAGATATTCTTTTTTTATCATTTTTTTTGACATTTTAGAAGCTAGATTGACAAGTGATTCTTGTGTTTTTGCTACAATCATAATTCCGGAAGTGTCTTTGTCGAGGCGGTGAATAATTCCCGGTCGAGATCGCGAAACTGCTTTTTCTGGGTCATAGATGGCATCTGATATCTCCGGTCGGTGATGGAGTAATAGATTGACCAAAGTGCCAGAGGTGTTGGCGTGTGCAGGATGAACAACAATGCCAGCTGGTTTATTTATTACTAAAAAATCATCATTTTCAAAAATTATATCCAGTTTATTTAAAGTATCCTTTTCGGCGAGAGGGATGTCTGGCTCGATATCAAAAATTTCCTTACTGATTTCAATTAGATCATCAGCCATTAAGATTGTCGCTGGCTTTGTCAACTTTGAATTTAATCGAATTTTCCCTTCCTCGATCATTTTTTTAATGAATGAACGAGAAAATTGTTGAAGTTCTTTCGCCAGAAATTGATCAAGGCGAAGATCTCCTTGCCTAACAGTAATTATCTGTGATTGTTTACTCATAATATTTATTAACAATGCTTAATAGTGCTTCTCCGCTAAAATTTGTCATTCTAATCCTTGGGATCGACATTCGATCAAAATTTTCAAGATTTCTCTTGGTGATAACAGCGCTTTGATAGCCAGAATTTTTAAGAGCCGAAATTACCGAATTATCATAACTGCCAGCAGGATAACAAAAATCGGTTACCTCTTTTTTGAGTATTGTTTCAATTTTCTGTTGACTTTCAATCAACTCGTTAAGCAGAGAATCCGGATGGTTCTTGGCAAGATTGACCAAGTCAGGATGGCTTTTTGTATGCCCACCGATAATCATTCCGCTGTCAGAGATTTCTTTTATTTGGAAATCTGATAAATAGCCCGGTTGATTTATTCGGTCGCTAATAATGTAGAAAATACCTTTTTGGGAATATTTTTTTAGGATTTTGAAACCTATGTAAGCGTCTTGATACCCGTCATCAAAAGTAACCATAAAAACACGACCTTGAAAATTATTTGTTAGATACTGCTCCATGGTAATTGTTTGGTAGCCGTTATCTACAAGTGTTTTGATCTGTAACTCAAAAAACGTTGGAGAAACCGAGAGATTACTACCAAGAGGATCGCTTTCAATTCGATAATCTCGAATATAATGATACATCAAAATCGGAATTCGCAATGGGTTCTCGATGATTTCTTGTTGTTTTTTGGCCGAGTCAACATTGCCGTCGATGGGTTTCGAAGCAATCTTTTCATTGTCTTTTCCATCCGTTTCAGTTTTTTCAGCAATCCGTTGGTCGGCGGAAACCGCCTGATATCCGAGATTTACTATCGACAAGCAAACAATGACAATCAAACCCCAAAAAATAAACTTAACTTTTCTTTTCATCGATTTTTCTATTTATCTAAATAATATTTTTTGCTTGTGAGCTAGAACAATGATTTTTGAAAGGACACCAAAGGCACTCTTTATAGCCCGGTTTTGCCTTAAAATCACCTCTATTGATACCAGCAATCACATCAACAATCATTTCCTTGGTTTTATCAAGCTCCTTATGGCTGAAAATAATCTGACTCTCAATCCCCTTTTCAAGAAAATATAGAGCGGTTTTCGGAATCTGATTGTGTTTGAGATACCATGAGAGGGCATACATTTTCATTTGAGTTGAACTTTTTATCCGTCGATCAGCGTCTTCTTGGTTTTCTATTGAGGATGTTTTAAAATCTAAAATTACTGATTCTTCTTGGTTGACAGAGACCAAATCGTAACGACCGATAATTTTAACATTATTTATTATAAATTCAAAGTTCTCTTCAACTTTTTGCGGTAATATCGGTTTTTTTTGGTCGCGATCATAAAAATTTATCAAACTCGTGATGCCCTGTTCAAAGCGACGTTTTTCGTGCTCCAGATTAATAAATCCGACACTTTTAAATGCTTGTCTAAAGGAATTAATTAGTTTATTTTTTTCCGGTTTTTCTGATCGAAGTTTTTCCTTAAAATAATAATTTAAAGCGGCGTGAATCGCCGTGCCGTACATAAGATTTTGGTTTTCGAGCAATGGAAACCTTAATATATTTATATAATAATACTTTTTAGGACAAGAAAAATAGTCATCAACTTGCTGGCGCGATAAGCGTTTTATCGGAGTGACGATATTTTTAATTGGTGACGGTGGCGACTCTCGGAAGCGTTCAATTTTTTCAATTGCCTGTGGTTTTTTCGCTATTAGTTGAACAATATTTTCGCCAAAAAATTCCAAAACAAATGGCGAAATTTTCTTGATCCGTTTCCCGCCGTAGTCTCGACCGGCAGTCAAATACAATTTCTTTTTAGCCCGAGTAGTAGCGACATAAAATAATCGACGCTCCTCCTGAAGATGATACTCGCCTTCCGGGAGGCGTTCTTTAATCATCTCCTCCGGTATTGGAAGTTTTTCGGAGCTGTTTTTGCTTGGAAAACGGTCAGCGACTAAATTAACGACAAAAACAACCGGCCACTCAAGCCCTTTGGCGCTATGAACGGTTAAAACGTTAACCGCGTTGATTTCCGGGTCAATCTCATTTTGCTCTCGACTACCGCCAGCTTCAATAATTAGTTCTAAATTCTCCAAAAATGATAATAAATCACTTTTTTGCGAAGCGTTTATAAAATTTTCGATAATCTTAAAAAATTTTGAAATATTAATAATTTTTAATTCATCATCAACTGTTTTGCTCTTAACCAATTTCTTTAAATATTTTGTTTTCGACAAATAATCATAAAGAAGTGTGCCGACTGACTGACCTTTTCTTAGGCGGAAAGTGTCAATGTCGGATATTAGACGAGTAACTTTTGTATCATTAATTACGGATCGTAGAATTTGCTCGAGTGGTCGATTACTTTTTTTAGCGAACGAAAAATATTCAACTAACTCGTGATCAGAAATCTGATAAATTTCGCTATTCGCAAGAGTGTAAAGAGACAAATTGTCATTATTGTAAGCTAAAACTTTCATAAAAGAGATTATTAACATCACTTCCCGAATTTCGAAAAAGTTGAAATTACCCGAAAAAATTGCCGGAATTCGTTTAATCCTTAAAGATCTGATAAACGGATCAGCCTGATTATTGGCTCGGACCAAAATTGCTATTTGGTTGTAGGAAATTCCCTGGCGGTGGAGTTTTGTTATTTCGTCGGCAACAATGTCACTTTCGGATGACAAGCTGTCGCAAAAAATTAACTTTGGCGAATCACCACCCTGATCACCGGTCAGTCGTTTATTGATCTGATTTTTGACTTCCAGTCGGTCGGGATTATTGTACTGGATTAATCGATAGGCATTATCAAGAATTTTTTGTGTCGAACGATAATTTTTAGTTAAAACAATTTCAGTCACTTTGGAAAATGAATTTTTAAAATCCAAAATATTAGAAATTGATGCTCCGCGAAATCGATAGATTGATTGATCATCATCACCGACGACAGTAATATTGCCGAATCTGCCGGCAAGGAGTTTTACAATTTCATTTTGAGCGAAATTCGTGTCTTGAAATTCATCGACCAATATATATTTATATTTTTTGGCTAATTGATTTCTTACGCGAGAGTTGCTTTTAAGTAAATTGTAGGTCATAAATAACTGATCACCAAAGTCTAGATTTCCGGCTTGAATTAGTAAATCTTGATAATGTTTATAAGCGTTAGCAAGCTCAACGAATAATTCTGCCTCTTCGATCGTCGCTTTCTCTTTTGCTTTTTGAAGATTTTTGTGGGCAAAATTTAAATATTCGTCGGGAGTAATTAACTCATCTTTGAGGCGAGAAATGTGTTTTAAGATTGCGGAGATATGCGAAAGTGGGTTGGATAGCGGCCGTAGCTTTCTTAGATCAAAAGCAAAAAGATTTTCTCGAAAAAATATCAGTTGCTCGGTTTCGGTTAAAACCTTAAAATTTGCCGGTAAGCCGAGATCTAAAGAATACTCTCTTAGTAATCGGTCGCCGAAGGCATGAAAAGTGGCAATTTCTGTTTCGATGACTCCGTAAGGCAGAATGATATCGACTCGTTCCTCCATTTCAGCGGCCGCTTTTTCGGTAAAGGTTAGCGCTAAAATCTCTGATGGTCTAGCAATTTTATTTTGGATCAGATAAGCAATTCTTTGAGTAATTACGGTGGTCTTGCCAGTCCCGGCGCCGGCGACAATTAAAAGCGGACCGTCTCTGTGGACAACGGCTCTTTTTTGCTCCGGGTTTAAGTCAGTTAGGATCGACCCCATGCTTTTATGGTACAGGCTTTAGTCTTAAAATAGAAGACCGTCTCCTTGCAACGGCGGAAGCGTAGACCACACCAGAAGATAATGTGCGTGATAACTGGTGTGATGCTTCCGTCAAAGGAGACGGTCTCGGGAACAGCTGGCTCACGCTCGATCAGGGTGAGCCGGAGCCTTAAGGGCCTTCCAAGTTTGGAAGGCCTTTTAAGGATCCTTGAGGTTGAAAGCGATAGCTTTGACACTTCCAACTCAACGCCGTGATTATATCATTTTTACAGAAAAAAGTCAATAAAGGCTTTTATACAATCATTTCAAACCATATTGAGCTTGATTCAAACCAATCTTTCAAGTTCTTTTTCAAGCTCCTCTTTTGGGGTAACACCGAGTATTTGTTTTATTACCTTGCCCTCTTTGAAGAAGAGCAATGTCGGGACACTCATTACCCGGTATTTACCGGCAATTTCCGGATTTTCATCAATATTTAATGAGGCAATTATTGCTTTATCGGTATTTTTACTATCAGCGGCGATTTCATGGACAATTGGTAACATTATCTGACATGGACCACACCAGGGAGCCCAGAAATCGACCAGCACCGGTTTATCTCCGCTGACAATTTTCTCAAAATTGTCTTTGCCCAATTCCAAAACTTTCTTCTCTGACATTTTTTCCTCCTATTTAACGGTTAGAATTGCTTGAATCGAAACTTTTTTGTTTTCTAGATAACATGCCAATAATTGGTAAGCACCAAAAAATATTGTTACATAAAAGAGATCTCCGAAGAGTGACAAACGGAAAAAAGGAATTGCCATCAAATAACAGTCAATCAATCCAAAAAATGTATGCGGATACCAGTTGCCGGTTATGTAAACTCCAAAATTGGTTAGTAGATAAAATATTAACGCTGAAGCTATTGATGAACCAAAAATCGTCCGCCAGCTGTGCTGTTTTCGCCAACGATAACCGATTAAGGCGGCAATCAAAAAACCGGCATAAACAAAGAATGTTACTAGAGAAAAACCAAGAATTAAATCAGAAATTATCATTATTCCAATTGGAATAATGATAGCGAATTTCTTTGAAAAGTATCGTCCAGAAAAAAGGGCGATTGCCGCAATCGGAACAAAATTTGGCAGATGGGGCAAAAAACGGGCGACCACCCCAATTATAATTAATCCAAGTGCGAGGATTATCTCGTGATTTTTATGGATTTTTTCTATAAAAATTTTATTCATAAATATTTTTTTGAAATTTAAAAAGGCAAATTGCCCTTCCCCATTTGATATTCTATCTGATAAGAATTATTTGTAAACCCTAAAAACCTAATAATCAATCCCCTTTTTAGCGATGATATTTTTATCAAATGGGTGTTTGATTTTTTTCATTTCGGTCACCAGGTCGGCTTCCGAAAGAAGTTTTTTGCTGGCATTCCGACCGGTGAGAATAAAATCAATTTTAGGATATTTTTTGATAATTGAAATAATTTCAACATCATTGATCAATTTATGATCGACAGCGTTGTTGATTTCATCTAAGATAAATAATTCAAATCGATTTTCTGCTAGTAAATTTTTAAAATGATCAATAATGTCTGCAATTGTTTGCCGGTGTTTCTCTTCTGGGAGGCCAATTTTTAATTTTTTATCATCTAAGTATTGAAAAATCTCTATCCCCGCTATTTTTTGAATCGCTTGATATTCGCCGATTGCTTTATTCCCTTTAATAAACTGGATGATTGCCACCCTTCTTCCCCAGCCGGATGCTCGCAAAGCTACTCCGAGCGCGGCTGAAGTTTTGCCCTTGCCATCACCAGTAAAATTAATAATCATTTTTTACCCGCATTTAGAATACCCGCAATTATGACAAATATAACACCCGCCTTCATATTCAACCGTACCACCGCATTCCGGGCAAGAATCGTTCAACGCGCTATCTGAAGAAGAAACGTACAGGTCTTTTTTAAATGGAAGTTCAGTTGTTTTGTTTAATTCTGTCGCGTTCTGATTCTTAAATTCAAGATTTAAGGTGCTGGTTCTTTTAATATAGCGATCAATCGCTCGAGCAACGGCATCGGGGCAGGATAGTATTAATTCACCTTTATGCCAAACCGGATTTGATCCACGTATTCCCTTTAAATGTTTTATAATCACTTTTGGATCAACGCCCGATCGGAGGGCGACCGAAACTATTCTGGCGAGAGCGTCATTCATCGCTGCCGCTTCTCCACCGGATTTTCCAATTCTAATAAAAATCTCGTTTATCCCGATTTCGTCTTCGTTAATTGTAATATACATATCACCAAGACCGGAGAGTATTTTTTCAGTCGTGCCGGTTACAACCTCTGGACGCGGACGTGGTTTTACTAGAGTCTCGTAAATAATCTCTTTCTTCGGCTCATTCTGATCTCCTTGCGATTTCTTTGTTGCTCCGGTATTTAAAACCTGTTTATCTCGTGATCCATCACGATAAACAGTTAACCCTTTGCAACCAAGTTCATATGCCAGATCATAAGCTTCGCGAATTTCCTCCTCGGTTGCCTGGTTTTTAAAATTTATTGTTTTTGAAACAGCGTTATCGGTAAATTCTTGAAAGGCTGATTGCATCTTGATATGCCACTTGGGTGAAATATTTTGTGCGGTGACAAAAATTTCTTTAATCTTATCGGGAATTTCGCTAAACTCTTCAAGCCCGCCCTTCTCGGCAATTTTTGAAAAAAGCTCATCAGAGTAGAATTCATATTTTTTTGCCAGCTCCACAAAAAGTGGATTTACCTCTGTTAAAGTATCATTGTCTAAAACGTTCTGTCGAAAATAAGCAACGGCGAAAAGTGGTTCAACTCCACTAGAAGCATTGGTAATAATTGAGATAGAACCGGTTGGGGCAATTGTCGTTGTTGTCGCATTTCGAAGCTCAATTTTTTTATTTTCCCAGGTTGAGCCCTTATAGTTTGGAAAGACTCCGCGTCTTCTGGCAAGTTCGGCCGAGGTTTCTTTGGAGTGGTTGTCGATAAAAGACATTATTTTTTTGGCGACTTTAATTGCTCGGTCAGAATTATAAGGGATCTCGAGTTTAATCAAAAGATCGGCAAAACCCATTACCCCAAGACCAATTTTTCGATTTCCTTTCGTCATTTTATCGATCTGTTTTAGAGGGTAGTGATTAATATCAATTACGTTATCTAAAAAATGAGTTGACATGGCGACTGCTGATCCAAGACGATCAAAGTCGATCTCAATCTTATTGCCTTTTTCGATAGTAAATTTCCCCAAATTAATTGAACCGAGATTACATGATTCGTATGGCAGGAGCGGTTGCTCGCCACAAGGATTAGTTGATTCGATTTGGCCAACTTGCGGAGTCGGATTGTATTCATTTATGCGATCTATAAAAATTATTCCCGGTTCGCCATTTTTCCAAGCCTGACTAATAATTTTGTCATAGACTTCTTTCGCGCTAAGTTTTCCGGCTGGCTCCTGGGATCGAGGATTGATCAATTCATATTCCCGATTTTCCGAAAGCGCCCGCATAAAATCATCAGTTATCGCGACCGATAGATTAAAATTGTTTAAAGCGTCATTATTTTCCTTGGCGGAGATAAAACTTAAAATATCGGGGTGGTCGATTCGTAAAATTCCCATATTGGCGCCACGGCGAGTTCCACCTTGTTTGACAGTTTCAGTCGCCTCGTTAAAAGCGCGCATGAAAGTAATCGGACCGGATGAAATACCCGATGTTGTTTTTACCCGATCGCCGGATGGACGAAGGCGTGAAAAAGAGAACCCGGTCCCCCCGCCGGATTTATGAATTAAGGCGGTATATTTGATAGCGTCAAATATTTCCTCCATCGAATCGCCTATCGGCAAAACGAAGCAAGCCGAGAGCTGTCCGAGCTCTCGACCGGCGTTCATTAATGTCGGACTATTAGGCATAAATTCAAGACGGGCCATTGAGAGATAAAACTCTCGAGTCAGCAAGCTTATATCGCTTTTTCGATCGTAAATTAAGTCTCCTTGAGCAATGGTTTTAGCGACTCGAAAAAAAAGGTCTTTCGGCTTTTCTGTTGTCTCGCCCTTTTCATTTTTCTTCAGATAACGTTTTTGAAGGACCATCAGAGAATTTTCGGTCAACACGGGATCGGGTAAAGAATCGTAAAGCGCTTGCCAATCAACTTTTGTTTTTGAAATGTTTTCTTTTGTTTGATTCCCCGCTTTTTCAGTCATAAAGAGCGCAGATTGTTCTTTAGTTTTAGCGCTTTTCGGCATTTTCTAAACCCTCCAAGGTTATTTATTTTTTCGGTCATTGATAATTTTATCGACTTCTTTTTTAAAATTTTTAGCATTCTTAAATGATTTATAGACCGAAATAAATCTTAAGTAGGCGACTTCGTCGAGATTTTTTAATTTCTTAATTACCAGGTCGCCAATTTCATTACTTTTTAATTCTTTTTTACCGGAGAAAAGAAGCTCTTGCTCAATATCATCGATGATATTATCTATTTGATAATCAGTAAAAGGCCTCTTTTCCAAAGATAACCGAATTCCCTTAGAGAGTTTTTCGTGACTGAAGGATTCAACCGCTAAATTTCTTTTAATCACAGTTACCCTAGGAAGCTCAACTCTTTCGTATGTAGTAAAACGGTTTTTACATTTTTGGCACTCTCGTCGTCGACGAACCAGCCGACCGTCATCCCTTGACTCTAGAACACGAGTCTCGTCATCTTGGCAATAAATACACTTCATTTTAATGAATGACATTGTAAAAGCACTATATATAGTGCTTCTTGATTATAGCAAACACAATATACATAGTGTCAAGAGACTTCAAAAAACCTTACAAAGAACAAAAATACTTAGTATTGGTTTTATTTTAATTTTCGACGGATAAATGCCGGGACTTCAAGCTCTTCTTCGGTTTTTTCGACATCATTTTCGGTATTGTTCTCGATTGGATCCGGTCTGTTGTGATTGAGTTGACTGTTTAAATTGCGGGAGTTAATAATTTGGGAAGAAAAAACACTATTGTCACTACTGGTGATTGGTTTTTTAGCTGGTTTCCGGTCCTCGTTTTCAAATCCGGTGGCGATAACGGTTATCTTCACTTCGCCTTGCATCGCCTCATCAATAATTGCACCGAAAATTATGTTTGAGTCGGAGTCAGCCGCTTCGGTAATTGCTTTGGCAGCTTCATCTATTTCATACATTCCAAGATCCGGACCACCAGTAATATTAAAAAGGATACCTTTAGCACCATCAATCGAAAGTTCAAGGAGTGGTGATTCAATCGCCGCCCGCGCGGCTTCAATCGCTCGGTTATCGCCGCTTCCCCGACCGATTCCCATTAAAGCACTACCGGCATTTGCCATAATCGCTTTAACGTCGGCAAAGTCAACATTGATTATCCCATGAAGGACGATCAAATCGGAAATTCCCTGAACGCCTTGTCGAAGAACATCATCAACAATTCCGAAAGCATCGAAAAGAGAGGTTTTTTTATCAATTACTTGTAACAAGCGGTCGTTTGGAATGGTAATTAAGGTATCAACCCGGTCTTTTAGTTCCATAATCCCATTTTCGGCAACCTTCCGCCTTCGCAAGCCTTCAAAAGCAAAAGGCTTAGTGACTACAGCAACAGTTAAAGCGCCAAGTTCTTTAGAGATGTCGGCAACAAATGGAGAGGCGCCGGTGCCGGTGCCACCGCCCATACCGCAAGTGATAAAGACCATATCGGTCCCCTTGAGCGATTCGTAAATCTCTTCTTTATTTTCTTCAATTGCCTTGCGCCCAATCTCCGGGTCAGCACCTGAACCAAGACCGCGAGTTGTCTCCTTGCCGATTTGAATTTTTATCGGAGCTTCATTATGGGCCAATGCTTGAGCGTCAGTATTTATTGCTACAAACTCGATACCGCGAAGTTTCGAGTTTATCATTCGAGTGACGGCATTATTCCCCGATCCGCCGACGCCAACAACTTTGATTGAAGCGAAGCTATCTACTTCGGCTCTCTTTTCCATTATCACTCCTTAAAAGGGATATACTTAAGGCATAAATTGCTTGAAAATATTTTTTGCTTTGTCAACAAAACCGCTGACCGCAGGAAGATTTCCGATGTTCCCAAGCGATGATTTTGCGTGCTGGTCGCTGTCAATTCCCCAGGTCATCAATCCGATGCTTGTAGCATATACAGGATCAGCCAGTTTGTCAACAATTCCAGAGAGCTCCGGCAAGGCAACTCCAACTTGGGCCGGAAGATGTAAATTTTCTTTGGTTAAGTCAACAATCCCTTCAAGCTTTGCTCCGCCACCGGTTAAAATTACTCCGGCAGGAAGCATCCCGTCTCGACCAATCTCAGACAAAGTATCTTTTATCATTTGGAAAATTTCATTTATCCGAGCCTCAATGATTTCAGCAACGTATTTTAAACTGACAAAGCCCTCTTCGGTCTTATCAATTTTTGAAAGATCAATCTCCTCTTTCTCATTGATTTTTTCAGGGTAAGCGGAACCGTATTTAATTTTAATTTTTTCCGCTGTCTCAATATTGATCCGAAGTCCGATGGCGATATCATTTGAAATATGTAACGAGCCAATCGGGATAATTCCGCATGTCAGGATTTCCCCCTCTTCATAAACGGCATAATTAGTAGTGGCGGCGCCAATATCGATCAGGATGACACCGATTTCTTTTTGCCTCTTAGAGAGTAGAAATTTTGCTGTTGCCAGAGGCGCAAAAATGATTTCGTTAATTTGCAAGCCGGACTGATTAACACATTTATTTAAGTTTTTAACCGATGAAGTTGATGTCGAAACAACCAGGGCGTCAACTTCAAGCCGAATGCCACTCATCCCGACCGGGTCCTTAATATCTGTCTGTCCGTCGATTGTAAAAGTCCTAGGGATAACATGAATAATCTCCCGGTTGGGAGAATTTGGTATTGCTCTGGCCGCTTCAATTACTCGAGAAACATCGTTCTCACTAATTTCTCCATCGGCCCGAGAAACGGCGATCACTCCTTTGCTGTTTTGTGCCGAGACTTTCACTCCACCGATTGAAACAAAAGCATCCTGAAGCGGTGTTCCACTCATTCGCTCGGCTTCTTCAAGTGATACCGATATCGAAGACACTGTCTCTTCAATATCAACGATCTCCCCTTTTCTCAAACCCGAACTTTCCGATTGCCCGACGCCGACAATATCAACTACGCCTTCCGTAAGCTGGCCAACAACGGTCGAAATTTTGGTTGTTCCAACATCAAGACCAACGACAATATTCTTTTTGGCCACTGTCCCTCCATCAAAAAACTGATTCAAGTATTATCTTTAATTAACATCATATCGAAACCAGGGAATAAGACAAGAGTTTTTAAAATAAGCCATTGAAGTGAGGATAAAATATCAATATTCCAACGACAAGAGCGATTATTGAAGCAATCAATACTGCCCCGGCCATCGCGTCTTTAATATATTCAATCGTTCTGTGGCTCTCCGGGTGGATAAGATCAAGCAGTTTTTCAATTGCCGTATTGATGATCTCAATTGTCAAAACGGAAACAAAAGCGAAAAAGAGTATCGTCGCTTCAATCCGGGTAACACCGATAAAATAAGCGAAAGCACCGACGAAAACTCCGGTAATGATGTGAAAACGGGCATTTTGTTCATTTTTAAAAAGATTTACCACTCCCTTTGAGGCAAAGGCAAAGCTTCTTAAAAACTTTTTAAAACTAAACGGAATGTATTCCATTTTTAACCTCACAAATTTTATCAGACCACTTTTGTTGATCAATCTCATGATCCAGGCCAAAAAGATGTATCATTCCGTGAAGAACAACCTCTTCCATCTCCTCTCCATGGGTTTTTAAGTATGCCGGAGCGACTATCAGACTTCCGAGCGAAATTGGTCCGTTCTTTTCTTTATTCGCATTTGGGAAAGAGATAATATCAGTCGCTCCATCATGCTTCAAGTGTGTTCGATTAAGCTTGGCAATCTGGCGATTAGTAACAAAAATTATTTCCAGAAAATAATTCCCCCCCTCTTTTTTAAAAATTTCATTTAATAATTTTTCTGAAAATAATTTGATTTTTTTAAGATCAATCGACTCTTTTGTTCGATTTTCGATCTCGATATTTGTTATCATTGTTTAATTATGCGTCGGTGATAAACAACTTTTAATGTATCAATTATTGAAAGTTCGATTTTTTTGATTTCTTTTTCTGAAAGTCCGGAATTTTCGAGTTGACCTTCATTAATTCTTTCCGTAATAACTTGTATGACAGTTTTTTCGATATCACCGTTTTTTATCTCCGAAAGAGAGCGGACCCCAGCTTCAGCAGAATCAGCAATCATTAAAATCCCTGCTTCTTTCGATGACGGTTTTGGCCCCGGGTAGCGAAAGTCGTCGCGAAGAGTGGCGCCATCTTCGTTTTTTGCGATCTCAAAAAAATAACCGACCAGCATTGTTCCGTGATGTTCGGCAATCAAATCACAAATATCATCGGTTAAATTATTAGCTCTTGCGGTTTTTAGCCCTTTTTGAACGTGAGAAATTATTATTTTCGCTGATTGCTTTGGGGTTTTGACAATAGTTTTCCTATCTTCTTCGGTTTGATTCTCAATGTAAAATTCCGGATTCTCAAGCTTGCCAATATCATGATAATAAGCTGCTACTCGAATCAAAAGCGAATCGGCGCCGATAGCCTTGGCTGCTTTCTGCCCAAGGTTAGAAACATTAATCGAATGATGATAAGTTCCGGGGGCGCTCAAAGAAAGTTTAAGCAAGAGTGGATTCGATAGGTTGTCAAGGCGAAGCAAGCGACGCAGGGTAACGAGGAATTCATTAACCAAGGGAGTGGCAATCGAAAAGGCAAGAATAATTGCCACCGCTGAGAAAATTGCCGGAATAAAATTGGCGACAATCGAAACGCTAGTCGAGAGATTGAGGTTTTTCTCGATAATTTCCGTGGCGCTAAAAATCAGCCACAAAAAAAGAGTGATAATAATTATTACGTACAAAAAATAAAAAGAGGAATTTTTCTTAACCATCAAATCGCCCATTTATGATTTTGGCAACTTCTCGAGCGTCAGCGCGACCTTCTGACAGAGCGATGACCTTGCCAATGATTTGACCGATATTTTTTTTCTCGAGTGGGATTTCTTCTAAAACCTGGTTAATCAGCTTTTGACAATCGTCATTGCTTAAAGCTTCTGGAAGATATCTCTCAATGATTTCTAGTTCTTTTTTCTCTGTTTCAGCCGATTCCAGCCTACCAGCTTTAGTATAGGCGTCAATTGAATCAAGTCGTTGTTTCTTTTCACGTTTTAAAACCGAAATAACCTCTTGTTCGTTAAGTGGTTTTTTATTCTCAATCTCCTGATTTTTAACTCGGCTGATAATCAACCTCAAAGTAGCCAATCGGAGCTCGTCCCTGGCTCTCATCGCCTCTTTGAGATCCTCCTTTATCTCTTCGAGTAAGTTCATTTCAATATTGTTTAATATCCCCTACGGGCGCGACGAATAATATTTTTTCGAATCGAGCTTTCTCGACGCATTCGTCGATTTGGCTCCTGTTCAAAAAAACGGTTCTTTTTGACAATCGTCAAAATACCGCTTTGTTGAACTTCGCGGTTAAATCTTCTAAGCAATGAATCAAATCTTTCTTTTTCTTTCTTTTTAACTTCGATCAATTAAAACCACCACCTTTCGGAAGTTGATACTCAAACTATATACTATCCGATCTAATAAATCAATCGGAGGCTAATTTGAGTAGTAGCATTTTAATTTGCCAACTGTTACTAAGAATTGTCAAGTGTTTTTATTTTTTCCAGATCGCGATCATGTTGTGATAGAATATTTCTTCTGATTGTTTCAAGCTTTTCAATTCTACCTTTATTATAGGCTTTACCGTCATCTCCATAATAGGTTGGTACAATTATCCCTTCTTCGGTGAATTCAAAGCCGGTATATAATCTCTTATCCGCGCGAACAATAGATTTAATTCCGTCTATATCATGAAAACTTCTAATTTCTTCTCGGGGGCCGATATCTTCTCTGTCGATCGATTCATATTGAACGCCACGAACATAGTCACGAAGGAGATTTAAATTAAAGCGGATTCTGGCCATTGTTTGCTGATTGCTTTGGGAAAGTTCACGATCAAATGTTAGAATCAAGTTTATTGTTTTAAGATGACGATTTAAAAAACTAAGAGCTGATTGATCGCCTTCCGGATTACTGCCAAAACCTCGATAGTCGTTTGACATTGGTTTTAATTGTCCTGCGGAGATATCATACAAAGTTCGTTCGCCGTTTCCAACTATGCCGAGAAGATTTTGCAGTGGCAAGGGGTGTGCGTTATCAGAATTACTTAGTTCAAGCATCAAGCGACGTTTAACTTTTTCAACACCCTCGGAATCGGCCGCTTTAGTGGCTGTTAGCTCCTCTTCAAAATATCGTTGGCAAACCATTTGAACAAATTTTCTTCTTGAGATATCAATTCCTCTCTCTATCTACTACTTTATCCACAATATCTTGCAATGCACGTCTGGCGTAAGCGGATAATTCTCTTTCCTCTCGAAACATTCCTTCATTAAAATCGATCTCAAAATGCTTACCAGTCTCCATAATAACCTCCCAAAATTATAATATTAATTTTATAAAGCGAAAGAAAGTTTCTCGCCACCAAGAAGATGGAAGTGAAGATGTTGGATACTTTGGCCGGCATCGGTCCCCTGATTTACGACCAAGCGATAGCCGTTTTTTAAGTTAAACTGTTTTGATATTTTTTGGATAAGTGGAAACAATTCAGTCAATATCTTAAACTCGTCTGCCTCAATACTATCCATGTCGACAATATGTTTTTTGGGGACGATTAATAAATGAACTTTGGCTTTCGGCTCAATGCTCTCAAAAACAACAAAGTTCTCATTTTTAAGGATCAGCTTTCCGATCTCGCCTTTAATGATCTTACAAAAGACGCAATCTTTCATAATCACCTCATAAATAAGATATCGAATAAAGATAAAGCTCGCCGGCGGTAAATTCGCCTTTTCTGACGGAAGACAGAAAAATTCTCCTTAACAATTTTTGGCCATTCCTCTTTTAACCATTTTTTCTGAAATCTTAAATCAGTGGCTAGTCCCCGTTTTTTAAGCTCCAAATCTACAATCCCCCCCTGATGCGGGTAGCGAAAAAGCTTTTCGCGTTCGCCGGTGAAGCCGTGTAAGTAATGGCAGAGTTCATGAGCGATCGTTAAGTCGATAATTTTACTAGGAATCGCTTGATCTCGAAATAAACCGTTAATCGTGATCTTGGAACCAGTCACGGTTTTTTTAATACTGCCGAGTCGAGTTTTTGCCTTTCGACCGAAGGCAATTAGACAAGGCACTTCTCCAAGTTCGGGGAAATACATTTTTGCTACCATATCAAGCCTCTCTTCGAGAAATTTATCATTGCGACATCCATTCATCGTAACTCCATAAAATAAATATAGCCGATTGTTCTCCGAAATCCAAGGGGAAATCTTCATAGTCGAACAATCAAAAACAGAAAATTAATTTTCTAAATTAATGGTCTTAACCGAACAGTATTTACGTCATAATTTCTTATGCAATTAATTAGTAATAATATCTTATTGATACTATTTATTAATACTATCATCGATACTATCACGACAATCGTTAATAAAAATTGCATCCATTAACAAAAATTGCACCCACTAATAAAATTGCATTTACGTTGCTATAACAAATAAATGAGCGATATTTGCGCGGTCGCGCAAATATCGCTCATTTATTATTAAGATTCATTTGTTTCTAGTGTTTCTAAACTTCCTCACTTAGATCCCCGACCGTAAGGTCGTGGGATGGAGTTGTCCCTGAATCTTTCGTACAATGAGAATATGGAATTAACTCATTTATCTCACTGCGTTTATCATTGTGATTATCAT
>Ga0265297_10004695_pt1 | contig 21912 bp, 25 predicted proteins | sample Munlanlwell13791_FD_192502 | JGI IMG/M metagenome (GOLD analysis project Ga0265297, IMG submission 192502) | Leachate microbial communities from a municipal landfill in Southern Ontario, Canada - Leachate well 137-91 | ecosystem: Engineered > Solid waste > Landfill > Unclassified | place... | reverse complement strand
TTTAACATCGCCTCCGTAATTATTTTTTCCTGGGAAGCCGCTTTTTTCGCCTCGCTGATCTTGTTGTCGGCTTCTTTCTTCTCCAGGGCCAATTTGTCCTGGCGCAGGCGCAATTCGTCCTGCTTTTGCTCTTCTTGCTCTACCTCGAGCTGGGCTTCCTCTATTTTGCGCTGAGCTTCGAGCCGGCCCAACTCTTCCTGGCGGGAGATCAATTCTAATTCTTTCTGCCGCCTCTCCCAGGCCAGATCTTCCAAACGCGACTGCCTCTCCCACTCCAGATCTTCCCTTTTCTGCCGCAGTTCCGCCTCCCTCTGTTCTCTTTCCCAGCGAAGCTGCTCCACGCGTTCTTCTTTTATCCTGGCGCTTTCTTCCAATGCCTCCTGTTTCTGCCTTGCCAGCTCTTCTTGCCTGGCCCGCTTTTCTTCTTCCCTGGCGATCCTTTCCTCTTCCAGCCGGGCTTTTTTCTCTTGCGCCTCTTTTTCTTTCTTTGCCTTGGCCTGTGCCTCTTGGGCTTGACGTTCTTGCTGACTGCGCAGTTTTTGCGCCTCAATCGCCTTACGCTCTTTTAAACGCTCTTCCCTCTGACGGACCAGCTCTTCTTTCTTTTCTTTCTTCGCTTCTTCTTTTGCCTTTTTAGCGTTCTCCGATTTGATCCGGATCTGTTCTTTCAGGGCCTTGCCCGCGTTTGATTGCCTGATCTTCTCTTCTTCCCTTGCCTTCTTTTCCTGTTGTTTACGCTCCTTCGCCTCCTGGATCTCTTTGAGGCGTTGTTCTTTTTTATGGGCTTGTTCCTCCAGTCTTTCTTGTTTTCTCCGGATCGAATCTTCTTGTTTCTCTTTAAGTTGCGCTTGTTTTAACTCTCTCGCTAAAGCAGCCTCTCTTAAACTTTCCTCTTTCTGGCGCTGTTTTTCTTCTTTCTTCCAAGCCAGGTCTTCCTCTCTGGTTCTTTTGACTTCCTCTTTAGCTTTCCTGGCTTCCTCTTCCTGCGATTGTTTTTTCTGGGTTTCTTTTTGTTTTTTGAGCTGCTCAGCAAGCGCTTCAGCCCTTATCTTTTCCTGTTCAGCATCATCCTGCTTTACCTGATCTTTCTGCGGCGTTTTCTCGACAGCCCGTTTTTCAGCGGCCTTCTTAGGCAAAACCGGCGCGGCGGCCTTTTTTGGTTTGGCGGGAGTAAACCGCACCACCGGCTTCTTTTCCCCGGCCCTGACTGGGTTATACCAGGCAGATATTAATAAGAAAGTCGCGAATAGCAAAATATATCTTTTACGCATTATTTTTCTTGCCGTTTTACGGATATTTCTTCACCGGTAACCGCGTTCTTAAGAATTAATTCGGTGTCAGTCATTGACTTAAGAATGAAACCCCCCTCTTTCTCTCCTGCCGCCAAGAAAAAGGTTTCCTTCCTTAAAGTGTCTTCCAAAACCGCTACTTCCTTCGATCTTAAAATTGCCTTTCCCTGGTACAGAAAACGCTCCCCCTGCTTTACTTCCACAGGCGGCTGCGGCGGAAGGGACGCCGGTTCCAATGATTGCGTCCCCAAAAAAGGATTATTCGCGCGCAAAGAACTGATATTTTTTTCCTGGCCGAAAAAGATTTCCTTTAAATTTAAAGGGGCAAACCTGATAGGTTTTTCTTTCCAATCGGTTTCAATGACGACATTATCGAGGGCCATATTCGCCCTGAACCCGGGGCCTTGCTGTTTTACCAGCATTGTTTCAACTGAACTTATAGGCACGCTCTCGCTCATCCGGATAAGAAAATCTATCATCTCGCGTGCTCCTGCCGTAAACTCAAGGCTGGTCTTTAATAATTTTATTCCTCCCATCCCCAAGTCTTCCATCGCCTGCGGCGTTATAGAATTGAAATTTACTTCGCTGTCCATTCCCTTTTCCACCGCTTCTTTGATGATATTAAGCTGTTTCAATAAATAAACCGCCTCCTTATCATCAGGCAGCGTTTCCTTAAAGCCCAATTCCGGATAAGTAATTCCCTTGTCCGCCGCCTTTGCTTTAAGTGCTTCCTTGGTCTTGCTTAATTCCTCCACGAAATAGATCGGAAGGTCATAATCTTTTTTTACCTTGTTCTTGTCGGGATCAAAAACTGAAGCCATTCTCGCGAGTTCCGTTTCAAGATCGGCAATGTCCTTATTCAATTTTTTTAAGGCCTCCGCGTCAAAACCGGGAAGGACATTTTCAAGCACAGCTAAATCCTTAGCCTGTTCATTCTTCAAAACGGCGATCCGGCTCTTTAAGAAAGAGGCCAAAAGCGCCAAAGCTATTATCGAAAAAATAAGCGCGGTCAGCCTTTTAGAAAGCTTAAAAACTTTTTTCTTGTTGTTATTTACCATTTACTCCACCACAAAGCGCAGCTTAAAACCGATTGCCTTTGATATCTCCGAAGGAAAAGTAGAAAACACTATTTTGACTTCTTTAACATCCCTGTTTTTCTTCAGGTTCGCCGAAAATATATTAACCGCATCGTAAGCGGGCGCCATACCGGAAAGATTAACCGTATATTTCTTGTCTCTAAAGGAGGCCTCAAATTCCTGGATCTCTATGGATGAAGGTTTATTTTTAGAGACTTCCGCCAGGGCCTTAAGGTAAAGTTTATGGCCCTTCAGCCTGGTAGACATAAAATCGCGCTGTTTTGACAGGTTTTCTTTGCGTCCTTTCAAAACCTTCGCGTCCGGAAGCACCGACGAAATAAGCGACTTTGTATTTCTATGATCGGAAAGTTTCCCTTTAAGATCCTTAAGCAGCGCCGCGTCATATAATAACAAGGCGGCTGCGCAAGCGACGCCGATGGATAGAAAAACCTTTTTTGTGATCTGCCGCAGGAAAGCCCTTAGCGACTCTCTTATTTTCTCCTTGATGAGATTGATGTCAAGGCAAAGAGGCGTCTTTAGATAGCTGAGCCCTACGCCCAGGCTTAACGCGATCTGCTGTTTGTTCGAAACCGAAGCGCCGCGCGAAAGGCCGACCTTTTTCAGGGGTTCAAGAACCGCGACCTCAAAATCGCCCAGGGCGTTTTTAAGGGAAGAGAGCGTTTCATTTTCTCCGGTTATTTTCCCGCAGAGATAAAGCTGCGTTACCCTGTTTTGCCCTGAAGAAGGGTTTTGTAAATAATGGGCGTTAAAGATCTGCTGCACTTCTATCGGGAACCTCTCCAGGGATTCCGGCTTTTCTTCAAGGTATTTTTTCCCGATAGACAACGGATAAACCCAGAGCCGCCTGTCTTCATAGATCACCAGGTCGCTGGCGGAGCTTTTTATATTTAATACGGCGCACCTTTCTTTTTCTAATTCCGGATAATTATATATGAGGACATTATACAAGCCGACAAAAGACGGGGTAACGCCCAGGCAGCGCAAACCCGGTTCCTCCACTTGTGTCAGGTATTTAGAGATAACCTCTTTTTTAGCGGCGATAAGATTAAGGTCGGTGCCCAGGATAAATATGTCCCAGAAGCATTCTTCCAATTTAAACGGCAGGTTCTGGTGCATAAGGAAAGTGACAAAATCGTTTGGGTTGTTTTTACCTTTGAGAAAAGCCGGGGTTAACCGGAAGCTGCGGAAAAGGACCATCTGGGTCGGGAGGCTGACGACGACCTTGGCCCCTTTAAAAAACGGATCCTGCGATAATTCCTTCAAGCCGGACATGGTTTTAAATTTACCGAGAAAAACCTTGTCTTTATCTTTAAAAACTTCGGTTGCGGCTACAAATCCTTCGTCAATATCCAAAGCTATGAATCTACCGGCCATTCTTTACAGCCTCCCGGTGATTTTTTTAAGTTTCATGATATCGTCCAGCGAGTATTCCCTGCGTTTATTTATAGGGTTCCTGCGCGGTTTCGGAAAGATCTTCTTCTTTTCATAGCGAAGGAGCGTCTGCTTGGAAATTCCCAAGATCCGTGCTACTTCCTGTGTAGAATGAAAAGGTTTCTGCATAACGGCCTCCTGAGTGGATATATCGAGATTTGAGGGGGTTAGATAGGTTTCGAATGTAGTTGACATGATTTGATAGTATCTTAGATAATTTTCTGGTATTTGTCAAGGATTTTCTTCATTTGTCAAGGATTTTCTTCGCGGCGGTGCAGATCTATCAAAAATAAGACTGTACGGACTTCAGGATACGTTATGCAAGTACTAATAAAAATCTAATGAGCCGTAGATTCCCTCCCCATCCCCTTCTCCCCCCTGACCGCGGCTTCAGGAGAGATGGCAGGTATGCAAATTTCACCCTAAACAAATTCAAGGATTTATTTTTAGAGACTAAACCTATTGGTATACAAGGAGTTACAATCGAAATAAAAAACTATTCCCCTCGTTCGAGGACGGAGCGGATGGTTTGGTAGGCTAAGGTTTTACCCTGCTGCAAGAAATCGCCGCGGCATTTTATCTCATAGGTATCGGATTTGACAGTAAGATAATTATAGAAGGGTATGAAAGCGGGATCCAGAATAAAAAGCTCCCCTACCCCCAGAAGCCGCAGATCTTTTGCCCCGATGGGCCGGGTGTTCTTTATTTGGCTGATCATGCTTTCCGATATGAATAAACTACGCAATACTTTTTCGCTGGCGGTATTTATGTTTATCCGGCCATCGACAGTATAGACCGGCTCAAGCCTTAACTTTTGCAGGGCCGTTTTTTCTTCTTCGCTTTCCACAGTTATCTTTACCTGAAGTATGGAAAGATCCTCGGCTATGTTTATGTTGCCGTAAAAAGCCGAACCCTGGACGAATAACAGGGGAACAGGCTGCGTAAAATCAGAATCAATGGAGGTTTTTACGCTTAAAAGGATCTGTCCTCCCTGCAGGACTTCATTACCGCTTAATACGCTTAACAGATAGTTGCCCTGCGGGATCTGCGTGAATTCCCATACGCCGGTTGTGCCGCTTCCTCCCTCTATTTCTTTCCCTTCCATATCCAGATCAAGAGTGAGTATCGAGAAATGATCCGCCATATTCGCCAGATCCATTGAGGTACATTTCTTCCAAGCCTGGCCTGAGGATAATTGCTCAACCTCGCTTAACGCTGTAAGCGGCCGGTTAAATAAAGTTATCTGGTTCACGTTGTTTTTTACCAATTCCCCATTTTCATCAGGGGTATACATCCCGGGATTCTCATTCAATGAAGCCGGAGTGCATAGGCCTTCTTCGGCGGAATGGCGCCACCCATCGAAAAGCCCATCGCCATCGCCGTCGATATCCTCAGTGGGGTCTCCCCTTTCTATGCTGATAAAATCAACGAGCTGGCCGGAACTATATTCTACGGCGTCTATCCTTTCGCCCTGCGCGTCCCTTAAGATTATCCTGCCTCCGGCGTCCGGAAGAAGGTCCGAATCCCTGTTTATGGCGCTGGAGGCTTCCTCAAAAATAAGGCCTATTGACGGTGCTCCGTAAAGACTCTCGAAATATATATGGTTTGACCGCAGGTTCTGGGGTGAAGGCGAAGCGTCTCCGGAATCTATTGCCAATACCAGATGCTGGTAAGGCTCTATCTCTGTTCCGGACGGAACCCTCGCCGGCCATCCCGAAACGAGTTCGCCGGCGGCCGTGTAAGCTTCCAGTGAAAAATCACTCAGATCGATCGGGTCCGGGGACAAATTAAGTATCTCGATAAATTCTCCATCGGGTTCCTGAAGGATCTTTATCCCCCTGAAACTGGCGTCTCCCAGGGAATTATTTTTTATACGGACGCTGATCGCTCCGGAAACATCCACGTATACGGTATTCGAGAAATAATCTTTATCGCGTATATCCGCGGAGGTCCTGCCCGAGATAGTAACATCTCCGACCAGCCCTCCCTGCATAAGGGCTTCTACCGACACGTAGTAATAACCCGGCTTTATCTGGGTGAATGACCAATCCTTAGTTTGCCCTGGATCGATATGCGCGGGGGCATTGGCAGGCAGCTCTTTTGACGGCTTACACATGAGCTCATTTAACACCAACGCTTCGGTTCCGGCGATTGTTCTTCTCTCCAATCCGCCTTTAAAATTCGCGCTCATTAATTCAATGTAAGAGAACCTGCTGGTTGTGTTTTTCGCCGGTTTAATTGAAAGGCTGAGGGTATTTCCCAGGACCGTAACCATCTCTCCCAGGCCTTCGCCTGAAAGCGCCGGGGGATCGCCCGTTACCACATCTGTATTCAAAGGCCCATAGAGAAAACAATAATAATCCCCGTCTTCTATGCCTAGATCGGAGAAGATAAACTCTCCCGGGTCATCGTCCGAGGGGTATGCTTCATAAAAATTCGCTATCCTGCGCCATCCTCCCGGCTCCAACAATGTTGTGGGCGTGAAAGTCTTGCTGAACTTATCAAAAATAGTCTGGATAACGTCGGTGTCGGAGGCGTCTTTCAGGTTTGCCGCTTTTTTATAAGCGGAATTCACCCCGGAATCCAAAAACCCTTCCAGGACAAGCCTGGGTTGCAATGTGTTCAAGAATTTCTTTCTTTCTCTGTACAGATCTATCTCAAGGTCGCGGGAATATATTGTGGAAGATTCTTTTATACTGTTGTAATCCGCGCTCCCCAGGATAGCGCTTACTTCTTCTTTGGCGTTAAATGGCCTGCGGGCTAAAAGCTGGTTAAGCTTAGACGATTCTATCCCCGATTCCGCGAAAAACCTGCCGAGGATCTCGGCCGGAGCGCTATTGAGGTTAAAGCGGGAAGACTCATCCGAGATCATTACGCTGAAACGGCCGAAAGGATTCCCTTCGCTGTCGCTCAAATCCAGCCATTTACTATCATTGACCCCGTCCCCGTCCATGTCCATATCCTGCCCCTCGAAATTCTTGAAAGTCGAATCTTCCAGGGAATCTATGGGGTTTGCGGATCTATCCTGTTCCAGGACCTTCTTGGCGTAAATCACTCCCGCTTCCGCGATATACTGCGCCTTCAAACTGTCCAGGTGCCTCATGGCGGCGGTCTTTTCGGTTTGAGAAAGGACAAAGAACGCCATGGTAATGGCGAATAACATCACCAGGACCGTGATTACCACCATCAATGCCTGCCCTTTATCGCGGCAGCCCTTAATCCGCTTCATATCATGCCTTATTGAAATAAGTGATCACCCGCTGCCTTTGCATCCTGCCCTGAAAATAGAAGTTTATTTCCAGCTCAACATAATTCAGCTCTATGCCTTCTAAAGGAGTAACGGGCGCAACGGTGATCTTCCAGTTTAAATCCCTCTCTACGCCGCTCGTTTGACCGGCTGACAGATTTGGCTCTAACTTCAATTCTTCCAACTTCTTTTCTGCCAGAAAATAGACTTCATTAAGCTTACGCGCGTAAGAAAAGGCCTGCAAACCCAAAGGAAAGAGATTGGTGAGGGTAACGACTCCTAATCCGAGGATAAAGATGGCTATCAGGACTTCGACTAAGGTATAACCCCTTTTGGCCATCTTTATTTTACTAACCCGCTTAGAGTAAAAATAGGAAAGAATAAAGACACTACGATAAAGCCCACAACCCCGCCCATGACCACGATCAAGACCGGCTCAAGCAAAGACAGAAGGCCGGTAATTATAAAAGTAACTTCTTCCTCATAGTCCTGGGCCGCGTCCAGAAATAAGTCGCCTATCTTGCCGGTCTCCTCTCCCACCTGTATCATCCTTACTAATGTCAAAGGAAAAACGCCGGTTTCTTCCATGGCGCCCGAAAGGCTCATTCCCTGCTCAATTTTGTAACGGATATCTTCGAGAGCGCTTTGAAGAAGGACGGAAGTCGTTGTCTCATATATGACTTCCATACTTCTTACCAAGGTCACCCCCGATGATAAAAGCGTACCCAGTGTCCGGCAAAACCTGCCGATGTCCATTGTCTTGGTCACCTTGCCGAATAAAGGTATACGCCAGATAAACTCGTTTATAATGTACTTGGCGCGGGTCCGGCGGTACAAAATAAAAACCAACGCGACCAAGAGAAGGAAAATAAGCAGGAAAAGCCAGCCCCAGCGCAACGCGAACTTGCTCAACCATATTAGGAATAAGGTCGTAGGCGGAAGATTGCCTCCCAAATCTTCAAATATGCGGGTAAAAACCGGCAATACGAACATCAACAGGCCTATCAGGATGACCCCGGCTATTAATAAAAGAAGGGCCGGATACATAAAAGCCGCCTGGACCTGCCTGGCGATGCGGCGGCTGTTAACCAGATGCTGGGAAAGTTCCTTTAATATGCCGGTCAAATTCCCGCTTACTTCGGCCGCCTTGATCATGTTGATGTAAAACACGGAAAAATACCTTGGAGACGCCGCTAAAGCCTCTGAGAAACTTCTGCCTTGTTGTATGTCTCCTATTATGGCGTCTATATCGGTCTTGAACCTGCCGGGAACGGACTGGACAGAAATGATCTGGAGCGCCTTCAAAAGGGGGATCCCCGTCTTTATCAATGTATAAAGCTGCCTGGTAAAAGGTATGACCATAATATTTTATTATACAGAGCGCGCAATATTTTGTAAAGTTAAATAAGGCTGCCGGGAAAAGAGGGGATCCAGGTCAAAATAATATTGCGGCTAAGTGGTTTTAGTATATAATATCCAGAGAATCTACGGTAAAATTTAATTTTAAAGAAAGGCTAAAATGCTTAATAAATTACGCAACAAAAAAACCGCGAAAAAGATCTGGATCATTCTGACGGTCTTGATCCTTCCCGCGTTCCTTTTTTGGGGATTCGGAAGTTTTCTGCGCGATAAACAGGAAGTAACTTACACCGGAAAGATCTTCGGCAGGAAAATATCCCAGCTGGAATATAAAGAGGCGTTGGATGCGGTAAGGAACCAGGCCCTTATTCAATTCGGGGACAGATTCCCTGAAATCGAAAAAGAAATGAATTTTGATTATATGGCCTGGGAGAGGCTAATTCTGTTGGCGGAGGCAAAAAGACGGAAAATAAAGGCTAATGACCAGGAAATCGTGGAATTGGTCAGGAGCTACCCCTTTTTCCAGAAAAAGGGGAAATTCGATAGCCAGGTCTATTCCCAGATGCTTCAGTACGTATTCCGCGCCCAGCCCCGTATTTTCGAAGAACAGACCCGCTCTAATCTTATGATCTCAAAACTTTATAAGGAAATAACTAAAGGCGTAGTCCTGACCGATGAAGAGATAAAAAGAGAGTACCGCAGGCAAAATGAACAGGTGGATCTTTACTACATAGCGGCAATAACGAACGATTTCATCAAAGACTTAAGCGTTGGCGAAGAAGAAGCAAAAAGCTATTTCTCCAGGAATTCATTCCAATTTGAGACGCCCTTATCTTTTAATATGGAATACGTGTCCATACCTACTGAAACGCAAACTGATTCCGCCGCCAAAGAAACTATAAAAAAAATGGCCGGGACTCTGGACAAGAATGATGACTTTCAAAAAGCGGCCAAAGAACTCGGCCTGGAAACCAAAGAAACGGGGTTTCTTAGCCAGGCCGATCCCATCCCGGGCATCGGATGGTCTCCCCAGGTCTTAAGCCTGATCTCGGGACTAAAGACAGGCGGATTCGCCCCCCCGGTGTACATAGATAAGAATTATTATATCTTCCGCCTCAAGGAAAGGAAAAAACCCTATATCCCGGAATTCGAGAGCATAAAAGATAAGGTGAAAGAGGAATTAAAAAAAGAAAAGGGCAAGGCGGCGGCCAGGCAAAAAATAGAGGACTGCCTCGCGGAACTGAGATCCGCTTCTAAGGACAATCCAAAGGCGGTGGATTTCGCGAAAACCGCCAAAAATCACGGATTGAAGTCGGATTCGACGGGATTATTCAGCTACGGCAGCTATATCGAAAATATCGGCTCATCCGATATTTTCTTCAGCGTATCCCTTGACCTGAAGGAAGAGGCGTTCAGCGGGATAATCGAAATGCCAACCGGTTTTTATATTATAAAATTAAAATCAAGGGCCGCCATCGATGAAAAGAAATTCACCGAAGAAAAGGAAGAACTTTCCTCGAAATTGCTGACGCAGAAAAAAGACGAATATTTCGGCAGGTTCTTTAACGATCTAAAGAAAAGAAATCGGGATTAAAGATTGAAAACGCTAAGCAGCCTTGATGGCATTAACAGGGCACTGCTGCGCGGCTTCTTCTATATTATGCAAGGCGCAAACTTGCGCCTTCACGTGGGCGATCCCATCACCCCCGACTTCAAATATCTCAGGGCAAAACTGTTCGCATAAACCGCAGCCAACGCAACTGGAAACATCAACGCTTACCTTTGCCATGATCCTCAAACCTCCGTTTTAAATATTACTAGTTACTGGTAATTACCTCTCCAATAGATTTTCAAACATCTCTTCGTGGTCAACTTCCTCGGATAAGATATGAGTTATCAACTGATAGGTAACGTTATCTTTGCCGAATGTCTTCCTGGCGATCTTATTATAGACATCGATGGCGTCTGCCTCGGCGTCGGTAACTATACGGATTATCCTGTTTATGTCTGAGGTGTTCTTTGGGGGGGCGGTGTATGGAAAATTCGCGTTCTTTTCGAGTTCCATGGGATTAGCTATAGGTAATCCTCCCAATTTGATGATCAGGTCCGCCAGCTCCTGAGCATGCTCTAACTCGTCCTTGGCGATTTTGTTGAGAAATTCCTGTACGTCCTCGTAGGATTTCCCGGAAACTGTCTGCGCCATGTACCAATAGAGATAATACGCCAGCCATTCATCGGCGTATGCCTTGTTTAAATCCTTTACCAGGTCTTTTAAGCTGAGCTCAACGATCGCTCTTGCTTCTTTTCCCATCGGGCTCCACCCCCTTTTTCTAGTTAGGAGTCAGGAATTATGGCCCCGGCCCCCGTCCTCATTAATCGCTTTTCTGCGCTTCCGCTTTGAGGTTGTACTTCAGGATATTGTTATCCGCTATCGCCTGTATCTGTTTTATCGATTCGGGATCGCCGAGAAGATGCTTAAATCTTCCCTGGGCCTTCAAATATTCTTCCACTGGCTTAAGCTGGGCGAATTTACGGGCCCCGGAAAGTTTACCGTTTTCATATTCTATCAAGGGATATAAGCCGGTTTCGACGGCAAGTTTCGCCACGGCCAGGGTCTGCCCGCTCTCATGTCGCCAGCCCAAAGGACACGGTACATGTATCTGCATGTATTTCGGCCCTTTAATGGATAGCGCTTTTTTTACTTTCCGCTGTATGTCCTGGGGAAAACCCGCCGAAGCCGTCGCGACATAAGGTATGCCGTGGGCATTAGCGATCTCGGGCATAGGTTTTTTCGGCCTTAAGTTCCCGGGGAACCTGGCGCTGATGGGGCTTGTTGTAGTATTGGTGTAAAAAGGCGTCAGCCCGCTTCTCTGCACGCCGGTGTTCATATAAGCCTCGTTATCATAACAAACATACAAAATATCATGCCCGCGCTCAAGCATACCGGACAACGCCTGAAGGCCTATATCCGCGGTGCCGCCGTCTCCCGCCTGAGCGATGACGTTAGTTGCATCCTTCTTGCCTAAATAGATAAGGGCTGCTTCTATCCCGGAAGCGACTGCGGCGCAATTCTCGAATAAAGAGTGGATCCAGGGAACGTTCCATGCCGAATCCGGGAATTTAGTAGAAAAAACCTCCAGGCATCCCGTGTTATTGGCGATGATCGTGTTGCTTCCGGCAGCTTCTATTACTAACCTGGCCGCCAGAGACTGGGCGCATCCTGCGCATGCTGTATGCCCCGGCTTAAATAAAATTTTATTGTCCATATTCTTCCGTAAGCAGTTCCGGTTTCAAATCAATGAATTCCAGGCTCGCTTCTTTCTGTGTTAATTTCAAGAATATTTCTTTTATGGATTCAAGCGTTATGTCCCTTCCTCCTAAACCTGCTACAAAGCTGCTGACGACCCTGGGAGCTTTCTGTTTCCCGGAGAACGCGGCCTTTACTTCTACCGCCAAAGGCGCGTAGGCGCCTAATGATACTGCCTTATCCAGCACCGCTACCCTCGGCACATCTTTTAAGATATCGTAAACCCTGGCATAGGGAAATGGGCGGTAAGATATGACCTTCAATAAGCCGACTTTCTTGCCCTTTGCGCGCTGGGCATCAACCACCTCTTTAATCGTGCCGCACACAGAACCCATGGCCACAATTACCTTTTGCGCGTCTTTAGTGCAATATTCTTCCACCAGGCCATCCCCGTAATCCCGGCCGAAAATACCCTTGAACTCGGCATTGACCTGCGGAATAGCCTTTAAAAGCGATTTAAAGGTCTCCTGGATCGCGAAACGCGTTTCCATATAATAATCAGGGTCTGCCAATAATCCCATGGACAAAGGCTCCGCGGTATCCAGCTTGTATAAAGGCTTGTAGGGCGGAAGGAATTTATCTACTTCTTCCTGCTTAGGCATATCGACCGCTTCCATCCCATGCGTTAAAATAAAACCGTCCATGCATACCATCGTTGGAAGCATTATGGATTTATCTTCGCTTAAACGGTAAGCGATCAGATGCAGGTCGGCCGACTCCTGTATATTCTCGGCGTATAACTGGATCCACCCGCTGTCGCGCAGCGATATGGAATCCTGTTGGTCATTCCAGATATTTATCGGCGCGGATATTGCCCGGTTAGCGCAGGTAAGCACCAAGGGAAGGCGCATACCGGCGATATTGAAAAGCACCTCCATCATATAAAAAAGCCCTTGAGAGCTGGTAGCGGTAAAAGTACGCACTCCGGTGGCCTGCGCCCCCAAAACGACGGATGCGGCGGAATGCTCGCTTTCCACATTCACGAATTGGGCGCTTAATTCCCCGTTAGCCACCATCGAAGCTAATTCTTCCACGATGTGCGTCTGAGGTGTTATTGGATAAGCGGAGATAACCCCGGGCTTACAAAGTTTCACTACCTCCGCGATTGCCCGAGAGCCTTCTAAAAATTCCTTCACTTTTTATCTCCCTTTGATTCTTCTTCCAGCATCAAGATATCCGACTTCGGGCATATAACCGAACAAAGACCGCAGCCTTTACAATATTCATAATTAATTTTAATCGTTTCCTTATCTTTTCCCTGTATGCATGCTTCAGGGCAAACTGAAATGCACAGCTTGCAGCCGATGCAATTTTTCTTAAGGAATTCCGGCCTGAGCTTTACCCTCCAGGAGCCTGTCTTGCTCCCCTTACTCTTTGCGGGTTTGACTATTAATGGCCCAAACATCAGGGACGCTCCCTCCGCTTTTAATTACTTGTAATTTAAAGAGTTACAGAGACTCATTTTCCATTTATTTCTATCGAATCTTTTTTATGAAATCAAAACCTTGCTTAACCGCCTCTATGTTCCCCTGCTGCGCTTTGCCTGAAAACCTTTTTTTTATTACCTCTATGAGGGTATCAAGATCAAGCTCCGCGGTAGCGGCGGCAAAAGCGCCGATCAGGGCCGTATTCCCTAAAGGCCTGCCTATAGTCTTCATCGCGATGTCGGTAGCCGGCACGGCGAATATCTTTTGTTTTGCGTTAGTTTTCGGCAGGAGCGAGCTGTCTTTCTCGTTTATGACCGCGACCCCGTTCTCTTTAAGGCCGGAAAAACAATTAAAGCCGCGCATAAGGGTCGGATCCATAACCAGGACATAATCCGGCTCATATATCTGGCTGCGCAGACGCACGGGGCGTGTATCCACCCGCACAAACGCGTTCATGGGGGCCCCCATCCTGGCCGCTCCAAAATGCGGAAAGGCGTAAGGATACATCCCTTTTAAGAAATAGGCGTACCCTAAAAGGCTCGCGGTAGTGATCGCGCCCTGTCCCGCCCGGGCATGGATGCGTATTTCTTTCATGAGCTTCTCTTTCTTATTGAGGATCGATAAAAAGACTTACCTATAATATAATTTTTAAGCAGGTTTGTCAAACAAATATTTTTTCGGGTTTAAAATCAAGGTGTCTGTCCCCTTAGCGTAAAGGAGACTTCCGAAAGCAGTTTGAATATTTTCTCGGAGGAAGCGGTATCCAGAGTGCCTAAACCGCAGGCAGGGCTGATCATCAGCCTGTCCAGGAGTAATTCACGATCCAGTCCCTTGTCCACAAAGGCCTCTACCCCGGCTTTGATCTTTTCAACCAATAGGCCCGCTGTCTCAAGGGAAGAAAGCTCCTGGGTAGGCACTATACCCCAGCAAAGCATCCCCCCTCTCTTGAAAAAGCTTTTCAGGCTAGAAGAGTAAAGGCAGAGCCTTTCCAGAAAACCAGAAGCGTCAAAGTTAATTATATCTATCCCTTCGGTATCGGTAAATATGGACCAGTCCGTATTACCGCAGCAATGCACCCCTACCAGAGCCCCTTCGGCCTTCAAGGCCTGCGTTAGTTCACCCAAACCCCTAAGCACGTCTTCCCTGTTCACCGGCGTATAGGCCGAACCAAAACAACCCAGATACGGCTCATCCACAAATACAATTATTTTTTTATTAAATTTACGGAATAAATTGATCTGCCACAGGGCCTTCATGGCCAAACCTTTGATGATCGCCTGCATGAATACCGGGTTATGCAGCAGGGCATTGCCCTCTTCATCCTTTAAGCCGGCGGCAAAAGTAAAGGCGCCGGTAACGTGGCATTTAATATACTGGATGCCTTCCGGGAAAGAAACTTCCAGCCTTTGATAAAATTTGTGCAGGCCAGAGGCAAAATCAGCGCTTATTTTAAAATAATCAACGTCCCCGGAAATAATATGCTCGTAAAAGGCCTCCAGCTCTTTATCCTTGTCTTCGAAAGCGGAAAAAAAGACTCCCTCCCGCGAAACTCTTAAGCAGGGCAGCTTCTCGCTGAATTGCGCCAGCATGCCTTCGCGGACATCGCGCTTGGGTAACTGCGGCCAAAAAGGGATCTCCGGCACGTATTTAAAGATCAAATCCAGCGCGGGATCCGCATCCTTATACGGCAAGCTTCCAATCCCCGTTGCCAGGCCTTTGAGCTCCATCTTGTTTTTTAGGTTAATCCGGGCAAATTCAACCCGGTGATCTCTTTCATTTTTGAGGCAGCGATATCGTGGGAACGTTTAATTGCCTTATTGTATACTTCCTTGACGGCTCTTTCAAGTTCGTTTTTTTGCTCGTCTTTGAGGCTTACCAAAAATCGCACGTCCTTTACCTCCTGCGATCCGCTCATGGTTATCTTAACCATGCCATCCGGGCTCTGAACCTCGAAATCAGTATTTTCCAACTCCCGCTTCAATTCCTGTGTCTTCTTTTGCAGATCCATAAACGCCTTCATCTTATCGAACATCTATATCCTTTCTCAAACAGTCAAACAGGGACGCTCCCCTGCTCTCTTACTCTTTGATTGTAAATAAGTTACAACAGCTTAGTTTCCTCTATTTATCTGTTTAATTATTGGAAATCTCGTTGTTGTAACTTCAGGTGCTAACGAAAGTTATGTTAAGAGGGAACGTCCCTGTTTTTAGAAACCGAGGTTTTCTCCTACTAAAATAACTTTCAATCTGTCCGGGGTGACCTCCGCCTCAATTATGAGTATCTGGCAGCACATCCTTTTGTGTTCCGGGAAGAAACATATCTCCTGCCGGCAGATGCCGTCCGGAAAACACGGCGTATTCCATTCAAGGCGCTTGCAATTGAGCGGCGTCGCGTATTCCCGCGAACGCTTAAGCGCCTCTTGTATATCCGGCACAATTTTATTTACACCCGCGATTACAACTACGTTCTTGGCGTAGGAAATACCGGCAGTACGGTTGCCGAAAGCGCTGAAGAAAACCAGTTCGCCCTTCTCGGATACGGCGTTCGGGCCGGCTAAATAATAATCTGCCTGCGCCCCTTCTCTCCTTTGTTCCATGCTCTCATCGCGGCTGAGCCCTGCCTTATACGGATTGAATACTGTATTACCCCGGCCTTCCAAATATCTGACCACGCCTAATGTATCCAGCGTGACCGATCCCGAAAAACCGACGCTGGCCGAGAGCGGGATTATCCCCATTATTTTATCTAACGCGGCTTCTTTTTCTTCGGTATAAACCCCCGTAATATTTCTTTTCTGCCAGTTCCTGATAAGTTGTTCGATCTTCCTATCCATGTTTATTGCCTTTTCGCTAATTCCGCGCTTAATTTACGCCTCAATTCCTTTAATTTCCGGCTGATCAAAACCGGGTAATTATAGGCTGGGCTCTTTTCTTTCAAACGCCCGGGAAACCCCGAAAGATTCTTCCGGGTAAACGTTCTTATCGCCTCCAAAGAAGGCTGCTTGTAAATTATCCTGCCCTTTTCGACAACTTTCACCAATAAGGGCTTACCCTTTATCTTCTCTTTTTCCAGGGCCACGATATCTTTCGCGAATCTTCCCCGGCTATCTTTTACCCGGAAAACCTGTTTTCTTCCCGGATAAGTAACTTTCCCCTTGCTCAATTTCATTGTCGGCAGAAAATCACCATGCTCGTCGGTAACCTCGCTTATTTTATATATGACATCCAGCGAAGGCGCGTCAACGCTCGTCCCCATATGCGTCCCCACGCCGAAGCTGTCGATCAAGGCTCCGGAGTCAATGAGCTCTTTTATCCGGAATTCATCCAGATTGCCGCTGGCAAAGATCTTAACGTGATCCAGGCCGGCCTTATCCAGGGCTTTTCTGGCGAATTTAGATAAAGAAACGATATCGCCGCTGTCCAGCCTTATGCCGACCAACCTGCGTTTTATACCTTTAAGAAAAAGGCCTATCCTCACTGCGTTCTCAATGCCCTTTCTGGTGTCATAAGTATCCACCAGCAGGATCGTCCTGTCAGGAAAAGTAACGCTGTAAGCAAGAAAACTGTCCAGCTCATGTTTAAAGGACATCACATAAGAATGCGCCATCGTACCCGTAACGGGGATACCGTATAATTTTCCGGCCTCTACGCAAGATGTCCCCTCAAACCCGGCGATAAATGCCGACCTGGGGACTTTTATCCCGGCCTCATGCCCATGCGCCCTTCTAAAAGAGAAATCATAAACCGGCCTTCCTTTAGCTGCGAGGACAACCCGGCTGGCCTTGCTGGCGATCATCGCCTGTAGATTCACGGTATTAAGAAGGAAGCTTTCGATAATTTGCGCCTCGATAATGGAGCCGGTGACACGTATTACCGGCTCGTTGGCGAAGAATACGGTACCTTCAGGCATCGCCCAGATATCCCCCTTAAACCTGAACCTGGATAAATACGCGATGAAATCGGAGGAGAAGACCTTAATTCCCTTTAAATATTCCAGGTCTTTTACGCTAAATCTTAACGTCTTAATGTAAGATAGAATATCTTCCAAGCCGCAGGCAATGAGATAGGAGCGGTTTAGGGGCAGCTCCCTGACAAATAGATCGAAGGTGGCAAAGGTCTGTTTTTTATGCGCAAAATAGCTTTGCGCCATAGTCAATTCATACAGATCCAGCAATAGAGCGCCAGGCATGGTTTTTCGTTATTTAGCGATCAATTTTTTATACTCTTCCCGGGGGAAAAAATGATTTGTGAACACGATGCGGTTTTCTTTATCGATAAAGATGTAGGTAGGTACACCCATTATCCCGAACGACTGGGCAACTTCTCCGTCCGTATCTAAAAGCACGCTGAAATCCAGGTTGTAATTCTTGATGAAATTTTTTACCTTATCCGCGGGCTCGTCGACGTTTACCGCCGCTATCCCCACTCCATTTCCGGATAATTCGGCTTCCATATCATTGAGCTGCTTCAATTCTTTCCGGCAATAAGGGCACCATGTTGTCCAAAAAAAAAGTATCAGCGGCTTGCCCTTGAAATCAGAAAGCGATATCTTTTCCCCTCCCAGCCCGGATAAGGTAAATTCCGGGGGGGCTGCCGGATCTTCTCTTTTCTTTAAAGGCTCCGCGGAAAATAAAGAACTTTGCATCGCCAAGAATAAAATTCCTGAAATAATGACTTTTCTCATCCTTCTCACATTAACCTCCCCGCCTTGATCAAGAAATACTCTCCCAATACCAGAAGCACAAGGCCGAAGACCTTCTTAATGCGCTCCAGCCATACCTGGCCCTTGGAGAAATTTATCAATAATGAACTGAAAGTGCCCGCTATTACCAGGGAGAATCCTACTCCGTAAGCAAAAACAAACAAGAGGCCCGCCCCATGAATAACATTCTGCCTGCTGGCCACATAAACCAGGATCAATCCTAACGCGGGAGCGACGCAAGGCCCGGCGATCAATCCGGAAACCATGCCTAGTAAGAGCGCCGAAAGGGAATCCCACCTGGAATTGACCTTATTTTGCAGCCTTATCCTGGTAAAACTTAGATCAAAGAGGCCCAGGAAAGAAAGGCCGGCGATGATACAGGCGTTCCCCAAGATGAAAAATGATGCCGGATGGTTGGATATCTGCCCGAAAAGGCTTCCGGTCAAAGAGGCGATGAGCCCCAGCACTGAATAAGTGATCGCCAGGCCAGATACGTAAATTAAGCTGAGGGTAAAACCTCTGAGCCGCGATGTACCCGCTTTGACGCCGATAAAACTCAGGATAAGAGGTATGAGAGGATAAACACAGGGGGAGAAACTTACTACTACGCCGCCCAAAAAAGCGCTGATAAAACTAAGCTCCTGGCCTTGTACATTCATTGAGCCACTCCAGGTATTTCTTCTCTCCTGAAATAATCGGCAGGCAGATAATTTCAGGAACATCATAACTATGAAGGGATTTTACCTTTTTTATCAATTTATTTAAAAGAGTTTTCCTGGTCTTGATCAGCATAAGCGCCTCATTTGCGCTGTCAATTTTTCCCCCCCACCGGAATAAGGAATAAACCCCGCCGATTATGTTTATACAGGCCGCTAATTTTTCTTTCACCAGCCCGGAGGCGATATTTTCCGCTTCCTTTTTGTTCCCCGCGGTCACCAGGACCAGCACATTCATTTTAACCTCTTTAAGAGCTCGGCGATCCGTTTGCCTTGCTTAAGGCATTCATTTGACGCGCGCGCGTCCGGAGAACCTATGGCTACCGCTCCATAATGGTCTCCCTTCGGGTCGCCCTGGATTATCATACCATGGATGAGCATGGCGTTCAAGATATCTAAAACCGTGGTCTCGTTGCCTCCCGCGACGTTGGCTGAAGAGGCGAATGCCGCGCCTATCTTACCTTCCAGCTTACCGTGGAATTTGACGGAATCATCCCATAATTTCTTGATCTCTGAGGCCATGGCGCCGTAATAAGTAGGCGAACCGACGGCTATGGCGTCATATTCAAGCAGGTCTTTCGCGTCCACATCCTTAACGTCTTTTACGTCCGTTTTCAACCCCTCCCCTTCCATTCCTTTCGCGATTATTTCCGCCATCTTCCTTGTGTTGCCTGTCCTAGAATAATAGATTATCAGCGCCTTTGCCATATCTCCTCCAGGGAATCGAGGGACACCCTTTTTGGTAAAGCTAAGGGTGTCCCTCCTCATTAATTTTGATAGATCTTAATTTCCCGAACTGCGCGCAGGTATCGAATATGATCGCGGGGTCCTCCGCGCAAATGCGTACCATGAGTTCCTTTGATCCGGATATTTCATCCTTCGTCAATTCGATAACCTCTAATGTCTCACCGAACTCGACAATGGAATTGCGTAACGCTTGAGCCGAAGCCGAGCGCGTATTCAAGATGAATTCCAAAGAGTATTTACCCATCTGTCAACATCATTACGGACATTATCCTGCCGCAGCCGTTTCCCTCTTTACGAAAAGAAAAAAAATCCGTGTTTCTGCATACCGTGCAGGCACCGCCATCGAAGATATTCTTATTTCTTAACCCGGAGTCCAGAAGCTGGGCTTTATTAATTCCGGGTAGGTCAAGGAAATAACGGCCTTGTTTCTCCAGCACGTATTCCTGTCCGAAATAATCATTCATTTCGCGGCCGACTTCATAACAACAACTCCTTATGCAGGGGCCTAATCCTGCGTATAAATTTTCTTCTTTGCTTTTGAATTCTTCCTTCATCATTTTCACTGTCCTTAGGGTAATATTCCGCCTGCTGCCCCGCCAACCCGCGTGGATCAACCCTATCGCCGGAACCTTTGGATCGCATAGAAAAACCGGCAGGCAATCGGCGGTGAAGATCGATAAAGGCACGTTCTTTCTGTCGGTGATCATGGCGTCTTTATCCCCGATGGCGTTATCCTGGGACAGGGCGCCCTTCCCAAGGTCTGTTTCCCGCGCGTATTGGATACCGTCTCCATGGATCTGCCTTGCGCATACCAGGTCGCGGTGATCGATGCCCAGCGCGCCCAGAAAATCCTTTCGGTTTTCCAGCGAAAGGCCCGTATCGCCGTAAGATAAAGACATATTCCCCGAGGAGCGGCCGCTGAAGGCGCAAATAAGCCCTCCGGAATTAGCCTGGCCCAAAAGATCCCCAAATATTTCCGGCTGCCTAAAGAGCATTTATTTCCACTACTTTATCCCTGGACTTTTCCCCCTGGAGTATTTTTATCTGATACTTTTTTACTCCCAGGTATTCAGCTAATAATTCTACTAGTTGTTTATTGGCGAGATTGTTTTGCGCCGGTTTGGTCAGATAGGCCTTAAGAGAGCCGTTTTCTTCTTTTATGAAGTTCCTGCTCGCTTTTGGTACGACGCGGATACTCAAGATCTGCACTTTATCGATTTTCTATTTGTTTGGTGTCCTGTATGTTGGAAAGCCTATCGGAGAACTTGTCAAGCCTCTTCTGACTTTCCGCGTATTTGCTGTTGGCGTTGCCAAGGTGCAGGCCGAGCGTATCAAAATCGTCCTTGAACTTGCCGATCTCGCCCGAGAGCATCCCGAGGCTTTTCAATATATTCTTGGCGTTATCCTCTATTTTCAGGCCTTTTAATCCCAGACAGATCACCTGCAGATAGGCGTAAAAGGTGTTCGGAGAAACAGGAATGACCCTCTTGGACATTCCGTAAGAAAGCAGGTCCTCCTTGATGATCAGCTCGTAATAGACATTCTCGGCGGGAATGTACATGATCGCGAAATCGTAAGTGTTTTCATGAGGCAGGATGTATTTAGAGGATATTTCGTCTATGCGGTTTTTGACGTCCTGGATGAATTTTCTACGGTAAGTGTTCCTTTCCGGGCCGTCCTGAGTGTCTATGATTTTTTGGAAATTTTCCAGAGTGAACTTGGCATCGACAGGCACAAGCCGCTCGCCCAGCCTGATCACCGCGTCTACCGCGTCATTGGTCTTAAACCTATGCTGCATCGAGAAACACTCGCGCGGCAAAACCTGCGCTAAGAGGTTTTCCAGGAGCGTCTCCCCCATCGAACCCCTGAATTTAGGCGCGCGTAAAAGCTCCTGCAGGCTGGAAATGTTCCTGCTTACCTCGAGTATCTGGCAGTTGGTCGCTTCAAGTTTTCCCAGCTGTTCCTTTACGTTACCAAAGATATTTGTAGTGCTGCCCAGGCCCTGCCCGATGATCTTATTCGCTTCCGAAAGCGCCTGGCTCATTTGATTGAGCCGCTCATTCACCTGGCCGGAGATCTTCAGCGCGATCGTAACAATGATCGCGGACACAAATAAAAATAACACCCCTATCGCCCAAATCATGCCCATATTATAACACCCGCGACTTCTCTTTTAAAGCAAATTTGCTATTCCAGAGGGGGCTCTCGGAGGCATGAATACAAGGCGAACCGTGCCCGCTCGAAGTTTCAAGATGCTGCTCAAGCAACCCAAGCCACCCCTTCTAATTTTTAGCAGTAAAATTTGCTGAAAGCTACGCCTAAACAATTTTATGGTTCGTTCGATGCGGTAAGAAATTTTTTGCCTAAGCTATTGAATTCGAGTCTGCAAGGGATTACGACGAGCTGAGCAGTATCTTACCCGCGTAAGTCGTTGCGTAGGCGAGGAGTAAACCGCAGCAGACGGCAAAAATATTTCGACGCAAGAACGAACCTAAAATTCTTCACTAATTAAAGCAAATATTGTTTTTTAATCCTTTTGACGCTGCGGAAGATATTGGTCTTCACATCCGGGCAGACCTTTTCCATATCCT
>Ga0265297_10004694_pt1 | contig 21922 bp, 36 predicted proteins | sample Munlanlwell13791_FD_192502 | JGI IMG/M metagenome (GOLD analysis project Ga0265297, IMG submission 192502) | Leachate microbial communities from a municipal landfill in Southern Ontario, Canada - Leachate well 137-91 | ecosystem: Engineered > Solid waste > Landfill > Unclassified | place... | reverse complement strand
AAGGTTCCGATAGCGCCCAGGTATAGCCTGTCGTTGGAGAAGGAAATGCTGCTGCGTCTTAAGAGCATGAAAAACCTTCCCAGCTCCAGCTGGCGCCCGTACGTATACTACGATGCGGAATTGGAACCCTAGTCTCAGGCCGGGACATCCACCGGCCTTATTATTTAAGTCTTAAAGACATAAAGAACCCTATTGCTAAAAATATGTAATTTATGTATATTATTAGTATGAGTGGCTTTACAAGTGTAATATACCAAATACCAGATAAAGAATTCATACAACTGTTTAACAACGCTAACCATGTCAGTGATATCCTACGATATTTCAGTTTAACAAACATAGGCGGTAACTATAAAACTGTTCAACGACGAGCAGAAAGTTTAGGACTTTCTTGGCAAGTTATTAAAGAAAAATCTCTGTTAGCTAACAATAAAAAGTTGGCGTTAATGAGAATAACAAAAACCGCAGATATTTCAAAAATATTTATTCTAAACTCACCGTATAGTAAGGCAACCGTAAAACGCGCAGCTATAAAAAACAAACTGTTGCCCTATATATGCCATAAGTGTAATAATACAGGAGTGTGGCAAAACGCACAGTTATCTTTACAGTTTGATCATGTTAATGGTAATGTAAATGACAATAGGCTTAGTAATCTTAGGTGGCTGTGCCCAAACTGCCACAGCCAAACAGAAACTTTCGCAGGAAAAAAAGTAAGATACAAAAGTAAACGTAACCCAACAAGATTAATTAATAAAAATTGTTATACAAAAAGTAGACATTGCGAAAAATGTGGTGAAAAAATATGCAACAGTGCAAACAAGAACTTATGTTATAAATGTAGTGCAAATAAAAATAGAAAAGTTAATAGGCCACCAAGACACATCTTGTTAAAACTTGTAAAAACAACACCAATGACGACTATAGGAAAAAAATATAAAGTAACCGATAACGCTGTACGAAAATGGTGCGTAGCATACAACATTTCAAAAAATAACTTCAAACCCTACCATAATAAAATAGTGGTGTAGCTCAATTGGCAGAGCAGGACCCTTTGACGGTCAAGACTGAGGGTTCGACCCCTTCCACCACTACCAAAATTCGATGGGAGTTAGCCAAGTCCGGTTAAGGCACCTGTTTCTGAAGCAGGCATGCATAGGTTCAAATCCTATACTCCCTACCAAAATACGCTCCCGTAGATTAACTGAATAAATCATTCGGCTACGAACCGAAAGACCTGAAGGTTTGAATCCTTCCGGGAGCACCATACTTGTCCCAGTAGCTCAGTTAAATAGAGCACGACCCTCCGAAGGTCGAGGCCGCCGGTGTAACTCCTGCCTGGGACGCCAACTTTCTGTGGTGCAAGTGGATAGCCCACGGGTTTCCTAAACCTGAGATCCCAGTTCGAGTCTGGGCAGAAAGACCAAAATAAAAACGGCACCCACCATGGGCGCCGTAGTAAGCAGTAACGACGGAAATACTTTTAATACGGGGGCAAAACTTCCACGGTCTTACCTGTGTCGCTCATAATATACACCTTTGTTCCTTTTCGCTCACAAGCAATGCGTCCTTGTCTTCCCTCTAATTTGAATATGTAAAGCTGCAAAGGTCTCCTCCTATCCTCAGGCTCTACATAGTCATAAATAGACCCCACGATTTCCAATGGGCCACGGTCATCATCTTCCTGATCCAAAATAGAAGTGGTTAAAGAACAATAATTAATAGCCGAACTTTGATACATGTAGGTATCATGCGAAGACACTATCTTTAAAAGCATGCGTACTCCTTTCTAATAATTACTTTCTGTTTACTACTACTTACTGATTAGTAATAAAATAATAAAAAGTCAAATTAATGCGCTTGTGTTGGAACAGCAGACATGTAGGTTTTAGAAACCTATGAGGAAACTCGTGCCGGTGCAAATCCGGCCAAGCGCACAAAAATTATGCGGGTGTAGCCAAGACGATTAAGGCAGGGTTCTGCAAAAGCCCCACACGGAAGTTTGACTCTTCCCATCCGCTCCAAAATATACGGAGGAATTAGGATAATTGGTAATCCACCGGCTTTGAATACCGGCACGCCCGCAAGGGCTTGGGAGTTCAAATCTCTCTTCCTCCGCCAAATTGTCCGTAGTGATCGTGTCACTTACTTCTGGTTCGACTCCATAACGCGAGGCCCGAAATCCCCGCGTAGCCCTCCGGGGGCAACAGTGACACCCGTGTTCTCGGACAACAGTGTAATGGCCATCCCGGAATATATTATTTTATCTTGCCTCAAAGCCCTGTACGATTGTATATTCGAATCGTATTGACAGGTAGCACACTTAATAACAAGAGCGACCCGCTGGACACCCTGACCTCTTGGGAGTCCAAAAATGGCATACACATTCGAACAGTTCGTAGATCACGTTATAGCCGGTGATGCGGTATCCGTCAGAGGAGTAACCAGGACAACCCACACCGTAAATATCGGAGGAATAGCCGCTTCGATAACCGAAGAACCTTACGATTTAGGCCGATGCCACACGGCGCAAACAGTATTAGAAAGTCAGGCCCTTCGCCGAGCAGTATATTCCGGCGTTATCCTAGCGGAAGCCGGTACAACAAACTTACAGCTGAATACCACACAAACCAAATTATGGGACGGCACACGCACACTCGAACTGGAGGCTAATGGGGGTGTACCAGTAAATTTACAAGATCAACACACACCAGCTGTCGATTATTTCATGCACATACACCTCGGGGATGTTACATTAGCCAGCACAGTTGTGCCCGACACTAATACCTGCACGCTGGTAACCGGACATGGGACACAAGTAGGCGAGTTACTGGTGTTCAAAGAAAATACTCGATATTGTGAATGCTTGGTTGTTAACGTGGCGACGGACACCATTACCATGGAGGCACCCTTCGATTATGCTTTTACTTCCGCAGCAACAACATTTAGGGCAAACATAAATCTCAATGTTAACGGCGAAACAACTCGAATAATAGCACATATCAAACCTCCTTCAGGAATAACGTGGGATATCACACGCATACTGTTTCACATTCAAGACAATTTAGATATGGATGACAGTAAATTCGGGGGAATAACGGCCTTAACTAACGGCGTGGTATTTAGGGTAAATAACAATATATTAGTTAAACTATTCACCATAAAGTCCAACGGCATGTTTGCTCTCAGAGGTTTCAATCCCCAATACGCAACAAAAGCCGCAGCAGGTAAATATTCTATACGCGGAATGCGCACGTTCGCCGGACAAAATGAAACTGGGGTGGTCTTGCGTATAACCGAAGATGAGACTGTGGAGGTTGTAATTCAAGACAACCTCACAGGTCTTGAAACTTTCAATGTTGTTTGTCAGGGTCACGTTGTATCCGGAATGTAATAATCGTACCGCCTAAGCCAACATAAAATATTTTTATTTTTATGTTGACTTTTACAATGGCATAATATATTTTATTAGGGAATTAAAGAACGCTCTTTCAAATAACTAACTTTCCGTGGTGATTGGAACCACTTCATCTATACTGTAAATGTAGGACGTGGGGTAACCCACAAGTGGTTCCGCTTGTTCCCGGATTAAAATTTTCCAGCCCTCGACGGTGGCCAGGCATAAACCTGGTAATAATATCCAATTAGAGGGCGGATCGGCTCGTCCGTGCCCGTCGGTGCTACCGCCAGGACAACACCCTATAACAGGAAGGGTTTAAGAGCCGAAATACTTACGGCTTGTGACAAGTAATAGGATGGGTGATGTAATGCGTAGCCTAATATTTATAGTAGGAGCGCGGAGAATAATACCCAGCCGCTTAAACAAGCCAACCATTGCCGTGGTGATTGTAACAGTTTCATCCCTCCTAAGGAAGAGGTCGTGGGTTCGAGTCCCATCGGGTGCCCTAGGGTGCCTGTAGCTCAGTTGGTTAGAGCGCTAAACAAGCTGTTACGCCTGTTCCCGGCTTATTTTGATTCGAAGTACAACACAGGTACCTGCGTGACCGTCCCAGGTGTAAAAAGCAAACGGATTATGGCTTTTTAATCTCTTGATTAAAACCATAAAAATTGCCTCCTGTGTTGTTAAAACTTGCCGTAGTGATTGTAACAGTTTCATCTTTTAGGAAGACGAGACGCGGGTTCGAATCCCGCCTGGCGCCTGGTGCGCCGGTAGCTCAGTGGCAGAGCGCGAAAAAGCTGTTACCCCTGTTCTCGGCATTATATTCAAGCCACGGTGACTCAAATCTCCGTGGCTTTTTTATTTACACCTTAAAAAGGAATAAACATGAATTATTTACCAAAAGAAAAAGTTGTTGGGCTTATCAACCTCGGTCACGCGGTAAACCAGGTCGTAACTCCTGATCTAGGGACAACCAGCTTATTCCGACCTATAAAAAGAACAGGTAGGCACATCACCAGATACATGGTAAACGACGAGGGAAGTTTTCCACGTCCGGTTAACCATTCTGTGGGTAAGGCGCTTATAAAAAATATGAAAAAAATTAAAAGCTATAGATCTGGTATATCGCAAATAACAGAGTACAGAAAAAATAAACCAGCGGATATTTAAAAGGAGGCTCTTAATGACTCTAAAATCCCGTACGCCTATCGACGGCCAGGAGTTGTTTGTATTCATGAGTCCTGACGGTCGGGCAGAGATCAAAAGGATAAGTAAACCTGAAGCGTTTTCCATAGCCTGCAACATGTACGTCAGAAAATGGAAGACCCAGGTCAGGGTTTATCGGCTTAGCTACTCATTCACAAGAGACGTATCTAAGCACCACAATAAGGAAAAACATGGTACAATTTAAATTTGTACTTTCCGATGCCGAAGCAGAAGATCTTTTTGATATCATCCGTAACGAGGCCAACATAATGGACATCCGAATTTTAAGAGCACGGTGGACGGGGATAAGCTGAAGGAGATAGCCTGGTACAAAAAGAGAAAAAAGTACCTGCTGAGATTAAAAGACAAGTTAAAAAACAAAACCCTAACCAGGAGCAAACATGTTAAAAATTGAAAACGTTATCAAGGCCGTAAAAAACGGAAGGTCCAGCCAGTGCATTGACGGACGGGACTACGGTAGATTAATTATTTTTTTCGGAATCAAAGACTGGAGACATTTTGGGTATACGGTAAAAGACATAAAAGACCAAAAAAAGAAGGCCCATAAACCCCGCGCGTGGACCAGGCGTAATGTCCTATCACAACTGAAATCCGATGTGGCTTTCGGTTTTGAAAAGGCACTGAACCAACGAGGTATCAGCGCCAGCCTGATGAACGACGTGGTTAAAATGTGGATGTGGGTCCTGGAGGACGACCTACAGAATCATGAAGATTACGCACAATACGGCCTGCCGCTGCTCAAGGCCGTGGCCGTAAAGTACGGGTTCGATAACCCCATAGGAGAGGACACAGGAAACGAAAGCAAATACGCTGGCTAACATACTATGCGTAAACCCGTATTTGACGTAACACCAGAAACCATGTGGGATTATCAGTATCAGGCACAGAGACTGATTGCCTATGGGTTAGAGATACTGGCCTCCAACTCGTTAATAAATTTGAAAAATGAAATTAAAAACCGAGGCTGGAGAATAGCAGACCTAACCGTAACCAAAGGTAACTTAAGTTACGGACAAAATGTGGTTAATAACTACCCATATAAACCCCGGTATAAAAGCAAAAAACTATTTAATTAAAGGAGGCATCATGAAGACCAACACCAAACCCCGTCCTAAGCCGGTGTACACTCACGAGGGCGCCCGCACGACCAGGACGTCCGCCGAGGAGACGCTCCGGCGTCTGACCGCCTGCTGCTTCTTAGGCGAAAACCAGTTCTACGTCGACGGCCAGTCCATTTCCAAGGCCATCCTGGAGGCCACGGCCAAGGTCAGCGGCGAGTTCGCCCGTGATTGGGCTATCGAGGTCCGCAGCAAGTGGCATATGCGGCACGCCCCGCTGATGATCATCTGCGGGATGATCCGCCACCACCCGGAATACGTGGCCAAGACCATCGAGGGGTGCATCCAGCGCCCGGACGAGATGGGAGAACTGGTAAACCTGTATTGGCAGGCCGGGGGTAACAAGCACATGCTTCCCCGGCAGATGAAACGCGGGCTTGGCCGGTGCTTCACCAAGTTCGATGAGACCCAGCTGTCCAAGTGGGACTCCAATAACGCACAGGTCAGCCTACGGGACGTCCTATTCCTGTCCCACGCCAAGCCCGGTAAGGGTCAGAAGGCGTTATTTAAGCGGATCGCCGACAACAAGCTGAAGACCGCGCCGACCTGGGAGTCCGAACTCAGCGCCGGTAAGGACAAGGCCAAGGTGTTTACTAAGCTTATTAAGGACAAGAAGTTAGGCGGAATGGCACTTATTAAAAACCTCCGGAACATGGAACAGGCGGGCGTCGACCGCCTGATCATCAAGCAGGCCATTAACAACATGGGCGTCGCCCGGATTCTGCCCTTCAGGTTCATTTCGGCGGCCAAGTACGGCCCATCCTTTGAGCCGGAACTGGAGGAGGCGATGCGGCGTTGCGTTGAAGATAAGACGCCTCTGGAGGGCCGTACGGCCTTCCTGGTTGATACCAGTGGATCAATGAACCGTCCGCTGTCCGAGAAGTCGGATCTCAATCGGTATGAAGCCGGATTTGGCCTAGCCATGGTCCTGCGCTGGGCCTGCGCGGATGTCGATATCTACAGCTTCGGCAGCACGGGCGAACTGGCAGAGGTTCCACCCCGACAGGGATTTGCCTTACGGGATGCGCTCAATGCCGTAAATTTTAATGGCGGTACGGACATCAACTACGCGGTTACGCACGTAGAGGCCGCCGCCAAGTATGACCGGATTATCGTCATCACCGACGAGCAGTCGATGTCGCCTGTTAATTCGGTGAATATCAAGCGGGCCTACATGGTGAACGTCGCGTCGTGCGAGCATGGTGTAGGCTATAAAAAGCCATGGCAGCATATCTCGGGCTTCAGCGAGGGCGTGCTGTCGTACATCCGGGAGATCGAGAACCTGGATTAACGGCATAAACAAAAAACCGGCGTCCATCCGGGCGCCGGTTTTATTTCATCGACCTTATTAATTATTACAGCTTCATCCCGCAATTGCCACAGTAACAATCACCGAACTTTACCTTCTTACCACAAAACGTGCAGTGGATCTTTTTAGTCTGCTCGACCGTCAGCGGCTGATCAACCTGCCCCACGAGCTTAAGCCGCAAGACTGTAGGTGCCCCATCCTTGGTTCCGAAGCACCCCCGATTGAACTGCTGAGAACTGGCCGCACCTTCTACTGTGGCTCCGGCTGACATCGGCTGGGCGCCCATATCGGAACAACAACGCATTGAAGCCTCCACCGAACAGTTGGTGGCCGCAAACGTCGGACTGGCTGCGCCCAGAGTAGCGCCGACACCCTTGGTATGCAACCCACCATCCAGATAGAAGTATGTTGATACACAATTAGGCTGCCACACTGGCTGGGTGAAAATCGTGGGTTGCCACTCACGCCAGAACCGGACCTCCACAATCCCGTTGTCTGACGCCGAGGGGTCCTGTACACGCGCGTCGGCCAGCGGAACGAACATAAAACGGCGGCCCTTGGTCAAATCCCCATCAACCAGGAATCTTTCAAGGTTGATCGAGCCGTGGGCATCGATAATAAGTTCGTGACCGCCCAGCACGTCCATCCCGTCGATACTGACGGCACAGCAGCTCCTGACCGGGTTGAGATTTTTGAGCAGCAGGGAATAAGAGGAATTGAAGGGCAGAAACACCTGGCCTCCGACTTCTCGGAGGATCTTGCCGTTAGCGTCTTTTATCGCTAAGACATGTGAATTTGAATGCATCATGCGAATCCTTTCTTTTCTGCACCGGGTAAGCAGAAAAAAGTTTAAACCCGGTTGGTCGATGATACCAGTAATATATAAAAATAAAAATAAGAGGGCAACTACTTTATAGTTGACTTACGGTAATTATTTTTATATATTAAAGGTCTACAAATAGTTCTTTCAAATTTATGGGGGTTAAATAAATTCGATTGATAAAGAAGCTTTATCGTCGCATGCCGAGGAAGTATGGTTGGCCTCGTTAAATCCGCCATGCACTAAACAAATAACGCCAATAACGTTATTGACTTGGCCACGCGCCAGTCCGAAGCTTTCCAGCTCGCGCTCGTATCTGGGAATGCCTTCGTCGTCGACGAGCAACTCCGCATGGCTGCCTAAGCCGTGTAGGTTTTATTATAGGTGCGGCTTAAATAGGTTGCTGATTATCCGATGTTAAGCTTAAGTCCAAACAGTCAGATAAGCATGTAGCAGCGATTTTGTAATTTTGTCAAGACCCGGCTGAGATGCCGGAACCTCCACCATGCTCTCCCTTAACGGGAGTTCGCCAATAAAAACCCGGTGAAGTATGCGCCGGGTTTTTTATTTGTTTAAAACGATGGCGGTAATGAATTAGGTTGAACGGGTTCTATAGATTCTGACACACCACCATTTAGTAACTTCTGACCTTCGGGATATTGATAAGCTAAGTCTTCCGGATTAATCCTCCGCTTTTGGTCTCCGGAATCCACCATAATAAGACACCCGCCGTCCCGCATGTCTATCCGCAGGTTGATATACTTACATTTGGTATTAAGAAACCAGTGCCACTTACGGTCTTTCATTGCCTGAATGACCGGCAACACCTGGTCGACATGGTCCCATACATTTTGGGCAATCTTTTCTTTAACGTCCACCAGATCCTCCCATTTCAAGTTCCATCTGCTGCTGCATCGACAACCCAGAATCCGGTCCACCGGCCTCCACCGACGCTGCCGCCGCCCTAAGTTGCCTATAGAAATCCACTACCCGCCCATCGACCTTGATATCCGCCATGGTCAACCGCTGGTTGAAGGTCAGGCCTTCCAACGTACGGCAACGGGACAACGCCACGTACGTCTGGCCGGTACAGAATGCCCCACGACCCATATCGATGTGTGCGGCGTCCAGCGTCATGCCCTGGGATTTATGGATGGTCACGGCCCACCCCAGAGCCAGCGGGAATTGGGTGAAAGTTCCGATCTTCTGGGCCTCTATCCGCTTCTTTTTTGAATCATACCGATATTGTAGCTTCTCCCAGGTCTCCCGACCGACGGCCACCTGGTCTCCGGTACTCAAAATCCTGACCATGATCACCGTATCCCGTAACTCCACAACCTGCCCGAGCGTGCCGTTGACCCACGCCCGGTCTTTCTCGTTCTTTAAGAAAATGACGTGCGAACCGACCTTGAGGTTCAGCTGCTCCGGCGCCGGTAGACGCGAAGCCCCGGTGTCAAAGTTACCTACCGAAGAAGATTTATATGATTTTAAGGGTTTATCTATTTTAGACAATTCCCGGTCATTCACCTCCTGGGCGGCGGCATTGGTGGCCACCAGATTTAACGCCGCAGGCCCCGCCGGAAGGCCACATCGGGCGTTAAACAACGACAGCACATGCTGATGTCCCTCGCCTACCCGGATGCAGTCCAGGGCCTTAATAAACTCCAGATCCGTCTGCCTAAAGACCTTAGTCAGCTCCACCGGTATGATGTCCACCTGCTGAAAGACCTGGGCAGAGTAGAAATTAGGGGTGTTGTAGTGCTGGGAATAGTAGGTACCGACATCCCGTCCGATAACCGGCGGGAGTTGTAGGAGGTCACCTACAAACACCACGGGCACCCCTCCAAAAGGCTGGTCCTTCTTCCCTATGGCCCTAAGCGTGTTGTTGATGCAGTCCACGATATCGGGCGTGACCATCGACACCTCATCCACAATCAGGACATCCAGGTTCTTGATAACGTTAATCAGCTCGGGCTTGGGTTTAGCTATCTCATCGGAGTTGAGTGTTCGGGGTGGGATGCCGAAAAACGAGTGGATGGTCACGCCCCCGACATTAAGCGCCGCGATGGCCGTCGGGGCCACGACCACGCTCCTGGCCACCTGAGACATGATGTAGCCGATAAACGTGGATTTACCTGTACCGGCCTTACCGGTCACAAATATCGCGGGCTTCCGGGCCTTCACGGATTCTAAGATAAAGGTGTATTCCGGAAGGACCTCGATACCAGCCAGCGCCTTACGCGGGGCCGTCCGTTGGGCTGCTCGTCGAACACCTTCCTGGTGCTCTCGTTCATCTGCCTCATAGTCATCGTCATCATCAAAGTCAGTGTACATCCGCCGTCCTTTCGGCCACGTCGGCCATCTCACGTTTTATGTTTTCTGTCAGACTATCAATGAGGCCCATCACATGCTGCTTGATATCTAAAGCAGAAGACCCCTGGTAGGCGTATTGAAAATAGTCATCTATTTTATTTATAACCTGCTGGTAAATAAGTAACATGGCATTGGCGCTCTTTCCCCGTAATTGTGAAACCCGATATTTATTAAGCGCCTGGCAGCTGTCCATAACCGACCCCACACAGAACGATCCGTTGGCGGCCTGGTAATTCATGGTACAGAATGGGTTATCACACCTTACAATCTCGCTCATCGAGGCTCCTTATTTTTTATTACTTTCAATTGGTCACAAAATATATGGTGTATTAGGCTGTTACCATCTTTTTGCACGTTATCTAGCTTTATGGTACATTTTGATATGGGGGAAAGACCATTATTCTCCACCGACACCACAAAACCCGTCCTGCCCACAAATGACGATATATCCGGGTTCTTCTCAAAGAATTTAAGTTGTTGCCTGTAATACTTAATACCAGCGTATTTACTGAGGTCCTTAATATGTACGTGCTGGCCAATAAGGCTACTTTCTTTTTTAGTTACTGAATAACGCTTCTTAGGTGTATCCTGTTTGGTGCTATTGGTGATTGCACCGGTAGCTTGTCGCATCCAATTTATGCTAACCCTATTTTTATCAATTAACACCGTGCAGTCTTGAACATCAAAACATAATTGTGCGGCCTTACGCCCGTCATGCCCTGAACAACACGATACGGTTTTAAGACCCAGTCTATTAAGCTCTTTAATAACCAGCCCCATCTCGTCATCCACATCCACTGTAACACCGTGTAAATTTAACATCATAATCTTAACACCTTTTTAATATTATTTACCTTTTAGCCGCAAACCAGCCTAAATAATGACCATAACGAATAACCCTCCGCTCTTGGTCATCCATGGGCGAACAAGCCAGGTCCCACGCCAGCCAGGCCGCAAGCCACTCCGACTCCTGGGGGGGGGGGCAAACCACTTCTTATTGCACAGGTCCTTAAATTCTAAGTAGTCCAGCGTAAGCTGTTCTTTTGTCATTTATTCCTTATTGTGTAAATCCTATGCAGTCTTGTGTTTTACAAGTTACCCGAATATGGTGGTTATACGCTGATATGGTGTAAATTAAACCGCCTTTACATTTTGGACACGTAGTTTCACCACACAAATCAAAATTTAGTTCTGACAAGATGCCACTGTGCTTATTATTAATTTCCTGTAGTATTATGTGCATGTAAGCACTATCTTCCGAAACAGATGGCGACCCACAGGACAATTGTTGGGCACTGATTGCGCCGCTGCCTTTCGCGTCGAGCAGACCACTATTTTTATGTTGTTCTGCCGGAAAGATCTGCCCTGGCGATTGCTGTGTGTTAGTTTTTGCGATGCCTTGCGCCGCTGATTTTATAGGTTCAAACTTTTCTAAATTTTCTCCACAAATAACGCATGGAAGTTCTTGCATAGAAAAGCTTTTATATTTACAAAAGCTACACATTCTTGAATCCATATTTGCCTTTCTGCATTTGGGCTGAAGGGGCGGGAGCGCCCCTGAACCACCTTGGAAATTGTTGTATGAAGTGCCATTTGCGCTGCCTTTAAATTTCTATGCCTTGTTCGCAAAAGCCTTTAAATCCGTTTTCAACAGCCTTTTCCCTGTACGCCGAATCCACATTGTCTTGATAGTGAATTAACAGCATCTTTGACTTTATGGAAGCATCAAGGGTTTTCAATTCGTCGAAATGGGCATGGACCCCTGACAGGTACGGGGAGGTTTCACAGTCTTGAATAATAACATCTGCTTGCTTATAGAAGTCCCTTATCTGGTTGGGGTTAAACTGCGTATCCGATGTAAAGTAAATCTTTTTTGTCGAGCACTGCTCATGAATCATGAGGCCAAAAGACGGCACTATTGCGTATCCATTCATAATGTGAACCGTTTGGACAATATCGAAATGTGCACCCTCCCAGATAAACGAGTCGTTGTCTTCCAGATAATTCACATCGAAATAATCATGAAGACCGATAACTTTTCCCTGAATAGATGCAAGACCCCCAGACCAAACGGAATCCCATGCGCGTGAAATAACATCGCGATGACCATATAGTTTTATTTTATCTTTGGTCGGATCAAAGTATGAACAAAAAGCCAGATATTCCACACCGCCAATATGATCTGCATGAAGATGTGTAACGTATAACGCATGGATATCTTTATAACATTTTCCTTGTTGCGCAAGAGAGTGTCGAATATCCGTTCCAGCATCAACAAGAAGATTTCTTCCATTGTTTTCGATAAGCAAGTTGCTTTGAAAATTCTTCATAGAGAATGCAGCCCCAACCCCAACAGGTATTATTTTCATCTTTTCTTCCTTTCAGCGGATTTACGCCGCGTTAAATTTGATTTGCGCAAATGGCATTTTATACAACGTTTCGCGCTACGGTGAAGTTGCGTACTCGCAATTTGGGTCAAGGGGCGGAATCCCCGCCCCGCGCCACCGTAGCGCTGTTGTGCGATTTAAACCATGCCGCTTTGTTCCATTTGTTTTCCATTCATATCGGGAAGTTTTTGACCATGAATCTCTTGCCATCTAATCATACGTTGGGCGTGTCTTTCAACAAGTTCCGCAACTTCCGGCTGTCCACCATTTAACCTTAATTTTGCCGACCAACGAAGCAAAAGCTCAGGGGCAAACTTATCTTGCCCGCGAAGTAGAAATACAGGTTCATCTACAGGAATCTTGTTCTCTGGGTCTTGGATTCGGTTATAGTCTTTTCTTGCGTGTATCATTTTTGCCTTTCAGCGGGTTTACCCGCGTTTGTTTTATGCCTTGCGGCATGGTTTATTTCGCACAACGTCCGGCAAAGGGCGAACTTGCGATTTAGCAAGTTAGGACGAATAGCCAGAACCCCTGGCTATGAGCCGCCCTTTGCTATGTTGTATGAAGTTAAACCACGCCTGCCTTTAATTTTTTAAGTTCTTTTCTTTTTATGCTGTATTCTACAGTCAGCCTGTCTATTGCATCAGCAAGAATCTTTACAACCTCTTCATTGACTGGAAATTCTGATCTTGGAATCACTTTATTCAGCAGTCCGAAATGAAAACCTCTAATCCCTACTTCGTTTTCGTCAACTACAACACTGCCCCACTTCGTCACATACTCGTATTCTCTTCCGTTCTTTTTCACACTATTTTCCTTCCCGCGCCCTTGGGCGCAACGCCTTTTGATTTGGCGTGGTTTAATTTTATACAACGTTTTAGCAAGGTGAAGCCGTGCGCCTCTTGCGCCAGGGGCCAGCATAACCACACTCGCTACAGTAAAACATATCCACACCGTTCACACGGGCAGTCTTGGTCATTGTCTCACATGCGCACGGTTTGGGGGAGCCAGCAGGCGACCCACCTTGCGGTAGTTGTGTGTTGGTTTTTGCGATGCCTTGCGCCGCCTCTTCCTCCTTAAAACACCAAACCGAAAAAGCACACGCCCGAAGCATAGTTTCCATTTGTGGAGTAAACACAACATATTTTAAATATGCTTCTTTATAATTATCAAACCATTTTTCAAATTCTTTAATGTCAGTCATTTTGTTTTTCCTCTGCCTTTCGGCGCTGATTTAAGGTCTTTCGCAAAAACTTACACACAACGTCTTAGTATCGCGAAGGCCGGAATCCCCAATCAATTTGTTTCCGGCTTTTGCGATACGTTAGTTGTGCGCTGAACCGGCGATGATTTTGATTGCGCCGCTTGTATTTTTCCTATTCTCAATAATGTTTTTAATGCAAACCATTTAGTAGAAACATCTTTATGTACGGCCTCTGGTAATTCTAACGCAAGACACCTTATAGATTTTTCCATATCATGATATTCCACTGGCATTTCACTTTCCAAAACTATTTGTTCTTTTGCGGCATTCCATGCCGTTAACATATTTTCCCTAAGTATAGGTAAACATCTTTGACGCGATCCTTCTGGATACTCTCTTTCAAACCAATCATCAAAACTTTGCATTTTATTTTTCTTTCTTGCGGCGCTCTTGGCTATTTCGCCGGTTTTGCGTACAACGTTTGCCCCATGCCGAAGTTAGGGAGCGCACCCTGCAAATCGGTAGTAGGGTTCCAGCAGGATGGCTGAATAAAAACCGATTTGTGCGCTCCCTAATTTGGGTGAATGAGGCAAACAATCCATTATTTTATTCCTTTGCCGAATGAACCGGCATGGGGTTTGTTGTAAGATGGGGGTTGCGGTATTGGCGACCAGTGAGACACCCTATCCACATAAAACCCGAGACATTTAGTTTTCCATCGTTTGCCAATTCTAAAGACTTCGGTAATCCTGCCGTTAATCAAGTCAAATTTATTGCTTGTTGTAAACACATCAACAAGTTGTTTTTCTTTTGGCAAACGATTTTTAATACTTATCCACATTAGCAACCCCTTTCTTACAACGTATTAGCATGGCGAAGTTGCGCTTGCGCAATTTGGGGCTGGCTGTGAAACAGACTGCCCGCCATGCGTTTGTTGTAAGCTGTTTAAACCACGCCTGCCTTTGCTTGTTTTGAAGAGCATATTTTAGAATGCTCTTTTTTCTTTCTCCCTAAATTCCATGTAGAATCCATATTCTCTTCTGAGGAACCTCCACCAGTTATGCACCCTTTTTTAGGGTCTTTACAAGCTCGACATCCTTTACAGATGGGGGAAAACAATTCCCCCTTTACCTGAATAAGAATGTCTTCAAGTTCATGAACCATCTTCAATGCCGAAGACGTTTCTATTTTTATTTCAAGTTTCATCTCTGTCTTTCAGCACCCTTGGGTGCGTTACGCCTTTTGTCTTGGCGTGGTTTAAATTGCTTACAACGTATCTGCTATGGTGAAGTTGCCCGTCAGGGCAATTTGCTTTGAGCAAGTGAAACTTGCGAAACACCATAGCTTTGTTGTAAGCTGTTTAAACCACGCCTGCCTTTAGTTTAAGCCATTCCACGACATAATGTAATTGTTCTGCCCATTCTTTATAGTGTTTTTGCTCTGCACTTTGTCTTGTTATGTCCTTCCAAATAAAATCATACCCATCTCCCTCATCAGAGCAAATATGTAAACAACTTTTACTTTCACCTATTATTCTTAGGTCGAGGGAGAAGTCCACATTTATTGGCCTTTTCATTCTTCGCCTTTCAGCACCCTTGGGTGCGTTAGCCTTTGTATTGGCGTGGTTTAAATTGCTTACAACGTTCCGCGCCAGGGCGACGTTTTAATGTTGCCCTGGCGCTGTTGGGCGATGGATTGCCGATGATTTCGCGCCGATTTTTATTTCAAACTGTTCCGCTGCTTCAGGATGGGCGGTAAAATAAGGCTGGCCCCATTCCCTACCAGAATCATCCATACACATAAACCGATGCCACGCCGAATAAAGAAAGCCCTTATCGGAATCACTGAGATAGCGCCCGATAACACTGTTGCGATAGGGGAAGGGGTGCGCAAGTATTTCCTCTTTTTTGTCTTTGAGGTCTATATCTGCCAGCTTAATAACCACACCCATACACTTTTCAATAAGCGCAATATCCTGCCTGACAAATCCGTGCCCGTTGGCAAATTTACAGTGATCATCTTCTGGGATGGGGTTCAATAACGACATAACCGTCTCGACCGCAGTGAAATCAATTTCATGCGACAAACACTTTTCGACGGAATCAAAAAACTTTCCGTCTTTTGATTTAAATCTCTTTACCTCTTCCATACTTCTTTCCTTTCTTTGATTTCGGCGCGATGCCTTTAAGGCTATTTCGGCAATCTTTCGCCCAACTATTGTATGGCGAACCTTTTGTTCGTTGTAACATGTAAAAACGAACCCACATATGTGTAACCCTCAACACCCAACATCGACTATCCCGCTCAGAGCCTTCCACTCATCGTACTCTCAAACAATATGTTAGTCGCCTGAGCCTCGACCTCCTCAGCTTGCAACCAATGCAGCAACCATTTCACATATACTGATAAGTAGTTAAACTAGTTTCAGACCGCAAGTCGCACATGTAGGAATAATTTCCATAACAGCCTTTTGTTTTTCATTAATATACTTACTCACAAATTAAAAGTCAACAAAAAAATAAAATAGTAAGGTACTTCTTTTTATTAACTCGCCAATAATTAAATCTGTAAGGCCAAATCACGAAGATCCAATAATATACCCTTAAAAACCACGGTGAGGCGGTATAACAATAAAAATCAGAGCACGCGCCGCACAGTGCCTGCTTACGCCGGTGTCTCTTACACCACCCGTCTTCTATGTCCGCACCTCTAATGAGTATTCCGTTACGGAAGTACAAACAAAAGTCACATATTGGTTGGCAGTCTTCAGAACACTTTATCATAAAGCCACCAAGTCTTTTAACTTATTAACATTTATCTCCAATTCCTTCAACATATCGATAGCTAGGGCACAACTAGTGTACATGTAGTCGCCAGTATTATCAAGATATAATAGATTCCATCCTAACTGTAAGCCTTTGGCGGTTAAATTTTCGTAATGGTAAACAAAATCCATAAGCACATTGTCATTTATTTCTCGGATATACGCCGCGTCATACTTAACCTCACATATGTCAATAACGCGAACCCGGTATTTAAGGGTGAAAGCCGCTTGCTCTTTAACTTTAGCCTCATGGGCTGTCGCTGCCTGCTCGTCACACCATTCCCGACCATCATCGGTAATAAAGCAGTCTACGGTTTTAACGCCCACGACACATAACTCTCGCTGCTCAACCTGCTTAGACACCTTTTTCATTATTAACTCCAGTTAAATTTTTTACCCGGTCTTCCGCCTCCCTACCGGCCTTACACGCCTCGTCGTGCATTATGTGCAGAAACATATAATCCCGAGGTGGGTAATATGGGCGCTTACAATACCCGTTACCGGACTTAACGTGCTGAAAATAAGAAGCTTCGGCATCGGCCTCCAGGTCAAAAAACTCATAAGCCACACCGCACCACCAAGTAACTTCCGGAGAAACATTAGGTGCCGTATAGTATATCACAGTCCAATTAGGTTGCTTACTCAGTTGTTTACTCATCAGTACCTTCTTTAATTATTTATTAACTTCCGACAGGTGCTTAAGACATATAAAATACATCCGACGCTCAATATCTTCCGCCGACTCCCGTACAAAATCTATAAGGCACTTACCGCACTGCATCTCCCCGTCATCACCATATAAGCAGTCGCAACCGTGGTTAGCCCACAGCAAGCGCCGGAATATTCACTCAGAATCTGACATCTGAGACTTTACTTCCGTTATGGTTTTAAATACCGACATGAGTACTCTCAGCCCAGAATAAGTCTAGTGCCCGCCTGCAACAGTCTTCCTGAAACACCGCACCCGTAACTCCATCCTCCGATTTATCTACCAGGTCAACCCATAATCGGTCTTCAAATCCAAAGAATATCTTTCTGGCCATCCACAACCGGCCTGCTCGATCCAAACCCTGCAATTGCAACTTACGGTCAATACGACCCGGACGAATTAGCGCGTCATCCAATTTAGAAGGGTCATTAGTAGTTATGATAACCAGCGTACCATTACCAGTCTCTACACCATCCAGGGTATTCAACAAACAATCAAAGGTAAGCCCCGGTGATTGCTGAGTGGCCGTGACATTAGTTCGTTTGTCAAACACCGCGTCAATGTCTTCAATTAAAACTACTCGGCCACTATCCACCTGATAATTTTGGTAAGACCTGACTAAGTCGGCGTTGGTCATAGAAGCCAAATCAAATATGAAAATAGGGATGTTAAGTTCCTGAGCCAGAGCCATACCAAATTTAGTTTTACCCGTTCCGGGTTTACCATAAAATAAAAATCCTCGTTTCCACGGAACACCTCGATCCAAAAACCAATCCTTTTTCTTTATCCACGTCTGAGATTCTTGCAATAACGCCGTCATATCAGAATTCAACCACAGATTATTAAGAAACCTATGAGACTTCTGATCTTCAAAGTCAGAATCCAACATACCTACCGGGCTAATAAGCTCAGTTCGACGTGGAAGATCGCAAGCCATCTTATCAGGAATCGGCGGCTGCGTAACATCTGCATTCTTTTCACCGCCTTTAACGTAACCCCTAAACCTAGATCCCTCCGCCCGTACAATATAGAAATCGACATGACTACGCGATATAGTTGGGGCAGTGATGTTAAGGTCTTTAAATATGGCATCAATATTAACCCACTTAGGAGCGTGTACCTTAAGAGATACTCCGTCAAACTGAATAAAATTAACACCTTTCCTAACCAATATCGGCTCACTAGGCGATAAGTAACTTTCATGTATTACCCATCGGAGTTCCTTCTTGCCCACGAGGTACTTCCTGACTGACAACATAAACCGAGATGTGGTTATCGTGGGTTTCCACTGGTTATCACGCAGATACTGACAAAACCTAAATGCCGTAGGTTCGTCAAGAACAAGACGATGAACAAAGTATCCACTAAACTTAACTAGATAAGACTTAACCTGGTTCCACCCGGCAGCTACCGCCGCAATAACCGCCCCTAAACCCAAAGTAGTTAAAGGTAACATCCTAACCCCATAATAAGGTAAATAAAAGTAATAATCCGGTTATAGCTATTAATCATCAGGACCCAACGACCCCTGATCTGCTCCCTTATACCGACTTCGAGGTACGCCCCACAACATCTCATCTTCAACCGGTTCCGACGCCTGAAATTTAAATTCCAAAACCACACAAGGTATCAGGCAGATATACAGCGTTCGATCCTTACAACTCCAGTACCCTCCGACCCAAAAGTCGTACCAGACAAAAAATATACGACAGGTCATATACCTCGCTCCTTATTCTGATCATTAAGGCGGTCTTTTATCCTCTGATAAAATTTACAATACTTGTTCAGTCTTGTAAAATCCTTCTCCCGCAGGCCCTTCAGGCGCCGAATATCCGAGTTATGTCTCAAATCACACAACTTTACCCGCATAGCGTCGTAGGAGTCCAACACCTGCTGCTCGTAACTTTCCTGACTCTGATCAGGTAGCTTAGTTAGCGCGTTTATTCCAGAGTAAATCCGGTCATTAAAGTTATTTAAAATATCCTGACAGGTAACTATCGTGTCCTCCAACAGGTCGTGCCCCAGGGCTATGCACTGCAATTCCTCATCGTCGGTCTTGAGGTAATGCATGACCTTCAACGGGTGGAGAATATAAGGCAGGCCCGCCTTGTCATACTGACCCTGATGGGCATTAGTGGTCAAGACCAGCATTTTGGATAACAAATATCCGGTTTTAAATGGCATACTACTCCTTAGATACGATATTACGACGATCCGCCTGCTGCATGTCCACCGCCCGACGGGCTATCGAGTTTATATAATCAAAAGGCCATATTACATCGGTTTCTCGTGAAGACCCGGTGGTGAATAGTATCTTTATCTCTTCCTCTGTGTAAATCTCGGCCTGGTCTATGTTTGTAACATAGCCGGAAGACCCTTTGCCCCACCACAGCATGTCATTACCGACGTAGTTGCGGGTATCTTGAACATAATATAACTTGGACCTCATACAGTAAAACTCCTGTCATTAAACAGCGGATTTATATCAAGGTACATCCTCCGTGCCAGTATACACACCGACCTTCGGAATTTAATTTAGCATACTTACACTGCCCCACACGAAGATAACAAAAGCTGTCATGAAATTCCTTATTAATCTCTTCTTTTTTAGCCTGAGACTCTACTTGCTTCTCCAACAACCCGCATAGGCGGTCAAGCAGGTCTTCCAACCGGTCAAACCTCCTGACGTCTGTTTCACTCAAATAAACTTCACCCATTACAACCTCGACCAACAGTTAAATAATCAGCGGGCACGTCTTACCCACCGGACTTATAAGGTATTTCCACGCCATCATAACTTCCTCATTATGCCGGGCCACGTGATAAACCGATTCCTGACAATAATCAGGATACAACAAACTCATGTTGTTGGCGTATCTTAACACATCCGGCTGCTGGTGACAAGCACGCATCTTACAATTTATTTAGTATCCAGACATGGCTGACAACGTCTGATCCCGGCCTTCGTGTTCCAACATATATCCGCGTCAGATTTCTATTTTTAATTGCCTAGCGTCCTCACAACAGGGGTGCAGGAAATATCTCGGGTTCTGGCGTAGAAACATAAACCACCAGACCCCGCTTCTTTGCCCGTCTAATCATGTCGGCGGTGCCCCGCGACACCCCATCGTGAACCGCAATCAGAGCGTCCGCATAATCCGCCATCTGCTGGTTACGAAGATACCCCGCAGACTTCCCGAGCTTACCCCAATCGGCGGGAAAGCGCTTTATCGGCACGTCCGCCGTTATCGCCCACTGCTCACCCAACGTGTCGACTCCACGAGCACACCCACTGATGACCTCCGTAATCTTAATACCACTGAACTCGATAGCCACACGAACCTGGTGAAAGTCGGTGATGCTGCGGCTCCCGGCGATAATGGTCCTCACGCGGTCCTCAGTATCTTAACCGACCGGATCTCGTTGGTGACTAGCCTACTAAGCAGCTGCGCGTCAGCCGTATCAGCGATGTCGGTTATTGAGTATAAGGCGGATTTAAGACGGTCGAGGTAGTCCTTACGGGCCTCAACGGTTGTACGGGTAGCACAATTCTGAGGGGGTCTTTCACGTTCCTCTAAAGGTAGGGCGCAATGTCCTCTCGCCATTACTTCGGCAAGAGTAGTTAATCTGCCTGGGGTCTTTGCCAGCCAAGACTCACATACACGCACAACCTCTGAAACCTCCTTGGCGTTGCCTAAACACAAGACATTTCCGTGGCCTCCTATACGCTGGACCTTTAACTCCAGGTGGTCAGATTCTTCGACAAGATTAAACTTAACATCCTGGTCTGCCATAAAACTCCTTTAGTACATAATGTCTGTGGTGATCTCGGTATTACCGTCAGCCAACTCGGTGGCCGTCGTCCGACAAAAAACCGATCCAACCCGGAACACCACCCTATTACTATCCCAATTCCAGGTAACTATTGATGGGTGGTTGTAAATAACGTTGAGCATTACTAAGAACACCTGCTCCGCGCGTGGCCCCTCGTCCTCCGCCAGGTCCTCCATCATCTGACCATAAATAGTATTAACATGGTCAAAAGACTTCCGGATGTTATCCAGCGTCTTGGTATCTACTGATTTTAAGTGCCTCATATCTTAATGTACCTTCTTATATTTATCGGTAAAAACTTGTTTAGCCTAGTACTCTGGTCTTAAATGACACACCAATAACAAATGATCCTCATCCTCTCTTTTAACATCTCTTTCTATCTTCAAAGTAGTGGAACCATGGATGACACTAATTTGAGGATTAGGAGCAGAAGGAGGACAAGCAGGATAGATAGTAAACTTACCTGCTGACACAACCTGTTTATTTTCCGCCATAAAAGAATGATCTGCATGCGCGGTAAAAGTCAGCACCGTTTCACACCCAAACACCGGGTCTTTAATTATTAAATACTTACGTTCCATAAAACCCCCCTTTACCAGCCCTTCCGGACAATGCGCTTGGACGCCTCGTCATCACCATTAACCTGCCGCAGAACCTCAATAGGCTCATCCAGGTCATCCAGATTATTAAGGCCCAAAATATCAATGGCGTCCTTCA
>Ga0265297_10004693_pt1 | contig 21922 bp, 35 predicted proteins | sample Munlanlwell13791_FD_192502 | JGI IMG/M metagenome (GOLD analysis project Ga0265297, IMG submission 192502) | Leachate microbial communities from a municipal landfill in Southern Ontario, Canada - Leachate well 137-91 | ecosystem: Engineered > Solid waste > Landfill > Unclassified | place... | reverse complement strand
ACAACGTGACGGCGGACATCGAGTTGATAATGCCGATCGCGATGGAGAAGGAGCTTCGTTTCGCGGTGCGCGAGGGCGGCCGTACGGTCGGCGCCGGCGTGGTCACCGAGATAATAGAATAACAGCTAAAGAGGTGAACATGAGCACGCAAGAGAAGGGGCAGAAGATACGCATCAGGCTGAAGGCCTATGATCACAAGCTCCTGGATCAGTCCGCATCTGAGATCGTGAACACGGTTCAGCGGACCGGCGCCAGGCTTGCGGGCCCTATCCCGCTCCCCACGAAGATCGAGAAGTATTGCGTGCTCAGGAGTCCCCATGTGGACAAGCGCTCGCAGGAGCAGTTCGAGATACGCACCCACAAGAGGCTGGTGGACATACTCGAGCCCACGCAGCAGACGGTCGATGCGCTCATGAAGCTCGAGCTTTCTTCAGGAGTGGATGTCGAGATAAAAATGATATGAGGCAGAACAGGCCGGCGCATTGAGCGCCATACTGAAAGAGGCTTTTATGCTGGGTCTTATAGGAAAAAAGGTTGGCATGACGCAGATCTTCGATGAAGGCGGCGAGTTTACGCCTGTCACCGCCATCGAAGTCGGCCCCTGCACGGTGGTGCAGAAGATGCTCGCTGAGAAGGAGGGCTACGGCGCGCTGCAGCTCGGCTTCGGCCCCGCTAAGGCGAAACGGCTTTCCAAGGCGGAGCGCGGCCACTTTGAGAAGAAGGGTCTTCCGATGTTTTCTCACCTGCGCGAATTCCGCACGTGCAAGACGGAGGGCTTCGAAGTGGGCGACGAACTCATCGCGGCCGGATTCAAATCGGGCGATCTGATCAGCGTCACGGGCGTCACCAAGGGCCGCGGGTTTCAGGGCGTGATAAAGCGCCACGGCAAGCACGGCGGCCCTGCCTCGCATGGCTCGGATTTCCACAGGCGTCCCGGCTCGATCGGCATGAGGACATGGCCGGGTCGCGTCCCCAAGAACATGAAGATGCCCGGACACATGGGCTGCGATCGGGTGTCGGTGGATGGACTGAAGGTGGTGGCGGTAAGGCCGGACGACAACGTGATACTGGTCCAGGGTTCGGTGCCAGGCGCCAGAGGCGGATTGCTTCTGGTGGTCCCGCAGGACGTCTCTTTCGAGACGAGGCCCGAACTCAAGAGGGGCAAGGCCGGCGCCGGCAGCGCCAAGGCCGAGATGGCCGCTTTGCCCGAGCAGAATGCTGAACCTGTGGCCCAGGAGAGCAAGTAAAGGCGTCCTCTGAGAGGGGCGCAAAGGAGTGAAACCGTGAAGGAACCGGTCCTCAACATAAAGAACGCGAAGGTGGGAGAGATCGAACTCGATGATTCTATCTTCGGGATCGCGCCCAAGACTGCGCTGCTCTACGAAATCGTGAAGATGCAGAGGGCGAGCCGCCGCAGCGGCACTGCATCCTGCAAGACCAGGGGCCAGGTGAGCGGCACGACCGCCAAGATGTATCGCCAGAAGGGCACCGGAAGGGCCCGTCACTGCGACGCCAAGGCGAACATCTTCGTAGGCGGTGGCAAGGCATTCGGCCCCAAGCCCCGCGACTACAGCTACAGGCTTCCTTCCGAGGCGCGCCGCGGCGGGCTCAGACAGGCGCTCTCTCTGAAGAAGGCGGAGGGAAAGCTCATCATAGTCGATGAGCTGCCGCTCAAGGAGATCAAGACCAAGACGATGGTGGATGGGCTCAAGAATCTGGGCGCTACGAACGCCCTGATTGTTATCGCTGAGGAAAACGACATCCTTCGTAAGTCCGTGCGGAACATCCGTGACGTGCGCATGGTCCGCTGGGAAGGGCTGAATGTCTACGACCTCATGCGGTTCGATCGCGCCGTCATCACGAGGCCTGCGCTTGAGAAGGTAGAGGAGGTGCTGAGGCCATGAACATATTCGAGGTTATAAAGAAGCCGGCGGTCACGGAGAAAAGCACGGCCGCGCAGGAGCACAACAAATACTCGTTCGCTGTGAACCCTAAGGCCACGAAGCACGACATACGCAGGGCGGTGGAGGGTGTGTTCAAGGTGACGGTGGAGGACGTGCACACCATATCGATGCCCGCGAAGTACAAGCGCGTGGGCAAGAGCGCGGGGAAGACCTCCCCGTGGAAGAAGGCGATCGTCACCCTCAAAGAGGGAGACCGAATCGAGTTCATGGAAGGCGCGTGAGCGACGAGTTGCTGAAGCTAAACACAAACGACATTGAGGCAGTCACATAGAAGAGGGCAGCCATGGTAATAAAGAGTTACGCACCGATAACACCTGGGCGCCGCGGAATGACCGCATATGATTTCTCAGAGCTTTCATCCAAGAAGCCTGAGCGTAAGCTGACCGAGGTGCTCCAGAAACACGCCGGCCGCAACTGCAACGGCAGGATCACGTCGTTCCACAGGGGCGGCGGCGCGAAGATGAAGTATCGCATGATCGACTTCAAGCGCGACAAGCGGGACATCCCCGCCTGCGTCAAGGCGCTGGAGTACGATCCGAACCGTTCGGCCCGCATCGCCCTGGTGGCTTACGCGGACGGAGAGAAACGCTACATCCTGGCTCCGGTGGGGCTCAGCGTGGGCGATTCGCTCATGGCCTCGGCAGGCGCCGAGATCCAGCCCGGCAATTCGCTCCCCCTCTCCAATATTCCGCTGGGCACCTCGATACACAATATCGAGCTCAGGCCGGGAGAGGGCGGCAAGATCGTCCGCAGCGCTGGCAGTGTGGCGCAGCTCATGGCACGCGACGACAACTACGCCCAGATCAAACTCCCCTCGGGCGAGGTGAGGATGGTGCACATCAACTGCTGGGCGACGATAGGCCAGGTCGGCAACGTCGACCACGAGAACGTGGAGCTAGGCAAGGCAGGCCGCGTGCGCCACATGGGATGGAGGCCGCACGTCAGGGGCACGGCGATGAACCCGGTCGACCATCCTCATGGCGGAGGCGAGGGACGCACCAAGGGCGGACGTCACCCGGTGACCCCGTGGGGCAAACCGACCAAGGGCGCTAAGACCAGAAGCTGCGTTCGCACTACGCGCTTCATAGTGAGCGACAGAAGGGCGAAGTAACAATTACACGAGAGGACATGATATGGCTCGTTCGTTAAAGAAAGGCCCGTTCATAGACGATCACCTCCTGAACAAGGTGAAGAGGGCTCAGGAGACGCGGGACAGACAGCTGATCAAGACGTGGTCGCGTCGCTCCACTGTGATCCCCGACATGGTCGGGCTCACTATAGCGGTCCATAACGGGCGCAAATTTATCCCGGTCTTCATCACGGAGAACATGGTCGGTCACAAGCTTGGCGAGTTTGCGGCCACAAGGGTCTTTCGCGGACACTCCGGCGAAAAGAAGACCACAGTCGCAACGACGGCAGCAGCTCCCACGGCGGCCGCTCCGGCGGCTGCAACCGGTGCGACCGGAGGTGCATGATGGCAGCGACGGCTAAGATAAAGATGATTCGCATTACCACCCGGAAGGTGAGGGTCGTTGCGGATCAGGTCAGGGGCAAGGGTGTCCAGGAGGCGATCGACTATCTCACCTTCTGCCGCCGCAGGTCCGCGCGTCCCCTTCTCAAGCTCATCAAGTCCGCGGTCTCCAATGCGGACACCAAGGGTGGCATGGATCTGGACAAGCTGTTCGTGAAGGAGCTCCTGGTGGACAAGGGCCCCACTATGAAACGCTGGATGCCGAGGGCAAGGGGTTCGGCCACTCCGGTGCTGAAGAAATCGAGCAAGGTGAGCATAACGCTGGAGCAGCGCGCTTAGCGCCAGGGATCGGGAGCTGACATGGGACAGAAGACACATCCAACTGGTTTCAGGCTCGGGGTGAGCAAGACGTGGAACTCGAAGTGGTACTCCTCCAAGGAGGGCTATCGCAAACAGGTCCACGAGGACCTCTTTATCCGCGAGGAGATAAAGAAGAGGCTCGAGCACACCGGCGTCTCCAAGATTGAGATCGACCGCGCAGCCGGCAAGGTGACGGTCAATATCTTTACCTCGAGGCCGGGGCTGGTCATCGGAAAGAAGGGCGCAGGCATCGATGCGCTCAAGCTCGACATAAAGAAGAGGGTTTCGACGGCCGAGGACGTCCAGGTGAACATCCGCGAGGTTCGAAAGGCCGAGATCGACGCCCAACTGGTAGCGGAGAACGTGGCGCAGCAGCTCCTCAGACGCATTGCGTTCCGCCGTGCGATGAAGAAAGCGGTTGTTTCGGCGATGAAGCTCGGCGCCGAAGGCATCAAGATACAGTGCGCCGGCAGGCTCGGCGGCGCGGAGATCGCCAGGTGTGAGTGGTATCGCGAGGGCAGGGTGCCTCTGCACACGCTGCGCGCTGACGTGGAATACGGTTTTTCAGAGGCGAGGACGACCTTTGGAATCATCGGAGTCAAGGCCTGGGTCTACAAGGGAGAGATACTCCCCGAGAAGAATCAGCCGGCGCTGCCGGGTCAGGCTCGGTAGAGGGAGCGAGGAACGATGCTACAGCCAGCGAAGACAAAATACAGGAAGCAGCAGAAGGGCAGGCTCCGCGGCGTCGCTTGGAGGGGCTGCAATCTCTCGTTCGGAGACTACGGCCTCCAGGCATTGTCGCACGGGTGGGTCACGTCGAGGCAAATAGAGGCCGCGCGCATGGCCATGAGCCGCGCCACGAAGCGCGGCGGCAAGCTCTGGGTGAGGATCTTCCCCGACAAGCCGATCACCAAGAAACCGGCGGAGACCAGGATGGGCAAGGGAAAGGGGTCGCCGGAGGAATGGGTCGCCCCGATCAAGCGCGGCAGGATGCTCTACGAGATAAAGGGCGTCTCCGCCGACATAGCGTGCGAGTCGCTGAGGTTGGCGTCGCACAAGCTTCCTCTCAAGACTAAGATCGTCGTGCGGGAGGTATACCGTGAAGCCAAGTGAGGTGAGGGAGAAGTCGGTCGCAGATCTTTTGAAGGCCGCGGAGGAATTGACCGACGGGCTCTTCAGACTGCGTTTTCGCAAGGGCTCCGGCCAGCTCAAGGAGACCGCGAATATAAGGAAGACGAGGCGCGACCTCGCCCGCGTGAAGACTGTAATCCGCGAGCGCGAGCTTGAGGCCCGCTCGAAAGGAGGCGCGTAAACTATGTCTGGCATCGAATCGCGCAAGTTGAGGACAGGGGTCGTCGTTAGCGCCGCCATGGACAAGAGCGTGACCGTCCAGGTGGAGCGCACCGTCAAGGATCCGGATTTCGGCAAGTACCTGAGGCGCCGTAAGAAGTATATGGCGCATGACGAGAAGAACGAGTGCAAGAAGGGCGATATGGTCGCCATCCGCGAGTGCCGTCCCCTCTCCAAGCGCAAGTGCTGGAGGGTCGTGGAGGTGCTCGAGAAGGCTTCGGGAGTCGAGTGACGCGGCGGGCGGGAAACGCCCCCTGCAGGAGAGACATATGATTCAGCAGATGACAGAATTACTGGTCGCCGATAATTCCGGCGCCAAACTCCTCCGCTGCATAAAGGTGCTGGGCGGAACCAGGCGCCGCTATGCCGGCGTCGGCGACATCATCGTCGTCTCGGTCAGGGAGGCGATGCCCAAGGCCAAGGTGAAGAAGGGCGACGTGAAGAAGGCCGTGATCGTTCGCACGAAGAAGGAGATCAAGCGCAGCGACGGTTCCACGATTAAGTTCGATGAGAACTCCGCAGTCTTGATCAGCGACCAGGGCGAGCCGATCGGTACGCGCATATTCGGGCCGGTCGCGAGGGAGCTGCGTGCGCGCAAATACGTGAAGATCATATCGCTGGCTCCGGAGGTTCTCTGATGAAGATACGCAAGGGAGACATGGTCAAGGTGATCGCCGGCAAGGACAAGGGCAAGACCGGCAAAGTGCTCCGCATGGACGCGGAAAAGAGCCGCGTATGGATCGAGCACCTCAACACGGTGAAGCGTCACCAGAAACCCACGCAGACGCACAGGCAGGGCGGCATCATCGAGAAGGAAGCTCCTCTCTCCATCTCGAACGTCATGTACTACGACGAGAAAGCGGCCCGCCCTTCGCGCATAGGCTACAGGATGGAAAAGGGCGTGAAGGTCCGTTACGCGAAGCGTTCCGGCGAGGTGATCACAGTAGCTAAAGCATGAGCCGCAAGGCGCTGAAGGAGGGACAAAGTGTCCGAAGATAAGGCCAAGAATAAGGCCAAAGACAACGTAAAAAAGAAAAAGGCCGAGGGTAAGCCCGCGAAGGATACCGTCGCAGAGGCTGCCCCGAAGGAGAAAGTGCGCCGCGAGCTGAAGCCGAAGGTTCCGACGGAGATCGAGGTCAGATACACGCAGGAGTGCGTGCCGGCGCTCATGAAACAGTTCGGCTTCAAGAACATCATGAGGGTACCGCGTCTCGAGAAGATAGTGCTCAACACCTCGATGAAGGAGGCGCTCCAGGACATAAAGGTGCTGGAGAACGCGGCCGAAGAACTCGCACTTATCACCGGCCAGCGTCCCTGCATCACCAAAGCCAAGAAATCGATCGCAAACTTCAAATTGCGCAAGGGCCAGTCGATCGGCGCGAGGGTTACGCTCCGCGGCAAGGCGATGTACGACTTCATGAACAAGCTCGTGAACGTAGCTCTCCCCCGCGTCAGGGATTTCAAAGGCGTGCCGCCAAAGTCGTTTGACGGCCGCGGAAACTATACGCTCGGCCTGACCGAGCAGGCGATATTCCCCGAGATCAATGTGGACAGGATACAGAGGGTAAACGGCATGAATCTTACGTTCGTGACTTCGGCAAAAAATGACGAGGAGGGCAAGGCGCTGCTCGCCCTCCTGGGTATGCCGTTCAGGAGCGAAAAAGAATAGCACAGGAGAAGGTATGGCCAAGACATCCTTGATCGTGAAGTCGCAGCGCAAGCCGAAGTTCAAGGCCCGCGCATACAACCGTTGCCCGATCTGCGGCAGGGCCAGGGGCTACATGCGGCGCTTCGACATGTGCCGCATATGCTTCAGGAACATGGCCCTGAGGGGCGATCTTCCTGGCGTCATGAAGTCGAGCTGGTAAACCGGCGCCGCATGAAAGAGGCGCAACGAAAATGAGGTGAACTGATATGCCTGTCAACGACCCGATTGCCGACATGCTAACGCGCATACGCAACGCTGTGCACGCGAAGCACGTCAATGTGCTCGTACCCCATTCCGGTATAAAGGAAGCGCTCGCTCGCGTGCTCGCCGCCGAAGGTTTTGTCAAAGAGGTGGACGTGGCGGGCGAGGGGGTCCGGAAATCGATCGTCATCACCCTCAAGTACATGCCTTCGGGCGATCCGGTCTTCAGGAGCCTGGAGCGCACGAGCAAGCTGGGGAGGCGCTGCTACATCGGCGCTTCCGATATACGCCCGAACAGACAGGGCGTCGGGACCGCGATACTCACGACCTCCAAGGGCGTGATGAAGGATGTGGACGCAAAGAGGCTGGGGCTGGGCGGAGAGATCCTCTGCACCGCCTGGTAACAGACCAAGGGAGATCAGCACATGTCTCGCATAGGAAAAAGGCCGGTGGTCGTCCCCAAGGGCGTTACCGCCAACATCAACGGAACAGTGGTCGTGGCCAAGGGCCCGAAAGGGGAGCTTTCGCTGGACGTCAGCCCGCAGCGGTATTCGGCGGTCAGCGTCGAGTTCAAGGAGGGCGCCTTCACGGTTACCAGACGGGAGGAGAGCATACGCAGCCGCTCCGAACAGGGTTTGGTCCGCGCCCTCCTGCAGAACATGATGACCGGACTCTCCGAGGGGTTCACGAGGGAGCTCGAGATCGTGGGCGTGGGCTACAAGGCCGAGAGCAAGGGCAAGACCCTCGGACTGAGCCTGGGGTTCAGCCATCCGATCGACTACGAGATACCGGCGGGCATTAAGATCGACGTCGAGAAACAGACCCGCATCAAGATCAGCGGCGCTGACCGCCACCTGGTCGGCGAGGTAGCGGCCCAGATTCGCAGGATGAGGCCGCCTGAACCGTACAAGGGGAAGGGTATCAAATATTCTGATGAAGTCATACGCCGCAAGGTCGGCAAGGCCGCAGCGGGCGCGACAGGAGGTTGATCCATGAGCATGATTCTTACAGGCCGTGAGCGCCGCAAACAGCGCATACGCAAGAAAATCTCCGGAACGACGGAAAGACCGAGGCTATCCGTATTCCGCAGCCTCAAGCACATCAGCGCCCAGGTGATCGATGACGGTTCGGGCAAGACGCTGTGTGCGGCTTCGACCTACGAAAAGGGCCTGAATTCGGGCGTGAAGACCGGCAATCGCTCCGCGGCCAAGCTGGTCGGCGAGGCGATCGCGGAGCGCGCCAAGTCAAAGGGCATAGAGAAAGTGGTCTTCGATCGCAACGGGAGCATATTCCATGGCCGTGTCAAGGAACTCGCAGACGCTGCGCGGCAGAAAGGATTGAAGTTCTGATATGAGGAATAACTTTGAGCAAGGCGCCAAATCAGAGCTGATCGAGCGCGTCGTCCACATCAGCCGCGTCGCCAAGGTCGTCAAGGGCGGTAAGCGCTTCAGCTTCTCCGCGCTGGTGGTCGTGGGCGACGGCAACGGCCGCGTAGGGTTCGGCCTCGGCAAGGCGAAGGAAGTCCCGGCCGCCATCAAGAAGGGGACCGAACAGGCCAAGCGCGAGATGGTGAAGGTGCAGGTCCTTGCAGACACCATACCGCACGAGGTGCTCGGTCGCTTCGGCGCAGGCAAGGTCGTGATGAAGCCTGCCTCGCCCGGAACGGGCGTCATCGCCGGCGGTCCGGTCCGCGCCGTGGTCGAGGCGGCGGGCATCAGGAACATACTCACGAAGTGCATAGGCACCAACAACCCGCATAACGTAGTCAAGGCGGCCTTGAACGGGCTGGAGCAGCTGATCTCGCCCGAGCTGAAGGCGCTCATGAGGACAGGGCAATGACCAAGGCGATAAAGGTTAAACTGGTGAGGAGCGTTTGCGGCAGGATCCCCAAACAGCGCGAGACGGTGCTCGGATTGGGGCTCATGCGCACCGGCGATGAGCGCGTGCTGGAGGATACTCCCTCCGTGCGCGGGATGGTCGCGAAGGTTTCGCATCTGGTGTCGATAACGGAGGAAGGGCTCTCAATGGCCCCCGGCGGCAAGCGCTGACCGTGAAGAGTGCTGCGCGTCGATGGCGCAGCGAGGAGAATTCAAGATGAGGCTTAACGAGATACCCAGGCCTGTCGGGAAGCAGTCGAAGCGCGTGAAGAGGGTCGGACGCGGAAACTCTTCCGGATGGGGCCAGACTGCGGGCCGCGGCCACAAGGGTCAGAAGGCGCGCGCCGGATCCGGCGGCAAGATAGGTTTTGAGGGCGGACAGATGCCTCTCTCGCGCAGACTCCCGAAGCGCGGTTTCACGAACATATTCAGGATCGACTACGCGATCGTCAACTTGGACCAGCTTGCGAAGCTGGCATCCGGCACGGAAGTCACGCTTAAGTCCCTCAGGGAACAGGGCATCGTGAAGAAGGGCAAGGAAGGCCTCAAGGTGCTGGGCAGGGGTGAGCTCTCAGGCGCGCTGACCGTGAAGGCGGCCGCGTTCTCCGAGTCCGCCAGGAAAAAGATCGAGGCTGCAGGGGGAAAGGCGGAGGTAGTTCGTGGCTGATAGCATCACCAATATTGCGAAGATACCCGAGCTGAGGAAGAGGATCATCTTCACGATTCTCATGCTCGGAGTCTACAGGATCGGGATATTCGTGCCCGCTCCGGGCATCTCGGCGGATGCGGTGAAGAGCATCGTGTCTCAAGGGACGGTCTTTGAAATCTTCAATCTCTTCTCCGGAGGCGCGCTCTCGCAGTTCTCGGTCTTCGCTCTGGGCATAATGCCCTACATCAGTTCTTCGATCATATTCCAGCTCCTCGCGGTGGTGGTGCCTTCGGTGGCCAGCATGCAGAAGGAGGGCGAGGCGGGCCGGAAGAAAATAATGCAATACACGCGCTACGGCACGGTGGTGCTCTCGCTGATCCAGGGGCTGGGCATAAGCATCGGGCTCAAGCAGCAGGGCGCGGTGCTCCCCGGCGTGCCGACATGGGAGTTTTATTTGACGACGATGATCACGCTCTCGGCCGGCACCGCTTTTCTCATGTGGCTGGGCGAGATCATAACCGAGCGTGGCATCGGCAACGGTATATCTCTCATAATATTCGCAGGCATCGTCACGCGCATACCCGTAGGGTTCCGCGACGCATGGGCGACGAAGGATCAGTACGGCGGGTTCTTCGGGTTCCTGGTGCTGCTCGCGGCCATAGCCCTCATCATCGGAGTCATCATCTACGTCGAAAGGGCTTACCGCAAACTGCCGGTCCAGTATGCGAAGCGCGTGGTCGGCAACAAGATGTACGGCGGGCAATCCTCTTTCCTGCCGCTCAAGGTCAATACCGCGGGCGTTATCCCGGCGATATTCGCCTCCTCCATCATCATGTTCCCGGCGACCATAGCGCAGTTCTCGCCCGGCGGAGTGATGCAGAAGGTGGCAGCCACGCTCTCGACAGGCTGGTTTCACAGCGCTCTCTACGGCGGGCTGATCATCTTCTTCGCCTATTTCTACACCGCGGTCACATTCAACCCGGTGGACGTGGCTGACAACATGAAGAAGTACGGGGGCTTCATCCCGGGGCTCAGGCCAGGAAAGAATACCTCCGATTATATAGACAGGGTGCTGACCCGCATCACTTTGGGTGGTGCGCTGTACGTGGCGGGCATATGCCTGTTGCCGTATTTCCTCATCCAGAAATTCGGCATACCGTCTTCGCTGGCGTACACCTTCGGAGGTACGTCCCTGCTCATCGTCGTGGGCGTCGCGATGGACTCCCTGGCTCAGATCGAATCCCACCTGCTTACGCGCCATTACGAGGGATTCCTCGGCGCGAAGGCGGGCGGAAAGTTCCGCGGAAGGAGAGGCTAGGCGATGTCGGGAGTGGTGAGAATAATCCTGATGGGCCCCCCCGGCTGCGGAAAAGGCACGCAGGGTAAGATGGTGGGCGAGCGCTATTCCATACCGCAGCTCTCCACGGGTGACATGCTCAGGGCTGCGGTGAAGGAAGGAACTGAGATAGGCCGCAAGGCTCGCTCCTTCATGGAGAGCGGCGCGCTGGTCCCCGACGATGTGATCGTCGGGATTATGAGGCAGAGGCTCTCCGGTTCGGACTGCAGCAAGGGCTACGTGCTCGACGGTTTTCCGCGTACGGTCGCCCAGGGCGAGGCGCTCGATCGGATGCTTTTTGAGACGAAGCAGGGTCTGCTCGCGGCGATCAACCTCGACGTCCCTGACGATGAGGTCGTGAGACGCATAGCGGGTCGCAGGCAGTGCGGGAAGTGCGGAAACAATTATCACGTGATGTTCAAGAAACCCTCGAAGGAGGGGATCTGCGACGACTGCGGATCCGCGCTTATCCAGAGGGCCGACGATAACGAGGAGACCGTCCGCGCGAGACTCGCGAACTACAAACGCCAGACGGAGCCGCTCCTCAGCTATTACGAGGGCAAGGGGCTGCTCGCCAATGTGAAGGGCACGGGCAGCATAGACGAGATATTCAGAAACGTATGTTCTTTGATTGATAGAAGGGTTGCCTCGGAAAATAAATGATCACCCTCAAGTCACGAGACGAGGTTGAAAAGCTGAGGGCGGCCAATCTTATCGTCGCCGAAACGCTGGTGAAGATAAGAGAGGCCATCGTCGCGGGCATCACGACCATGGACCTCGAGAGGATAGCCGTCGAGCACATCGAGTCCAGAGGCGCTGTGCCGGCTTTCCCGACCGTGCCGGGTTACAGGCATGCGCTCTGCGTCTCCGTGAACGAGGAGGTCGTCCACGGCATACCGGGGAAGCGGAGGCTCAAGGAAGGCGACATAGTGAGCGTGGATTGCGGAGTCATCCTTGACGGTTTCTACGGGGACCATGCGATTACGTTCCCGGTAGGAAAGATCGGCGATGAGGCGTCGAGGTTGATCGAAGCGTCCAAACGGGCCCTGAACATGGGCATCAAGGCGGCGCTGGTGGGGGGGCACCTCCACGATATATCCGCCGCCATCGAGAGGACCGCGACGGAAGCAGGGTTCTCCGTGGTCCGCGATTATGTAGGACACGGAATCGGACGCGCGCTTCATGAGGACCCGCAGGTGCCGAACTTCGGCGTCGCCGGCACAGGCATGAAGCTCAGGCGAGGCTTGGTGGTAGCGCTGGAGCCGATGCTGAACGCTGGCACGCACGAGGTGGAGGTCCTCCCGGACGGCTGGACGGTCGTCACAAAGGACCGCAGGCTTTCGGCGCATTTCGAACACGTGGTGGCCGTGATGGAGAACGGGCCGGAAGTTCTCACGGTGTTATAGGAAGAAGGAGACTAGAGGCTGCATGCCCAAACAGGAAGCGATACAGGTGGAAGGTAAGGTTTTGGAGACGCTCCCCAACGCGATGTTCAGGGTTGAGCTCCCGAACGGGCACAAGGTCTTAGCACACGTGTCCGGAAAGATGAGGATGCATTTTATAAAGATACTGCCGGGCGACAGCGTCACCATCGAGCTGTCACCGTACGATCTGTCGAGGGGCAGGATCATATACAGGGCAAAATGATCGGAGGAGTGAGATGAAGGTTCGTTCGTCAGTCAAAAAGATTTGCGACAAGTGCAAGATCATCCGCCGTCGCGGGATCGTCAGGGTGATCTGCCCGAACCCCAAGCACAAGCAGAGGCAGGGGTATAAATAGTACGAGGATAATAAGGAGCGAGACATGCCACGCATAGCCGGTGTAGACATCCCTGGTAAGAAGAGGTCGGTGATAGCTCTTACCTACATCTACGGGATAGGGAATACGACCTCAAAGAAGGTCCTCAAGATGGCCGGGATCGACGAGAGTCTCAGGGCCGACGATCTCACCGAGACGCAGATCGCCAAGATACGCGAGGTGCTCGAGTCCGGCTTCAAGGTCGAGGGAGACCTGCGCAGGGAGATCCAGGGCAACATAAAACTGCTGAAGGACATCGGCACCTACAGGGGCCAGAGGCACATCCGCAAACTGCCCTGTCACGGTCAGCGTTCGCGCACCAACGCCAGGACTGCGAAGGGCCGCAAGCGCATCGCGGTCGCTGGCAAGAAGCTGGCTCCGATGACCAAGTAGCGGGATATAATTGGCGCGGCCTTGAGGTTTCGGCCCGCGGGAGGATATGATGGCGACTGCTGAGAGTGCGGTAGAAGTCAAAAAAACGCAACCGAAGAAGGGCAAGAAGCGGACGAAGAAGAACGTGCCGGTCGGCATCGTCCACATCCGCTCCACCTTCAACAACACGATCGTGACGGTCACGGATCTGAAGGGCAACGTGATATCGTGGTCCTCCTCCGGCGTGCGCGGGTTCAAGGGTTCGCGCAAAAGCACGCCGTTTGCGGCTCAGTTGGCCGCCGAGGATGCGGTGCGAAAGGCGTACGACCACGGGCTCCGGTCGGCGGTCGTTCTGGTGAAGGGCCCTGGCATCGGCCGCGAATCGGCGCTCAGGGCGCTGACCAAGACCGGAGTCAAGGTGACCGGCCTAAGGGACATCACGCCGATCCCGCACAACGGATGCAGGCCGCCGAAGAAGAGAAGGGTTTGATAACGGGTCACGGATTTTGGAGGAAAAATGGCAAGGTATCGTGAATCATATTGCAGTCGATGCCGCAGCGGCGGCATGAAGCTCTTCCTCAAGGGAGACCGCTGTTTCGCGGACAAGTGCTCCTTCGAGCGCAGGCAATACGCGCCGGGCCAGCACGGGCAGGCCCGTCGCAAGCTCTCGGACTACGGCACGCAGCTGCGCGAAAAACAGCGCGCCAAGCAGATGTACGGCGTCTTGGAGAAACAGTTTCGCCGCTATTTCAAGATGGCCGACAGGATGAAGGGCGTCACCGGCGATAACCTTCTCATCCTGCTCGAACGCAGGCTCGACAACATGGTCTACCGCATGGGTTTCGCGCGCTCGCGCAACCAGGCGAGGCAGCTCGTCTGCCACGGCCACTTCAGCATCAACGGCCGCACGGTCAACGTTCCGTCCTATCTCGTGAGGCAGGGCGACGCGGTGGTCGTTCGCGAGAAGAGTCGCAAGGTGGCGGCGATAGTCGAGGCGATGGAGTCGGTCGAGAGACGCGGGCTGCCGGAATGGCTCATGCTCGAGAAGGACAAATTCCAGGCGAAGGTCATGGCCTACCCGGCCCGCGAACAGCTCACCATGCCGATACAGGAGCAGTTGATCGTGGAGCTGTATTCCAAGTAAATTTTTGATGCGTCGTGGAGCCGGCGGCGTGTGGCCGGCGTGGAGGCGCAAAGGAGGATGGAATGTTCAGAAACTGGAGAAGGCAGATAAGGCCCAGGGGACTTGAGTTTGACAAGGAAGAGCTCACCCCGACCTACGGCAAGTTCGTGGCGAGACCCTTGGAGCGCGGCTTCGGCATCACGCTGGGCAACGCGCTGCGCAGGGTCCTCTTGTCGTCGCTGCAGGGCGCCGCTGTGACCTCGCTGCACATCGACAACGTGCTCCACGAGTTCACCAGCATCCCGGGGGTGAAGGAAGACATCACCGACATCGTGCTCAACGTCAAGCAGCTGAGGCTCAAACTCCACGAGGGGGAGACCGATCAGATAAAATTGGAGGTGCAGGGCGAGAAGGAGATCAAGGCCAAGGACCTCGTCACTTCAGAGAAGATCGAGATCCTCAACCCGGAGCTGCATATCGCGACCGTCGGCCCGGAGGGGAAACTGAAGGTTTCGATGGCGGTCAGGATGAACAAGGGCTATGTGCCTGCGGAGCAGAACAAGCGGCCTGAGGATCCTGTGGGAGTCATTCCTATCGACTCAATTCACACCCCCATCATCCGTTGCAACTACAATGTGACGAACGCCCGCGTGGCCCAGCGCACCGACTACGACAAACTCACGATGGAGATCACGACCGACGGCTCCGTTCGTCCCGACGACGCGCTGGCCTTCGCGGCGAAGATACTCAAGGAACAGCTGCAGATATTCATCAACTTCGACGAGGTCTTCGAGCCGGCGGAAGAGAGCGTGCTCGAGGAGAAGCCGGCGTTGAACGAGAACCTCTATCGCCGCGTCGACGAGCTGGAGCTCTCGGTGCGCTCGGCGAATTGCCTGCAGAACGCGAACATCAAGTATATAGGCGAGCTCTGCCAGAAGTCCGAGCCGGAGATGCTGAAGACCAAGAACTTCGGGCGCAAGTCGCTCAACGAGATAAAGGAGATCCTCACGAGCATGGGGCTCGCGCTCGGCATGAAGATCGACGGGTTCACCGTTGAGGACGCGGAGCGGTACAGGCCGAAGGACGTGGAATAAAGCTGTAACACGTGACCATCGATCGATGAACAGGAAAAGGATTAATATATGAGACATCATTGTGCTACGAGCAAACTGGGGCGCACGAGGGCCCATCGCGACGCGATGCTGGCCAACATGGCGGCATCCCTCATCAGACACGGCAGGATCGAGACGACGCTTCCGAAGGCCAAGGTTCTGCGTTCCATCGCGGACCGCATGGTCACTCTCGGCAAACGCGGAACTGTCGCGGCGCGCAGGCGCGCCATTTCGATCATCCGTGACAAGAAGGCCGTGAAGATCGCATTCGATGACCTGGCCCCGCGCTTCGCCGAGAGACAGGGCGGATACACAAGGCTGCTCAAACTCGGTTGGCGCCACGGCGACGCCGCCCCCATGGCCTCTATCGAGTACCTCGGGGCCGAGGGCAGGACCCCTGTGGGCGATGAGGCCGAGCACGGGCATAAGAAAGCCCCTGTGAAGGCAAGGGCCGAGAAGCGGCACGTTAAGACGGCGAAGGGGGATGCTAAGAAATTCGCCGCCAAAAAGGTAGCGAAACCGCATGCGGAGAAGAGGGCGAAGATGGCCAACCCGCATACGAGGAAGGTCGCTTCGAAAGGCAAGTCGAGCAGAGAGGGATAATATCGGGCCTTCGACATGAGAAAGCTGTGGATAGCAGCGATAGCGGCCGGCATCGCCTTAGTGGCGATGTCGGCCTTGCAATATCTGACGCGCCCCGACGAGGGCGACGTAGCCCCGGGATTCAATCTGCGCTCCCTGGATTCGGAAGTCGTGAGCCTCGATGGCTTCCGGGGCAGGCCTGTGATCTTACATTTCTGGGCCGCCTGGTGCGGGGCGTGCAGGCAGGAGTTTCCGTCGCTTGCGCGCCTGCAGTCGGACTTTGAAGAGGAGGGGCTTGCGGTGCTGGCGATCTCCTTGGACGAGAGTCGGGAGGAGGCTGCCGCGTTCGTGGCTTCCGTCATCAAGTCCGGCATGGTCGTGCTCATGGATACCGATGGCACGGTTGCGGATTCCTACCAGAGCTATGCCGTGCCCGAGACATTTCTTATCGACAGGGATGGCAGGATTGTCTGGCGCAGGGCGGGTCCGGTGGACTGGGATTCCGCAGAGGTGCGCGCGCGCGTGAAGGAACTCAGTTGACTTTCAGGGGCTTATAAAAGATATATCCAAAACCGTAACAAGGCGGCGAGTTCTTTAACAACGTCGGGTAATTGGGGCTGTAGCTCAGTTGGGAGAGCGCTTGAATGGCATTCAAGAGGTCGAGGGTTCGACTCCCTTCAGCTCCACCAAGAGAAGAGGCCGCTTTCAGCGGCCTCTTTTTTGTCAGATGTTCTTCAGGTGCATGAGGTTGAGTCCCATGTTCATCATGGTCCGCGGGCCCGGGAACATGGGCAATCTCCTGCCTGCGATCATGTAATTTCCGATCCCGCCGTCCATTCTGTATTTTGCTGTGAAGTTGAGCGATAGCTGGGTCCCGCCGGTCGTGCCCCTGCGCTTGAGCTTGCGCGGTCCGTTGCCGCGGGTTCGCACGGTAGCGGCCTGAGCCTCTGCTTTGGCCGGCGCCTTTGCCGCAGGGGAGCGACGCTTGGGTTTGTCGATCTTCAGGGGCAGGGCGCCTATGCGCTTCTCAGCTGCGATCTTTGCAAGCTCCTCCGCCTTCTGCGGGGCGATCGCGCCCGGGAATTTTTCATCCAGGGCCGCAAGGAGCCTCGAAAGGTCCACGCCAGCCTGTGCCATCTGCGTGAGTTTCGCCATGAACGGCTCAGGCGCTCCGCTGATCGAGAACATGCCGCGCCTGAATCCCAGCTTCTTTTCGCAGAAGGAACCGATGTCCGGGCAGGTGGAGCGGTCGTTCTTGCTGATGTGTGTCGCGAGCCTTCCTGCGAGGCTTCCCAGCGGGAACGTGTGCCACTCCAGCATGTTCTGGAGCGTGAATCTCTCCATTGAATCAAGCTGCACGTCCCTTCGCTTGAGGAGTTGCATGACATTTGCATAGGTGAGCGGGTGCACGAAGTGCGCTGCAAGATCCATGATCCCGGGACCGAGCAGGGGGTCCGCCCTGTGGAGCGCGAGTATTTCCCAGTACAGCCTCTTGACCGCGACTCCGTCGTACTCCATCTCGCCGCGCACGCTGCTTTCCATCGCTACGTAGTTGGCCACCGCCCTCGCGCGCTCGTCAGCCTTGTCCTCCCAGTACATCCTGTTTATCGCCTTCTCCACATCGGCAGGGCTCATGCCCTTGGCCTTGATGTCCTCGTGCCACGCATGCATGTGAGCGATCTCGGCTTTCCTCTGTGCCACGAGGGAGGGGAAGGGCTGCTGCAGCGTCCCCTCGGCCAGATAGGCGGCAAAGATATTGGTCAGGACCATGCGCCAGCCGCTCCACTGCCGCCACTCCTGCATCACGTCCTCGCGGCCGTTGATCGCGGAGGTGAAGTAAGACTTCGGATCGTTCGGGTTGTCGAACTTCGGCCTCGGCAGCATGTGGAGCCTGCGGTTCTGCCTCGTGGCGGCCAGGATCGTGGCCGCCATCTTTCTCGCAAGGCCCTTGTCCACCTTCTTCTTTGCCTCCCGCATCTTCGCGCCTGCGGCAAAGCCTAGGCCCGATAGGAGCTGTTCGCTCCATTTCTCAGGGGTCATCTCCTGCGGCCGATGGATGTTCTGAATCCTCTTCTTCAGGGTGGCTGTGAGTTGGTCGCTTGTGCGCGGCTCCTCTTCCTCCTCGCGCGGCACGGCCGGGTCTTCGTAGACCATGATCGTTTCATCGGAAGAGGGGGAGGGCCTGGCGATCACCGGCAGGGCTGAGAAGCGCGGGCCCTGCAGTTCACGGATGAGCCAGTTCTCTGCAATCGCACTGCGGTGCTCCTTCTTATGTTCATAGGCCTGGAAGGCCCTTATCGTGTCGTACTGGCCTTTCCTTGCTGCCTTTACAAAGGGCCTGACCTCCTCAGGCAGCACGCCGCGGTCGATCTGATCGCTCACGTAGTTGATGGTGCTCTGGATCCGTTTTGTGACTTTCATGGCTGTCCCTTCCCCTTGAGGTGATATTTTCTATCTTCATTTTTCGGAATATTGCGGGAAATGTTGCTTAAAATATTTATCTTTAAATATCAATAAGTTGTAGATATTAATTAAACCTTTGATTCAGGCCTGTTTCAAGCGTTCTTCGATGATCTTCTGCCTGGGATCGAATTTTCTCAGCTCATCCAGGCCAAGGCCCTGGATCGCCGCATCCGCGATCCTGCCCTCATCATTCTCGTTTTCCGATGAATAATATCTGCCCGCGTCCATGAGCGCGCGCTTCGGCACCATGCCCACGATCTCGCTTCCGTCCACGCGCGCGTTGAATTTTTTCGCGAGTTCGGCGCACGCCTCGAAGACAGAGTGAAGCGGCGTGGCGACAATATCGAGGATGTTCGTGGTCACCTGCGCGCGGCCGTACTCCGGTATCATCCATCCCATGGCCTGCAGCGACTCGAAGCGGCGCGAGCCGTTTCCCGACGACCTTATCTCCGCAGCGATCTCTTTCGCTATGAGCACGTCGTCCGTATCCAGGTTCATGTTGAAGGCCACTAGGATATTGCGCGCGCCGATCGCTGTTGCGCCTGATTTCGCGTTGAACTCCGCAGGCCCGAAATCGGGCCTCCATTCCGGCGCCTCCATCTTCTCCGCCAGCCGCTCGTACCCGCCCCTGCGTATATCCGCGAGCCTCCTGCGCAGAGGGGAGCGCGCAGCTTCGGCGTAGAGATAGACCGGGATGCGAAGTTCTTCGCCGACCTTCTCGCCGAGCCGCTGCGCGAGCGAGACGCATTCCTGCATCGAGGCGTCGATCAGGGGGACAAAGGGGCAGACGTCGCACGCACCGATCCTGGGGTGCGCGCCGTGGTGGTTGCGCATGTCGATGAGCTCCGCCCCCTTCTGAATTGATCTGAACGCGGCCTCGATGATGTCATCCGGTGCGCCGGCAAACGTGTAGACCGTGCGGTTGGCGCCGGACCCTGAGTCGACGTCCATGAGCGTGACCTTGTCGACGGAGCGGATCGCAGCCGCGATCGCCTCGATGGTCGCGCTGTCCTTGCCTTCGCTGAAGTTGGGAACGCATTCGATGATCTTCATCATGACCCATATAGAAGAAAACCCTCTGGAGCGCAAGAAATGGGGTCCAGGTCAAGATTGACGGCAAAACCGCATGAAATGGCTGTTTAAAGGCAGTCGCGTCGAGAGGCCCCTTCGGCTCCTGTCTCAAAGGGCGAGAGAATTTAAAGGAGTTGTGGTCAAAAGTGCTTGAAATCATGGGGAAATATGTATACACATCGTATAATATCCAAGGCATGATCATCCGTTGTTCAGGCCCTGCGATGGATCGGTCGCGGACCGATGTTTGATAGCAACATTTTCGCGCAATCGGCGAAAATGCAGGTGCAGGACATGGTTTCAATATTTTATCAGCAGAGGGGATGTCGAAGTTGCCGGCAAATGATATTTGAGATAGTTTTGCATCGATGATCGGAGTTCAATAGGGAGGTCTGATGGCTCTTGTGGGCAACATGACAATCGGCGGTATGACGCCGTTCAAGGGCAGCATCGTAAATACTTCAATAACGATCAGGGTAGGGAATATGCCTTTGTCTGCAGATTCATTTTTCATGGCCCCATGCTGCGGCATGCAGGCGGAACCCTCCGGCCTTTCGGTGCATGGCGGATTTTTTGCCGCTTCGCGCACCGGCGGCAGCGGCTCCGGCGCACGCAGCGCACAGGGCCCTCGCCGGCCGACGCCTCCGTCTGGCGGCGGCGGCTCCGGCGGAGACCCGAAGCTCAAGGGGCATTTCAAGACAATCTTGGAGAGGACTTCCACGCCTGAGAAGGAGTTGGATCTTCTCGAGGATGCGATCACTGGAGGCGAGGACGGATTTCGCTGGATGGAGATGGTGCGCAGGGCGGTTGCCGGCGACGCCGACTTCTCGGAGCTCATGGCAAGGCCCCTGGCCAGGAAACTCTTTGATATGACGAGGAGCGTGCTGGCCCCTTTGCCGGATAACTTTACGTCCGAGGAACGCACGCCGTGGGGAGGCACGCTTATACCCCGCATGAAGAAGGGGCTGGGCAAATGGGGCAAAGACTTGGTGGTCGGTGAGTCTTGGGAGATCTCGGGCCATCCCAAATTCCCCAACAGGTTCGCACTGAGCTACGCAGGCAAAAGGACCACGATCGAGATCCGGCAGCTGGAGGCCATGTTCTCGAATAATCTGTACGGAGGCTTTGCCCCGGCCAACGAAGTCAGATCCATGCCTTTTCTGGTAAAACTGCTCAACTCCGGCGGATGGGAGGAGTACAAGGGCGAGCTCGCGGTCATCCTGACCGAACTGGATGAGAAGAAGGAGGCCGTCGGGTTGAGAAAGCAGCTGGGGCTGCATGCTTCGCTTGTCGAACTGGTAGGCAGGAACAACGACGAGATACACCAGGGCATATTGAACATAGAGAATCGGGCAGACGGCGATTACCCCGAGATCGCCGAGCTCAGGGCCCTCCACAGGCGCATGCTGACGAAGAACCTATCGGTGCAGGTACATCCGGATTCTGATTTCAAGGGCCTGAAGCCGGGCGAACACTCCAAGACCGAGGCATGGATCATCATCGGCGCTGAAGATGGCGCCGGCATATATCTCGGGCTCAAAGAGGGCGTGACGAAGGAGCAGTTTGCAGCGGCGCTCAATTCAGGGGATGACGTGACTCGCTTCCACAACTTCGTTCCGGTCTATGCAGACGACGTCTTCTTCATCCCGGCCGGGACGATACATGCCATAGGCGCAGGCGTGATTCTGGTGGAGCCGCAGGAGACATCCGAGACCACCTACCGCGTCTTCGATTACGGCAGGCTGGACGACAAAGGGAGGCCGAGGCAGCTCCACGTGGATCAGGCCATAGCGGCGACGATCTGGGACGGCCCCAGGGGGCAGGATGCGATTTCGAAACTCCGCAGGATGCCCGAGACAGTCCCTTCATCCGGGGAAAACGCCCAGATAGTTGAGAGGCTCTTTGACGAGGATTTCGCCAGGAGCGAGCGGCTCACCCTGACCAAGGACGAGGTCTTCTCGGGCGAGGGCGGGGCGTTTAGGGGATACATGGTCATCGACGGGGGCGTCTCGGTCATCAAGGGCAAGGACAACTCGATCCAGGGTGAATTCATGCGCGGCCAATCGTTCATCGTGCCTGCGGCCATGGGCGACTTTATAATCAAGAATTCTTCGAACCGCGCAGTCCTTATAGAGACGTCCGCGGTCAGATGACAAAAGCCGCCTTGCGCGGCAGGAGGGGACAGATGAAGGTGATGAACAACATTTATGCGATAATCCTGGCCGGCGGCGAGGGGACTCGTTTCGTGCCGTACAGCACCCCCGAGATGCCCAAGCAGTTTTTGCACATCACGGACAGCGGCCGCACGATGATACAGCAGACGTACGATCGCATACGCAGGTTCGTGCCCGCCGATCGCTGCTTCGTATCCACGAACGAGAAGTACCGCGCCCTCGTCCGGAAGCAGCTCCCCGATGTCCCGAATGAGAACATCATAGCCGAGCCGCGCAAGAAGAACACCGCGCCGGCCATCGCGCTCGCGTGC
>Ga0265297_10004692_pt1 | contig 21923 bp, 26 predicted proteins | sample Munlanlwell13791_FD_192502 | JGI IMG/M metagenome (GOLD analysis project Ga0265297, IMG submission 192502) | Leachate microbial communities from a municipal landfill in Southern Ontario, Canada - Leachate well 137-91 | ecosystem: Engineered > Solid waste > Landfill > Unclassified | place... | reverse complement strand
TGCAAATTAAATTAAACAAACTTGGGTATCCTGTTTCTTTAAGTGGACCTGGTTCTCTTGGTCTAGAAACCGACTACTTTGGATCAGCGACACAACGAGCTCTAATTAAGTATCAATTGGAGAACGGAATTATTCTAAATGATCAAGATCCTGGAGCTGGTTTGCTTGGACCAAAGACTAGGGCCAGTTTGAACAAAAAATAACCACGGGGTTTTGTGTGGGGAAGTTTCAATTTTTAGTAATCTTGTTATAATTTAAGTATGGAATGGTTTGTAATAAGTTTTCCTCTTCTCCTCTCTTTGGCAATTTCTCTTGGTTTTTTTCTCACCTTGCGTTTTTTGTTTAAACTTTCTTTTCCCAAGGCTCTTTCAGGGGCCTTGTTTGTTTTTATCTTGGTCTTGTTTTTGAGTTACTGGCAAAAATTTTCTTCTCCTGTCTTTTTGTCGCAAAAAAATGAATCTTTGGTGGCACAAGTAACCGGTAGTTCGGGCGGAAGGGAAACTGCGATAAATCTTTATGAAATAAATGATTGGCAACCAGCTTGGGTTTTTGTTGATATTATGAAAATGGCTAGAGATTGGTCTGATTGTGATAATTGGAAAGAAAGTCCAACCGTGCCCTTAACTAGTGATGGCTATCCGATTGAGATTCCGTATGGCAATGTTTCTTGCGTAAAATCAATTTGGGCTCATGATTGGTCTCATTGGCCGACGGGGGATTACACCCTTACTTTTGAAGGCAAGGGCGAAATTCAACTAAAGGGAAAGACCTATTCTTCTTCGGGTGGTAGAGTTTCTTTTTTTGTAAACATGACCACCGGAGACAACTCTATGACTTTGAAAATAAACAAATCAGACAAATCTAATCCCATTCGAAATATTCACTTAATAATGCCTGGCTATTCAAACTCTTTTGAAACGCAAATTTTTCACCCAAGGTTTTTAGAAGGTCTTCAAGGCGTCTCGGCCATTAGATTTATGAATTGGACAAGGGCAAATTATGAATGGAGCGAGGCTGAACCGTCCGCTAGTTTTTTTGATTGGGAAAATCGGACAAAAACTTCAAATTTTACTCAAGCGAGAAAATGGGGAGTAGCTCCAGAATATGTTGTTGCCTTGGCGAATCGTCTCAGGGCTGATGTTTGGATAAATATTCCGCACTCGGCTAGTGATAATTATGTTGTTAATTATGCTAAATTTTTAAATGATAATTTAAATTCGGATTTAAAAATTTATATAGAATATTCAAATGAGTTATGGAACGGTGGAACTTATCGCCATCAGGATTATGCTAACAAAAAAGGAGCAGCTTTAGGTTTTGAATCTGGTTTGGCAACTCATTATGCTGGACGGGCTTATCATGTCTATCGGAGTGCTCAAATCTTTAGAATTTTTGAGAATCAATTTTCAAATGATTCACGTTTAGTTCGAGTCATCGCTTCTCAGGCGGCAAATTCTTGGTGGGGCCAACAACTGCTAAAATATTTTGATAGCTTAATTTATAACCCTCATCAAGTAAAAATTGACGCTTTGGCCATTGCGCCATATTTTGGTGGAAGCCTAAACCCTTCAAGCGGGGTTACGGTTGATGATATTTTATCTTTGGCTCAAAAATCTATTTATACTGACACTCAGGCTTGGACTAGAAAAAATATAGAAATAATAAAAGATTATTGCGACAAAAAAGGTCTTTCTGATAAATGTGTTAAATTGGTCGCTTACGAAGGGGGCCAACATTTGCGGAGTAGTAATTCTGCCACAAATGACAAGCTTGTTGAAGCGAATCGTCATCCCAAAATGGGAGACCTGTTTGATGAAATGTTTGGAGTTTGGGAAACGGAAAACCCCGGAGGTCTATTTACGATTTTTGTTTATGCTTCGCCTTACGGCAAATATGGGTCTTGGGGAATGTTTGAGTATCAAGATCAAATGAATACTCCAAAATATAATTCTTATCGAAAAAGACTTAGTGGTTATTTATCAAAATGTGTCGAATCTTGGTCTTGCTCCGACTGGTCTCCGTCTGATTGTCCAGAGTCTGGTATTCAGACTCGAACTTGTATTGATACTAGGGTTTGTGGCACTTCTGTTAATAAACCATTACTGACTCAAGCTTGTTCTTATAATTCCTCTGATCTTAGGGGAGGTTCTCCCCAAAATCTTTCCTCCGGAGGTGGGACAAACGCTGGGGCTGGCGGGGTGGCTGTCAGTAATTCTGGGCCTTCTTCTGGTCTTGGTGCTGACCCTTCTGTTTCTTCAGAAGATAGTCGAATTTTATTATTAAAAGAGCAAGTCCTTAAATTACAAAAAATACTAGCGGGGCTTTTGGGAAAGAAGCAGGAATCAAATATTAAGGAAAATTTTTCAAGTCATTATTTTTCTTTAGACTTAAGATTGGGAAGCCGAGGTAAAGAAGTAGCAAATCTTCAAGCTAAATTAAACAAGCTTGGTTATCTTGTTGCAAATTATGGCCCAGGTTCACCTGGATTTGAAACTGATTATTTTGGACAAGCAACTAGGAAAGCTTTAATAAAATATCAATTAGATAATAGATTGATATTAAGTTCAACAGGGGCTGGCGCTGGTTTGTTTGGTCCAAAAACAAGAAAAAGTCTAAATTCCAAATAAAAGAGATTTTGGCAAATCCAGATAGATTATTTGGTTCAATTCTGGTCATGTTTTATAATTAAATTATGGAGTGGCTATTCTTTAATTTGCCAATTTTGCTTTCGGTTTTGCCGATTGTTATTTTTGTTTTCTTTTTGATTTTCTGGAAAATTTCCTTGTTAAAAAGTTCTCTTGCTGTCCTGGCGATTTTTTCCATCTTGGCAATTTTTTATTGGCAAATATCGCCGTCGGCATTTATGATTTCTTGCGAAAAAGGATTTTTCGTCGCATTTGATATTTTTATTATAATTTTTGGTGCTATTTTTTTCTTGAAAATTTTGGAAAACTTTCAAGTGATCAATAATGTTTCTTATTATCTAGAACATCTCTCTAGAGATTATCGAGTCCAAATAATTATTTTAGCCTGGTTTTTTGAAAATTTTATAGAAGGCACGGCTGGGTTTGGAACACCAGTCGCAGTCGTCGCCCCTCTTCTTGTTGGCTTGGGTTTGCCTCCGATCAAAGCCTTGGTGGTTTCTCTTCTTGGGAATAGTGCCTCGGTGGTTTTTGGCGCAGCTGGGACACCTATTCGAACTGGTTTTGCTGGTTTAAATGTTTCCGGAGTTTCAAGTTTGTCTGCCCTTATCAATTGTGTTGGGTTTATCGTCCCAATTTTTATGCTTTGGATAATCACGAACGGACGATCAAATAGACGAGAGGAGTTTTTTGAGGCTTTGCCATTTGCAATTTTTTCTGGAATTGTTTTTGTTGTTCCTTCTTGGCTAATTTCTTTTTTTGGTTCAGAACTACCATCTATCGTTGGCTCGTTTTTGGGTTTATTGTTGGCGATCGTCGCGATAAAAGTAAAAATTTTGATACCACAAAAAGCTTTATCTTTGGAAAGGGGAGAATCTTTGAAAAGGACAATGTCTGGGACAAAAGCTTTTTTGCCTTATGGTCTTTTGATCATCTTGTTGATAGCTGGGAAATTTATTTTAGGAGAGTCTGGGATAAAAGTTTTATCTTTGTCGGGTCAGATTTTTAAGTTGTTCAATCCGGGGTTTGCTTTTATTTTGGCAGGTTTGTTCTTGGTATTTTTTTGGACAAGCAAGGGGAAAAATAAAAATTTCCCAATTAAGACGGCTTTCCAGGGATCGTTTTTGCCAATGATGGTGATTTTATCGATGTCTATTTTTGTTCAACTAATGATCATGTCGGGTCAAAATGAGTCTGGAATTCCCGCCGCGGTTTTTCTTTTGGCTCAGATTTTTGAAACAAATTTGTTGCCGTTTTTTGCTCCTTTTATCGGAGCCTTTGGGAGTTTCTTGACTGGAAGCGCTACCATTTCAAATATAATGTTTGGTAATTTTTTCGTCCTAGCGGCAACGAATTTGAGTTTGAGTACTAGGCTTGTTTTATCTTTGGCTGTCGTTGGTTCTTCGGCCGGAAATATGATTGCGCTAGCTGATATGTTGTCTGGGGAGGCCATTGTCGGCGTAAAAAATAAAGAATTGGAGATTGCTCGTGGGGTGATAATACCTTGCCTAACCTATCTTTTATTGGTAGGGGGTTTGGGCATGTTTTTGGTTGAGATTATTTAATTTGGTTTTTATTAAGAATTAGGATACAATATAAGAATATGGCAAAAAGACAAAGTCAGGATATAAAAAATAAAACTTCGCGTTCTCGCAAAACAAAAAAACGCCTAGCCGTCAAGACGGCAATGCTTGCTGCTAAAGTGGCAAAAAGGGGGAGCAAGGGGAAGCGCTAGTTTCTTTGCGATTTTTAAATATAATAGAAATCATTTAAAATTTTGTTTGTATTAACTTTCAACGATTTTCATGTTGAAGGTTAATATTAAAATATATGAAAAAATTGTATTTAAGTTCGACTGACAAAAAGATTTTTGGCGTTCTTGGTGGTCTTGGGGAGTATTTTGCGGTTGATTCAACCTTATTAAGGATAATTTTTATCTTTATTGCTATATTTAGTGGATTTTTCCCGGGATTGATTTTTTATTTTCTCGCAACCTTGGTGATTCCTCGTAATCCAAATTTAGACACTTTTGATTCTCGTGAAAAGATTAAATCTTAAAAAGTCTCACTTTTTGCACGATCTTCTTTTTTTGCGCCAGGTTTTTATTTGAAGATTTTAGATTTAAACATTTTTCACAACGGCAGCCGATTGGTTTGATATATTCATTCCAATATTCTCGTCCATAATCATAAGTTATTTCTTCTTCGGGGCAGATATTTTTTTTGGCGAAAATTAAAACGTGCCCTTTTTTTATTTCAACTTCGGCGTTTGGTCGACAGGAGTGATTGATGTATCGAGCCGTGTTCGAACGGCTTGAACCGTCAATTGTTTTTCGAGAGTTAATTTCAAACAGATATTTACAGCTTATTTTTTCATCGATCTCTTTTTGAGAAATTTGTTGTCCGCAATATTCAATAATAAAATCTCCTTTTTTAATAAAATCAGTTGCAAAAAGGCCTAGACCAGAGAGGGATCTTTTTACTTTAAATTTTGGTGCGGGTTGTTTAGTGGGGGTCATTAAAATAAAAAATGACAACCAATTCGGACGCCATTAGATATTATTAAAGCATAATTTTTGAAAAAAAACAGTTTAAACCAACATATCCAAGTTTTTTTTGGCTCCTGGATTCTTTGTGCTATAATTCGACCATGTTTTTTAAATTTTTTAAAAAAGATTGTTTAACCATTGTTTTGTTGGTGGTCTCAATCGGAGCCTCGATTTTTTATGTTTTTCTTTGCCGGAAAATGTCTCAAGAGCTGGAACTGGTTCGGCGTCAGTTTGAAGTCCAAACCGACGAACTATCTTCTGTCCTCCAAAAAAATTATTTGCTTAAGGAGTCCCTTGTTTTGGAGAAGGGACGGAATGATTCTTTTGAGTCTGAGCTAAATAATATGGTCGGAACGGTTGGGACCTTGTCCAAACTTAGCAAGACCGACCCAGAGCTTTTGAACAAATATTCCAAGATTTATTTTTTAAGCGAGAACTACATTCCGGAAAGTTTGTCTCCCATTAAAGAGGAGTATCTTTTTAAACCAGAGTCCAAATTGGAAATTCATACAAAGGTTGAATCATATCTAAACAAATTGGTAGAAACCGCAAATCAAGATGGAATAAAGCTTAAGGTGGCATCTGCCTATCGCTCTTTCGATACTCAAGAGTCTTTAAAATCGAGCTATCGTGTTAAATATGGTTCTAGTGCCGCAAATCAGTTTTCAGCCGATCAGGGTTATTCAGAACATCAACTGGGGACGACTGTTGATTTTGCAACCGCCTCGTCATCTTTTAACGGTTTTGAGAAAACGGAAGCATACGAGTGGTTGGTAAACAATGCCCATCGTTTTGGTTTTGTCATTTCTTTTCCGCCAGAAAATGACTATTTTGTTTTTGAACCTTGGCACTGGCGTTTTGTCGGGGTAAGGTTGGCAGAAAAGGTTAAAGAAGAGGATCGTTATTTTTATAGTTGGCCCCAAAGAACAATCGATGAATATCTAGTTTATCTCTTTGATTAGGGACAGTTTGAAGATTAACGATTCGTTTTGAAATTAATAAAATAAGTTAATTGTTTTTGTTTCTCGGCCAATTTTGAAGGGTTGGTTTTTTAAATATTAAAAAACCGGAATTTGTTTGGGGACGGGAAAAACTTATTGTCCCGGAAAATGGGACCATCTCAGTCGTTAGCCAATCTTTTTGGGCAACCATCTGACCTTGACCAATCAGCCGACCGCTGGCGTCTCGAATTTCAGCGATAAAAACTGCTTCAAAATACCAAGAACCAGTTGCTTTCCCGGAAACAACAATGGGGCTGGCGAGAGGTTTTTCTAGACTTGTTTTAAGGGAAAAATCTTCAGGAGAAATGATAATCTGTTGAAAATATTTTTTTTCGTCTGGCTGGTGACAACGCAAGAAAAAAGATTTAACAATGGGAAACTCGGCCTTTTTATATTTTTCAGAATAAGTTAAATTAATTGCCGAATTGGTGGCGGCGTAATACCAGAGACCAAGAATTGCCAATAAGATAACAAAAAAAGAAATTATGATTAGAATCTTGCTCATGGTTTAAATATTAGCAAAACAAGGATGAATTTAAAGAGAAGACAAGCGGTTCTTCATTTGATATTTACAGTGATAATTCAAAGTATTAAGAAAGTCGATTCTTTTTGATTCAGGGAGCTTTTTAGTTTTTGGAACTTCTCAAATATAAATTAGATTAAGTTTTTAAAGGTTATGATACAAAATCATCGAAAAAGAGGTTTTGCCTTGATGGGCGTCGAGAGGCAAAGAGAGGTTGCTAGTCTGGGTGGAAGAAGGGCTCACGAGCTGGGGGTCGCACACGAGTTTACAACTGAAGAGGCGAAAAAGGCTGGCCGAAAAGGGGGAAGGGCGGCGAGCAAAAAAAGAGAGAAAAGAAAATGACTTTTCTGAAAGGGTAGAGAGCGTGAAAGATAAAAACGTACCAGATTAATTTTTTTGGTCGTATTTGTTGACTATTGAGAGAAGGTCTTTTATCTCAAATGGTTTCAATAAGAAATCGTCAATATGGCACTTGATTGCTGCGGTTTGGGGTTCGGTTGAGGCTGAGATCATAACAATTGGGGTTGATTGGAAGTCTCGTTGTTCTTTTATTTTTTTTGAAAGTTGACCACCATTCGTTTTCGATAGATAAAAATCTAAAATAATAAGTTTGGGTTTTATTTTTTTTATTTTTTGTAAAACAGAACTTGTATCAAAAGCCAAATTTACATTATGGCCATTTTCGTTTAAAACAATCCTCATGGCCTCGGCGATATTTTTGTTGTCTTCAAAAATTAAAATTTTCATAAATTTATTTGAAAGGCAAAACAACAGTAAAGGTTGAGCCTTTATATTGGCGACTGGAAACTAAAATGTTACCCCCGTGTTCTTTAACAATTTTTTGGGAAAGATAAAGACCCCAACGTGGAGATCGTAACTTGTGGCGATGGGGTGGGGGCGTTTATTTCTTTTTTTAATGATGGACCAACGATTCCGGAAGCGGAACAAAAAAGGATTTTTGATAAAGGCTATCGAAACGGAGGCCCAAACAAAGAAGATTTAAGCGATATTGGTTTAGGTTTTTATATTTCAAAGACAATTATTGATCGTTCTGGTGGAAGGATCTGGTTTGAGTCTTCTCCTGAAAAAGGAACTTCTTTTCATGTCTTTTTACCCAAGGTTTCTACCCAAAGAAAGTTATCGTCTTAGTTTCTTATTAAAGAAAGAAAGCGTTTTAGAAAGAGGGGTGAGTTGGTAGATCTTTAAAGACTCCAAGATTGTTATAAAGCAGAAATTTTATTCGGAAGAAATTCGATAGCCGATACCCCTGATTGTTTCAATCACCTTTCGACGTCCGCCGTTGTTCACTTTTTTTCGTAGATTCTTAACGTGGACATCAATTACGTTGCTGAATGAATCAAAATCAGAACCCCACAGATGGTCAAGAAGTTGACTCCGACTGATTACTTGATTGGGATTACGCATTAAATATTCCAAAATGGAAAATTCTTTAACTGTGAGTTTTATTTCTTTGGCTCCACGGGTTACTTTTCGAGTAGAGTTTTCCAGGGTCAAATCTTGAACCTTAAGAATCGTCGGTATCGATTGAGGTGGTCGACGTAAAAGCGCCCTAATTCTAGAGGTAAGTTCTTCTAGAGAAAAAGGTTTGACTAAATAATCGTCAGCGCCAGCGTTGAGGGTTTTGACTTTGTCGTCAATATCAAATTTTGCGGTTAAGACTAGAATAGGGATATTTATTTTTTTGTTACGAATATTTTGGCAGATTGTCAGCCCGTCTTTTTTCGGCAACATCAAGTCGAGGATAACTAAATCGTAATCTTTGTAACAAATTTCAATACGAGTTTCGGCCGCTTCGCCGTCGGTTACGTAGTCAGCCGCAAACCCCTCTTTTTCCAGGGCTTTTTTGATAAGCTTGGCGAGACGTTCCTCATCTTCAACGATTAAAATTTTCATAAAAATTTATCATTAAATTTTTAATAATTGCAAACTAAACAAATTAATATCAGCTTCAGTTTGAGATTAAGAAGAACCAATGAATGCTTAATGAAGTTTTTTCCTTGACTTTTCTTATTTTTTGTTACATTTATGATATAATTTTTTAGCCAAAATGTAAATAGTTTCTGTTTGACAACGAAAGTTCTTTTTTATAAAATAATAAGAGATTCCTTTGGCAAGAGAACAAAGAAAAAGGAGGAGCTATGTCGAAGAAGAAGGGACAGAAGACAAGATTGTCGTGTCGTATCTGTCGAGCAGAACAGACCCGTGTCGGGAAAATACCCTACGACAAGAAGTTCTGGTGCGGTGTCTGCCAAGCCTTCACCGTTCATGAGGTTCCTTTGCGAAGAAAGAAAGGCAAAAAAAAGAAGGTTTCGTTGCTTGCTTTTGCCTAAGACTCTGGCTCTGTTTGGATTTTAAGACCTTGTGGGGAACTGCGAGGTCTCTTTTTTGTTTAAAAATTATATGCTAGATTTAAAACATGAGTCTTTATTTTGTTGGTACTCCAATTGGTAACCTGAAAGATATCACCCTAAGAGCGATCGAAATTCTTAAGGCTTGCCCCTTGGTCTTGGTGGAAAAATGGTCTGATTCGATAAAACTTCTCAGGCATTACGATATTAAACCGGAAAAGATAATTACCTATGATGATCGGAATTGTCGTAAAATAACGCCGGGATTAATTAAGATTCTTCAAGAAACCGAAGCGGTATTTATTACATCAGCCGGGATGCCCGGCGTTTCCGATCCTGGGGCTTATCTGGTGAAAGCTTGTCGTGAAGCTGGAGTTAAGATTGAGCCAATTCCTGGACCATCAGCTTTGTCAACAGCCATTGCGATGTCTGGTTTTGAACCCCCGTTTCTTTTTGTTGGATTTTTGCCAAAGAAGCTTGGGCAAATAACCAAGACTTTTCAAGCTGCACAAAATGGTGGTTACAATTTAATTTTTTTCGAATCAACTTTCCGTCTGGAGAAAACTCTAAAATTCTTGGAAGAGAGATATCCAACTCTAAAAATTTTTTTGGGTAAGGAAATGACCAAAAAATTTGAAAGCTATGATATTTCCGAGGCAACATGTTTTTTGACAAAAATAAAAAATGATAAAAATTTTATCAAGGGAGAGTTTGTAGCTATTGCGAATTTCGTCGGTTAATTTTATAATGTCAGTAAATTAAAATATTAAAAATCTAAATTTATAAAATATGGCAAGAAAAAATATCGACATTGAGACAATGAAAGACCAAATTATTTCTAGTGGTTCCACCTCCAGCTTTGGCGGAGAAAGATACCCTGAACGTAATAATCATTTGACAAAAATTCTTGCGATTTTATTGGTTGTAGTTGCGGTTGGTGCCGGTTGGTTTTATTGGAAATATACAGAAGCTCAAAAAATTTTGGGTGGAGCTGTCGGCGGAGCTTCTCAAGAAGAGATTCAAAAAGAAATTGAAAAAGAAGTTCGAGAAGTTACAGCTGCTGCTAGCAAGCTTCTTATTTTGCCCGACGAGACTCCACAAATTGCAACTGTTGTTGATCCAAAAATTTTAATTGAACAGCAGCCTTTTTATGAAGGAGTTGAAAAAGGGGATAAGGTTTTGTTTTATGCGGAAGCCAAAAAAGCCGTTATTTATAGCCCAAGCCGAAATCTGATTGTCAACGTTGGGCCGGTCTATTTTAGCGAAGAGGCAGAAAATGCGAATATTGGGACAACCACTGAGTCTGTTAAGAAAAATTCTTCTAATTAAAATTTTTTATGAGAAGAGATCGTTTTTTCGTTCCGACCGATTTTGCTGGTCTTGTTTTGGAGTGGTTTGATAAAGATTTATCGCATCAATTGAAAAAAGTGCTCCGTTTTAGTGATCGAGATGAGTTTTATCTTTTTAATGGTCGTGGCGAAGAAGCCAAAGTTTCTCTTTTAGAAGAGAAAGGGTTCCTTTTGAAATTTAAGATTTTGGATGTAAAATTGGCACGTGAAGAAATTAATGAAGTTACTCTTTATTCGGCGCTTCTCAAAAAAGATAATTTTGAATTAGTTATTCAAAAATCAGTTGAGGTTGGGGTGTCTACGATTGTCCCGATTTTAACCAAAAGGACGGTTAAACAAGGGGAAAGACTGGAACGTTGGCGGCAAATAGCGAAAGAAGCGGCCGAACAAAGTGGTCGGCTTATTTTGCCTAAAATTGAAAAACCTCTAAATTTTTCATTTGCTTTAGATCGGGCAAAAAAAACACATCAAACCAATTTTATTTTTGATGCAACCGGCGAAACTTTTAAAAAAAGTGAGTGTGATTCGTTGGGAATTTTTGTGGGGCCAGAAGGTGGGTTTACAGAAGAAGAAATTTTTGAAGCTGAAAAAACTGGTTTTTATCGAACAAGTCTCAGCAACTTTGTTTTTAGGGCCGAAACCGCCGCGATTATCGCGACATTCATTTCGACTGGGGGTTGGTCAAGATAAAAATGATTTTAGCTTGATTATTTTCAAAACAATTGTTTTAATTGCTTTGTTTTTGTTTCAATAAAAATGGAAAATTTGTTTAAAAAAACCTTTTTAATTATTACTTATATCTTAGCCGGCTTTGGTCTTTTGTTGATTGCCGGGTTTTTTTCTTTGCGTTTTGGTTTGACGAAGACCGGAGGGGTAATTGATGTTAATGACCGTTATTTCCCCGGTTTTTTTGGAAGAAGAAAGACCGATCAAATAAATTCCAAAATTAGCCCAGATTATTGCAAGCTCGCAGTTATTGGTAGATTTTATCCAGCAATAGCACACGGCCTTTTTGAAATAATGAGTCAACCAAATTTCGAGTTATTTTTGGCTAAAGCAATAGAGGCTCAAGAAATATATTTGGTTAACGATAAAAAATACATAAACGGAGTGGAAATTTGTCGCCAAACCCTTGGCGAGGTGGATTTTGAAACCGAGGATTTCTATTCTTGGCAAAATTTATCTGAATGGCAAACTTTGCGTGAGGCTATAATAAAAGACCAAGAAGTCATTAAAAACGTAGCAAAAAAAGCTCAAATTGATTCTCGTCTTCTTGTTTCTGTTTTGGTGGTTGAACAACTTAGACTTTTTACTTCTGAGAGGGAAATTTACAAACAAATTTTTCAACCATTAAAAATTTTGGGCACGCAGAGTAAATTTTCTTGGGGGGTGATGGGGATGAAAGAAGAAACAGCAATCCAAGTAGAAAAAAATTTGGAAACACCCCAGTCAGTTTTTTACTTGGGGTCGGAATTTTCTAAACTTTTAGATTTTCCCATTAAGGAAAACCAAACAGCTCAACGTTTTTCTCGACTGACCGATCAGCGTGATCATTATTATTCTTATCTTTATTCAGCTCTTTTTTTAAAGCAAATTATATCACAATGGCAAAAAGCAGGTTATGATATATCAGGTCGTCCGGAAATATTAGCGACACTGTTTAATTTGGGTTTTGATAAGTCTGAACCCAAATTAAACCCGGAAGCTGGAGGATCCCAGGTTGAAATCAATGGAGAAAAGTATAGTTTTGGCGGTTTGGCTTTTCATTTTTATTATTCGGGAGAATTGGCAGGTTTGTTTCCGTTGTCTAATTAATTTTTAATTCTTTTAAATTATTAAAATGATTCTTGGAGTTCATGCAATTGTCGGAGGAGCGGTTGCAAATGCTATCGGGTTTGGCCCGATGACAGCTTTTTTTGCTGGCTGGGCAAGTCACTATTTGTGTGATTCTATTCCACATTGGGATTACCCACTGTTATCAGCAAAAGTTGATAGGCATAACCCTCTTAATAATGACCTAATCATTGGTCAAACTTTTTATTCTGATTTGGCGAAACTGTCTTCGGATGCTTTGATTGGGTTGGTTTTGGCTTTGGTGTTTTTTGTTAACTTAACCAAACCCGATAATTTAATAGTAGTTTTAGCGGGGGTTGTGGGTGGGTTGTTACCTGATTTGCTTCAGTTTGTCTATATGAAATTTAGGAGTCAGCCTTTCCTTATTCTACAGAAAATTCACAATACGACACACTCTTCTTCTCGAAGATTCAAAGAAAAACCTTTGCTGGGCTTTCTCTTACAACTAGTGGTAGTGATGATTGCTTTTCTGGCGGGGAATTGGCACTTATTCTTTTAAAAAGAATTTATGGTCCTAATCTTTTTCTAGGCAAGAATCAATCTCCCCAACAAGCCCGGTTGTCTCGCCTTCGATTCCAGTGACGTCTCCTTTTAATCCTGAAACTTCGCCCGATAGATTGCTAACGTTGCCTAATAAACGGCTAACATCGCCGGAAATATTTGTGACATTGCCAGAGATATTCGTGACTTCGCCTTTTATGTTTGAAACATCACCGACCAAGTCTGAAACATTTCCAGTTATTTTACTTAGATTGCCACGAATATTTGTAACATCGCCTACGATCTTGCTAGGATCGCCGACTAGCCCGCTTAGATCGCCGGAAATATTTGTGACGTCCCCTTTGATGTGGGTAGTGTTGCCTCGAACATTAGAAATATCGCCTTTAAGATTAGAAACATTTCCAAAAATTCCAGAGATATTTCCACTGATACTACTCGTGTTTCCATTAATTTTGTGGAGAGAAACATCGCCATAGATTTTACTTACGTCTCCTCGCAACGAGGAAAAGTCTCCCCAGATTGCTTCGTGAAGTCCCCTGACGTTCTCAATATTTTCTTTAATTTTTGGGTTTATTCGTTTTAGCATATTTGTTTTGTTTTTAGATCTTTTTTAATTATAATTGAAAGGTAACTTTTCGCAAAATAGATTTACGTTTATGACAATATTTTCTGCAATAATTCTTGGGATAATTGAAGGCCTAACGGAGTTTTTACCGGTTTCATCAACTGGTCACTTGATTTTAGCCTCACGCTTGTTGGAGTTATCTGAAACAAGTTTTATCAAAAGTTTTAACATTATTATCCAACTTGGCGCGATCTTGGCTGTCTTGGTTCTTTATTGGCGTCGGCTTTTGGTTAACCCGCGGATCTTGGGGCGGGTTGTGGCCGCTTTTTTACCCACGGCGGTTGTTGGGCTGCTGGTTTATCCTTTGGTGAAAAGTTATTTGCTTGATAATGTTACCGTGGTGATTTGGGCGCTTTTGCTTGGCGGTTTATTTTTGATTTTTTTTGAAAAAAAGTTCGGTGAAAAACCGGAGGCTTTGGCTGATTTGGAAAAATTAAGTTGGACGCAGTCGGTCTTAATTGGGCTGGCCCAGTCGGTCGCGATCATTCCGGGTGTTTCGCGTTCGGCGGCAACGATTGTCGTCGGTTTAGCCTTGGGGCTTTCGCGCGCCGCGGTAGTCGAGTTTTCTTTTTTGCTAGCGATTCCGACGTTGGCCGCGGCCACCGGTTTGGATTTGATAAAAAGTTCGGCTAATTTTACGACCGATCAAATTTGGCTGTTGGTTGTCGGGTTGGTGACAAGTTTTGTGGTGGCGATTTTGGCGATTAAAACTTTCCTGGCTTATGTTCGTCAAAATGATTTTGAGTTGTTTGGTCTTTACCGCGTTATTTTGGCCCTGATCTTTATGGTCGTGTTTTTTCTTTAAAGACTTTTTAGAATTTTTTAAATTGCTATAATTAAAGTATGGCTAATTTGGTTTTGCTCCGACATCTTTTATCACAATGGAACAAGGAAAATAAATTTTCCGGTTGGACGGATTTGCCGTTGGCCGAAGAGGGGATTTTGGCTGCGCCACAGACCGCGCAAAAAATTCCGTTTAAACCCGAAGTGGTTTTTACCTCACCCTTGTCGAGAAATAAGACTACTGCTTGGCTGGTTTTGGATGAAATGAAATTGGATTCGATTTTTTTGGAGCCTGGTGAGCGTCCGGCCGACAGTAAAGACGTTCCGGTCTATGTGACCAAAGCTTTAAATGAAAGAAGCTACGGTCTTTTGGAGGGAGTCAACAAAGACGAGGCCAAACAAAAATTCGGTGAAGAAAAAATTTTTGCCTGGCGACGAAGTTGGGACGTGGCGCCACCGGAAGGGGAAAGTTTAGAAGATGTTTATCATCGCGTTCTGCCTTTTTTCCAAGAGTATGTCGAGCCGGAAATTTTAAACGAAAAAAATATTTTAATAGTGGGTAGTCATAATAGTTTGCGAGCGGTTGCCAAGTACTTGGAAAAAATTAAAGAAATAGAGATTGATAAATACGAAATTCCCTTCGGGGGGATGATTGTTTATAAGTTGGATAGGGAATTAAAAGTTTTGTCAAAAGAGGTAATATAAATAAAACTAAAAAGAGCAGGCTTTTAGCCTGCTCTTTTTAGTTTAGAGATCTACTTTTTAAGAATAGATGATCCAGAGTATTTGATTTCATCCCCAAATTTTTCTTCTAGACGAAGTAGCTGATTATATTTGGAAACTCTTTCGGATCGGCAAGGTGCACCTGTTTTTATTTGTTTGGCATTTAATCCAACGGCCAAGTCGGCAATAATTGTGTCTTCAGTCTCGCCAGAACGATGGGATATAATGGTTGCGTACCCGGCCTTTTTAGCAACCTGGGCAACTTCAAACATTTCAGACAATGTCCCAATTTGATTTGGTTTTAATAAAATAGCATTGCCAATTTTTTCCTTAAGGCCTTTCTCGAGTCGGGTCAGATTTGTTACAAATAAATCATCGCCAACTAGCTGGATTTTATTACCAGCTAATTCCGTCAATTTTTTAAAGCCAGACCAATCATCTTCGGCTAGCCCATCTTCAAGAGAAAAGATTGGATATTTCTCAAACCATTTTTGGTAGTATTCAATTAATTCGTCACTGGATAAAACTTTGTTTTCGGTTTTTAAGAAATATTTTTCGTCTTGAAGAAATTCGCTGGCGGCCGCATCAATTGCCAAAACAATGTCTTTCCCAATTTTGTAACCAGTTCGAGTGATTGCTTCAAGGATTAGCTCTAAAGCCTGTTCGTTATTAGAGAGCTGTGGGGCAAAGCCACCTTCGTCGCCAACAGTTGTATTTAATCCACGATCGGCCAAATTTTTTTTCAAAGCGTGAAAAATTTCCGCACCGAAACGGAGAGCTTCTTGAAAATTCGGAGCACCAATTGGCATAATCATAAATTCTTGAAAATCAGTTGAGCCAACGGCATGACGTCCTCCGTTCAAAATATTCATCATTGGTACTGGCAAGGACAGTCGCTCTTTGTTTATTTTGGCAAAATATTCACAAAGCTCGATTTTTTCGTTTTGCGCGGTCGCCTTGGCAAAAGCCAAAGAAACGCTTAAGATTGCGTTGGCTCCAAGGCGGCTTTTGTTGGAAGTTTTGTCTATCTCAATCAATTTTTCGTCTAAACTCTTTTGGTCAAATTCTGTATCCGATAAAGATCTTTCCAGTTCTTGATTCACGCTTTTGACGGCTTGCTGAACACCAAGCCCACAAAAACGTTTCTGATCAAGATCTCTTTTTTCGACTGCTTCGTGAGAGCCAGTTGAGGCGCCAGAGGGGACACTGGTTCGACCAAAGCTTCCATCCTGAAGCCAAAGGTCTGTTTCAATGGTTGGGTTGCCTCGAGAGTCTAAAATTTCTCGAGCGTGTATCTTTTTGATAATAGGCATTTGATTAAAATTTAAGTCTAATGTTTTTATTTTATAATACTTTGGGCATTAAGGGCAATTAAAAAAACGCAAACAGTTGCCGCCTCTGTTTTATTTGGTTGATTTGTGCTATAATAATCTAGTTAAAAGATAATTAATAAAATTATGAATCAAATGGATCAAAAATTAAAAAATGTTTTGATTGTTGTCTCTCTGGTAGCCATGTTGGCGGTTTCTTTTTCGGCCATTAGTTATGCCATGTCTTATGCCAAATCGGTAGAGCCGTCTTCTTTCAAAAGTTTTTCTGTGACCGGGGAAGGTAAAATAACGGCCGTGCCGGATGTGGCAACCTTTACTGCCACTGTAATTACTGAAGGAGGCAAAGATTTAGGTTCTTTGCAAAAAGAAAACTCGACCAAGGCGAACAAGATAGTAGCTTATCTTAAGTCATTGAAAATTGAAAACAAAGATATTAAAACGACAAGTTTTGACGTTGAGCCACGTTATGAATATTATAGCTGTGTTTCTGGGGGAGTTTGTCCACCCCCGACGATTGTCGGTTACACAGTCAGGCAATCTGTTAACGTAAAAATCAGAGATTTTAACATTGTCGGTGAAGCCTTGTCTAATGTTGTCAAAAATGGCGCTAATTCGGTTTCGGCTCTAAGCTTTACCTTGGATAAAAGAGACGAGGTCGTGAATCAGGCGAAGGCCGAAGCGATTTCTAAGGCAAAAGTGAGAGCTAAAGCAATGGCCAAGGCGGGGGGTTTTCGTCTTGGGGATTTACTTTCAATTGATGAAACAAATTCATCAATGCCAGTTGCGGCCTATAGTCGAGGAGCAGGGTCTTCTGACCAAATGATGAAGGTTTCTATGGAGTTAGCTCCAACTGTTGAACCTGGTTCCCAAGAAATTATTGAGACCGTCTCATTGCGTTACGAAATTAAGTAAAAATCAAAAATTTTGCTAACCAAAAATCAACCCCTCACCCTTCTTGTCTGGGTTGGGGTTGGTTTTGCCTTGATTTGCGGTTTTTCGTTTAATTCGTTTTAATTGTTTTATGCATATTAAAGTCAGGGTTATTACTGGAGCCAAAAAAGATGAAATTAAAGAATTGACCCCGGACACACTTGTCGTCTCGGTGCGGGCCAAAGCCGAACGAAACGAAGCCAATCATGAAATCATCCGGATTTTGGCAGATTATTTTGCAGTTTTGCCAAAACAAATCAAGTTAGTTGTTGGTCATCACAGTCCAGCTAAAATCTTTGAGATTCTTAGTTAAGCTTTTAAAGGCTGAGCTTTTTTAAACGAAGATTTTTGTTATAATAAAAGTAATTATTAGCCAAGATTAAAAGGTAATTCATAAATATTATGAAAACTATTATCAAGGCTACCAGGATAGAGCTAACCCCATCGATTTCTGAGTATATAAAAACAAAGATGTCCCATCTGGACAAATTAACCAATTCTTACGAAGATGCGATGGTTGAAGTAGAGGTCGGCAAAATTACCAAGCATCACAAAAATGGCGAAGTGATGTTCTCAGAGATTAACCTTCGTTTGGATGGGAAATTATTTCGGCGAGTAGTTAAGGATCAGGATCTTTATTCGGCAATTGATCAAAACAAAGACAAGATTGAATGTGACATTGCTTCTTATTTAAAGAAAAAGGATCGGCTGTTTCGTCGAGGTGGTCGGGCGGTAAAGAATTTTATCAAAGGATTTTATCGGAAAAGTTATTAAAATTGATTTGCAAAAATAATTAGCGTCGACCTCTTTGGTAATCAACCCAGTTCATTTCTTTTCGACCCTCGGGCAGGACTCGCTCAAAAATCAATTCGTCGTTTTTTAAGGTTGCTTTTTTAACGGCTACTCGAATTTCGTGGCCAGCGTGATTGTCGATAAAATAAACGCCTGGCCAAGGATTCAAGGCGAGGATTTTGCGATAGTTTATGATTGCTGGTTTTTTTAGATCCAACAACCCGTCATCCTTAGCCAATTTTTTAGTATAGGTAGCCTCTAAATGGTTCTGAATTTTGGGCTTTAAATTTCCAGCGAAATGAATTGGCAAAGTTTCGACAAGAAGTTCAGCGCCTAAAATTGCCAGCTCGTCACGGAGTCTCTCAAAAGTATAGTTGTCTTGAAGCGGGATTTTTTTAGAGGACAAGATTGGCCCATGGTCCATTTCTTCGTCAACAATCATTAAACTGACTCCAGTTTCTTTTTCGCCATTTAAAATTACTGATTCTAATGGTGAAGGTCCGCGGTATTTTGGCAGAAGCGAAGGGTGGATGTTTAGGGTACCAAATGGGGGGATATCCAAAATTATTTTGGGAATGATTTTGCCATAAGAGGCAACAAGAAAAAAATCACAGGGAATATTTTTTAGTTTCTCAAAGAAAAGGGGGTCTTTCAATGAGCTTGGTTGGATAATCTCAATTTTGTTTTCTTGAGCCCAAACTTTGGTTAGCGATGATTTCATCTTATTTTTTCGGCCTTGCGGTTTGTCTGGGGTTGTTACCAAAATTGAAGGTTTTAGGTTGCGCTCAGCTAAGGTCTGCAAAACTTTAAGACTGAATTCATCGGTGCCAAAAAAAACAAAGGAGGGTATTTTCATAAATTTAAACAGGAAGTCTTTAGGAAAAATTTAGATTAAATTAAGCAAGGTTATCGACTGAACCAGGTTTGACTTCTTCGATATTTTTAGCCTTGTCGATAAAAAGAATGCCATTAAGATGGTCTATCTCATGTTGAAAAATTTGCGCAATTAATCCAGAGCCGGAATAAGTAAATTTTTTGCCATTTTCATCGTAGGCTTCGACCGTTGCTTTTTCGGCCCGAGAAACCAAACCATATAGCCAACGAACCGATAAACAACCCTCTTCTAGTTTTTGTTGCTTTTTAGAAATTTTTTTGATCTTAGGATTAATGAAAACCATATCGTTTGGCTGTGGATCTTTATTGCTTTGCTGGAAAATTTTTCCAGAAATAATAAAGATTTGAAAGCTTTCGCCGATTTGAGGCGCGGCCAAAGCGGCACCGTCACTTTCTTTGGCAAGAATTTCTTTCATTTGCTGGATGATTTTTTGGATAGACCTAGAACGGATTTCATTAAGAGGAATTTCTCTAGCTTTTTGGCGAAGGACGGGGTTTTCTTTTGTGACGATTTTTACCATGCTTTAAATTTAACGAAAAAATTAAGATTTGACAAATATTGTGGTGGCAATTTTAAAATCATAAAATATTTTCAGGGTCGACATTTATTACAAATTCCGGAGGCAAGGAAAGGAAAATTTTAAGAAGATTATTATTGGGCCAATCTCTTGGCTCAAGTTTTAGCAAAAGGTTGTATTCAAATCCTTTATGTTTTTCAGTCAAAGAGGGGAAGGCAATGGGTGTATAAGCTTCAAGGTTTTTTGCCAGTTTCTTCATTTTGAGCTTAACCTCTTCTTGGTGCCCGTTTAAAGTAATTTTTACAATTGTTTTAAATGGCGGGTAGCCAAGTTTTTTGCGCTCGGCGATTTCTTCTCGAAAAAAGTCAAGAAGGTTGCCAGCCAAAATGTTTTCAAAAAGTTTCTCTGAAGGATTGTTTGTTTGAACCAAAAAACGACGATTGGCCAAAGATCTTAATTTGAAAAGGAGAGAAAAAAGTTTTTCTGCGATTCGAAAATCTGGTAAGGCAAAAAAAGCATCTATCCCAGCCACCCCGATATTTTCAATTTTTTCAGCCAAATAGCTTAAGGCTAATTCGGTTCCGAACAAGACGCTACCTGGCGAAGATAAAAATTTTTCTATAATTGACCAAGCTTTTTTGGAGTTATTGACCGTATCGCTATCAAGACGAAAGGTTTTAAGGTCGGGGAAGAGATTTTTGGCGTCTTCTTCTAATTTCTCTAACCCATAACCAACAACCGCAAGACGAGAACCTCCACAAACTTCGCACCGGTCGTTTATCTCAACTATTTGACTGCATCGATGACAAACAAAAAAACGGTTGGATTGTCTCTCTGTATTTTTTTTATGAATGACAAGAGGGGTATGGCAGATATCGCAAGTGACAACAGTCTGACAATCTCGGCAAATAGTTAAGGGGGCTAACCCGCGTCGTCCACTAAAAATGAAAAGTCTTTCATTTTTTTCTCTGTTATTTTCGATTAACCAAACAAGCTCTCGGCTTAGACTGTCAACATTTGTCCTTTCTTCATCTCGAGTATTTATTTTCGCGATAATTTGTTTTGCTTCCGTGTAGAGCCGGTATTTAATGGGGGATATCCCACTGATTTCACCTCGGCCAAGTCGGTAGATAGTCTCGCTTCGCAAAACTGTATCCCCAAAGATTAGGCGAATTTTTCTTTGTCTAGCATAATTTTCTGCGAAATAGCGAAAATCCAGAAATGGTCTAGACAAATCTTTGTAAGAAGCCGTGTTTTCTTTGTCAATAAAGATTAAGCTTATATTTTTTTGAGGTAATGATAAAAATAGAGGGGTGGCGATGATTAAAACTGGATGTTCGGAATTGAGAATTTTTTTCCAACGAGCCAATATCTCTCTTTTGGGCAATTTGCCATGAAGGGTTATTACATATTGTTCTATTCCTCTAGTGATGAAATTCTCAGCTTTTTCAACGTCGGAGGAGTTTGGGAGACACCAAAAAACGGATTGTTTTTTGGCGAAAGTTTCTCGAATTAAGCTTTTGTAAAAAGACCACCTCTCGTCTTCTGGGGTCTGGGTGGCTTGAATCTCGCAATGAGTTTCTATTTTATCTCGTTCTTCTTCATCTGCCAGCCGATTTATTTCTGGTTCTTCCAAAACAGCCTTTGGGGTTAAGCTTTTTATGATTTGGCCCATTGTGCAGGCAAAATAATCAGCCGTGATAGCGGTAGCCTTTAAAAATTCTGGCAGAAAAAAATTTTGACTTTTAATTTTCCCAAGCTTTTTTATTGAAAAATCAGATTTTTTAAGCTCGGTCTTCAAGGTTTCTGCTTCTTTGATTTTTGATACAATTGCCTCTACTGTTTTGTTTTTAATAGGAATTTCGACCATCGCTCCAACAGAAATGTTTTGATTGGAAAAATAGGTCAGGTGGTTTTTGAAGACCCCCTTAGCGATTGGAACAACTTCAACAATTTTCATACTCATTTTTTTAGAGTATAAAGCTTTTTTGGGTTATTCACAACTTGAAATTGTTGTTGTTGTAAAGATAAAAATGGTATAATTTAAACAAAATTAATGACAGACATAGGCCACAATCCAGAAACTAATGGTTCAAATTTAATTTCTCAAATTCCTCACCAAAGGAAAGGGGCTGTTTTTTTGGGTTCGATTAAAAAAAATGAGTCGGAGAGTCTTTCTTTGTCAAGACAAAAACCAGAAGATTTAATAGTAAGGCAAGATTTTTCTCTGGCAAAGAGGGTAACCAAATTTCCAGCGATTCTTCTTGGGGTTCTTTTTTTTCTTGCCCTGCTTCAAACAGACGTTTCTTATTGGTCTCAAGTTGTCGAGTCTGGATCAAGAGTTGTCTCTATCCCCGTGGGGGCGGTAAGTTTTTCTTATCAAAAGATTTCTGCTCCTTTAAATTTAATTTTGTCTCAGCCCGGCTTTTTGGGGAAAAGAGCTCAGGGTGGAAACTTTGCCGAACAGATTAAGTGGGAGGGAAAATTGTGGCTTAAAGAGAAAAATTTGAAGAAGAAAACCCTGTTGGTTTTTAATAAAT
>Ga0265297_10004691_pt1 | contig 21923 bp, 11 predicted proteins | sample Munlanlwell13791_FD_192502 | JGI IMG/M metagenome (GOLD analysis project Ga0265297, IMG submission 192502) | Leachate microbial communities from a municipal landfill in Southern Ontario, Canada - Leachate well 137-91 | ecosystem: Engineered > Solid waste > Landfill > Unclassified | place... | reverse complement strand
TGTTTGACGCTCATCATCCCCTCCCTCCTGTCCGAAATTAGCATTTTCCCAGACAGGGTAACTTTTGGGTTCGGGAGGGTCAAAATTCACTGCAACTTCCGGGTCAAATTTGCCTGCAACTTTACAGTCAATAATTAGTCGTCACATAAATAGCTTTCAAAGCCACAAGGAAGTCGTAGACATGTTGACACTTAGCTGTATCTGGCTGAAAAACTTCCACTGGATGTAACGATAGCTTGTGCGTTCTACATAATGACATGCAAATAGATAAAAGCTGCCGTGGTTTGAAGTACTTAAGGCGCTCATATTGGTAGTAAGTGATTACAGGCAACCTCTTCTCTTGCGTATAGTTCCAGATTTTATCCAGGCATTTCAATGCCCAGCCTTGCCATGTCGGATACCCAACGAGTCTAGAAACACCAGCTCCAAAAAAAACAACAAATTTATCCCCTTTTGCTTTGTCAATTAGATCTTGCGGTGGGGGTGGTAACTCTAATATATCTGTCATACAGAAAGTTCCCCTCGGAAGGCTTTGGAGAGGATGGATTGGGAAAGCTTGTTTATGCGGGCGTGGGCGGCGAAACACACAAGAGCGGTAAAATCTTTTTCTAGTGTTATGGCTTCTGATGGATTTGGCATATTCATGAATGGTTATCGTAAACTTGAAAGTTCATAAAAATTCCTCCAACACTTTCCGCCGGGACACGTTTTCCAAATACTGGCAGACTAAATTCTTTGATTTGAATTTCATAGTTCTATCCCCTTGGGAGTTGGTGATTTTGTAGCAATTTAACAGCCTCTTCTGGCTTACACCATATAAGAATTTGTGCCAAGTTGGCTTGAGCCAAGCAAACAGATATTTCTTTCCTCACATCATCACCTAGACTGGAAAACAATGCCACAGAGGCAGTGTTGAAGTGATGCTTTTCAGTTGTGGTAAAATCAGGTCCACCAAGACGAATATCAAATCCGTAAGATGCTGCGGATATTGTTTCTCGTCTTTCCATAGATATTCCAAGTTTGTCAAAAAGTTTATCTCGGATAAGTTTTATGGCTAAAATCTCAGGCAGTAGAGGAATTTGCCAACCATCTTGAAATTCATACCACCGTTGAACGATGGCTATAATATCCCTTGGCGTTAAATAATCTATCCAGCCTTCATATCTATATAAAAATTTAGGCCCTTCTTTTTTCAAAAGCTCAAATTTCGCGGCGTTGGAAACAGGCAATTCAATAACCTTCCCATGGAGTTTTGCTGCCATATCACGCCATTCATAATCGGATTGGCCCATACCGTAACCGATGGGGATAATGTATTGGGTATTACATTTCCATAGGCTCAACAACAATCGCCATTGTTCGCTTTGATTGAGACCGCTACGCTCAAGGTCGTCTAAAACAACAATGCGCTGTTGCCCGACGACATCTAATTTTGTCGTAAACATTGCCATTACCGTATAAATAATTTTCCACCGAGCTGAAATTAATAATATGGCAAAAAACAAAGTAAGCGCAATTGACAAAATTGTCAGATTGGAACTCAAAAGTGCTTGAGTTATGCCAGACAGATAACTCGCAAGTAAGAGTGCCAGCAGTAGTACGAAGGCGGATAATCGTTTTCGGGGTGGAATCGTATGCAGTAGAGCTTCTTGAACAGTATGCACACCCCAAAATGAGCAATACTCAATATTAACACCATTCTTTGCAGATTTGTTCCGATAACTAAGCAGTTGAAATGTTTTGCCAGAGCCCCATTCACCCAATACAAAAATAATAGGAGTTTCTATATCGGTATCCTGGCTGGCATCCCCAAGCTCGCGTTCAAGGGCTTGTTCAAAGTCAGGGTTTAGTTTTGACGGTTTTGCTATCTCTGAGATGCCACGAATATACTCGGGTAGCCTAAAATCAAGCAATGAACATGCATGCGCTATCGTGCAGGCAAAGCTCATACAATAGTTCAAAAACCAGTCCATCTGGCGCATGGGTGGGCGATGACTATTTTCTTTCTCTGTGTTCATGCGTAATGCTTCCGCTAAAAATCAAATAAAATCCTTCATCTGTTCGCCTAGTTCATCCGCCATGATTTCGGCCTGCTTTAGGACGTTATCGGTGGCGGCGAGTTGCTCGTCTGGAGGATAACCGTATCGGTTGAGAATCCGTTTGACGTCGCGGCGGAGGCGGGCACGCACGCTGTCTTTCAGCGTCCAGTCTATTGTCGCATTGCCTCTGACGCTTTTCAGCACCTCGACAGCTATTATCGCCAACTTTTTATCACCCAGCACCTGTTTTGCGCTTTTGTTGTCAGCCAGTGCGTCGTAAAACGCCACTTCCTGTTCAGAGAGATTGAGCGCGTCGCCGCGCTTGTCCGATTCGCGCACATCCCGCGCAATGGTAATCAACTCCTCTATGACCTGTGCCGTGGTGAGCAAATTGTTCTGGTATTTCCTGATGGCATTTTCCAGCATCTCGGAAAATTTCTTGCTCTGCGTCAGGTTCTTTTTCATGCGCGCGCGCACAGCATCGTTCAGCAGTTTTTTGAGCAATTCCAGAGCCAGATTTTTATGCTCCATCGCCCGTATTTCAGCCAGGAACTCATCGGACAAAATGGAGATATCCGGCTTCTTGATGCCCGCCGCGTCGAACACGTCAATAATCCCTTCCGAAACCACGGCTTTGTCCACAATTTGCCGTATAGCCGTCTCAATTTCAACGTCCGTCTTGCCAGTTCCTGCGGGTTCAAATTTCGTCAGCCGGGCTTTTACCGCTTGGAAAAAGCCCACATCGTCGGCAATCTCCAGTGCTTTTTTATGGGGAACGGAGAGCGCAAATGATTGCGACAGAAGCACCACCTGCTTTATATACCTGTTCTTGCCGTCCTTAAGCCCAAGTATATGCTCCTGTGCCTCAAGGATAACCTGCAATTTCTGGCGCGTGTCGGCGGAAAAGTATTTCCGGTAGTCGAACCCATCATACATCTGCTCGACTATTTCCATTTTCTCAAGCAGGACTTTTACCGCTTCTTCCTGGTCAAGTGTTGGCTTGCCCTTGCCGCCATTCTCCGTGTAGTTGCTCAGCGCGGATTTAAGATCAGTAGCTATGCCGATATAATCCACAATCAAACCGCCGGGCTTATCCTTGAAAACGCGGTTTACGCGCGCTATGGCCTGCATCAGGGTATGCCCGCGCATTGGCTTGTCCAGATACATGGTATGCAGACAAGGCACATCAAAACCGGTCAGCCACATATCGCGCACAATAACCAGCTTCAGCTCATCGTTTACATTTTTGAACCGTTCACTGATAGCTTTGCGGTCCTGTTTGGTGGTGCTGTGTTTTTGCCAGCTTTCCGGGTCGGACGAGGAAGATGTCATCACAACTTTTATTGAGCCCTTCTTTAAGTCCTTATCCTGCCAGTCGGGCCGCAGTTTGATAATCTGCTCGTAAAGCTCAACGGCAATCCTGCGGCTCATGCAGACAATCATACCCTTGCCGTCCATTGCATTTCGCCGCTTCTCAAAATGATCCACCATGTCCGCCGCAAGCACACGCAGCCGGTCTTGATGTCCCACAATCGCTTCCAGCTGCGCCCATTTGGCCTTGGCGCGGTCGGTGGCGGTAGTTTCCTCGCCTTCGGTAACTGTCGCCACATCCGCATCCAACGTGGCGGCTTGCTCCGGTTTCAAATGCACTTTGGCAAGACGCGATTCATAATAGATTTTAACCGTTGCGCCGTCTTCCACCGCCCGCGAAATATCATACACGGATACATAATCGCCGAAAACAGCGCGTGTGTTCGCGTCCTCTTTCTCTATCGGCGTGCCGGTGAATCCGATAAACGAGGCATGAGGCAAAGCGTCCCGCATATACTTGGCAAAGCCGTAAGTCGTGCGCGCGCCGGAGCCGTCCTTTTCATAAACCGTCTTTGCGCCAAAGCCGTACTGGCTGCGGTGCGCCTCGTCGGCTATGACAACAATATTTTTCCGGTCGGAGAGCATGTCAAAAACCGCCGCCTCGCCTTCCGGGAAAAACTTTTGAATGGTGGTAAACACAATCCCGCCGCCTGCAACATGCAGAAGCTCTTTCAAATGCTCCCGGCTTTGGGATTGCACCGGGTCTTGGCGCAAAAGCTGCTTGCAGCCCGCGAATGTGTCAAAAAGCTGGTCGTCCAAATCGTTGCGGTCGGTGAGAACCACGATTGTCGGGTTATCCAGTTGCAGCACCGTCTTTCCGGCGTAGAACACCATTGAAAGCGATTTCCCGCTTCCCTGCGTGTGCCAGACCACCCCGGCCCTGCGGTTGCCATGCTCGGCGGTGGCTTTCAAAGTCTCCGCGACGGCTTTGTTGACGGCGTAATACTGATGATACGCGGCAATTTTTTTGACGACGACAACCGAAGCCAGCCCCGTGGTGGGGTCGTCCTTTCTGGTTTTTTCAAACACGGTAAAATGGCGGATAAGGTCCAGCAAAACCCGCTTGCTGAACATGCCTTTGATTAGAGTTTCAATTTGCGGGACTGTTTTCCTGTCCTCTTTGATGCCGTCGCTGGTTTTCCATGCCATGAACCGCGAGAAGTCTGATGATATGGTCCCGGCTTTAGCGTCCAGTCCGTCGGAAGCCGCCAGCGCGGCGTTGTAATAGAAAAGCGATGGTATGGCAGCCTTGTAATTTTGAAGCTGTGTAAACGCCTTTGCGACGGTGGCGTTTTCGTCCGCGGCATTTTTAAGCTCAATAACAAACAGCGGCATGCCGTTAACAAACAGCACCACATCAGGCCGTTTGGTTATATTGTTTTCCGTGACGGTGAACTGATTGCAAACCAAAAACTCGTTATTCTCCGGTGTGGAAAAATCAACCAACTGGACTTTTTCGCCCTTGATTCCGTCCGCGCCCATTACCTCAACCTCTATGCCCTCGGTAAGCATCCGGTGGAACGCTTCGTTATTATCAATCAAATTCTGGCTGGGCAGGTTCAATGCTTGCCGTAGCGCCTGTTCTTTGGCTTCTTCGGAAAGGGAATGATTAAGCCTGTCAATTGCTTCTTGCAGCCGGTTCTTGAGGACAACTTCGCCAAGCCCGGCGCGTTCTTTCTCCTGCTTCTCCGGCGCAAGATACTCAAACCCCTGATTTTGCAGGAACTCAATAACCAATTTCTCGATGTCGGATTCAAATATGCTGGTCATACGTTTTTATCCGAACGCTTATATCAGGATACGCGAGTGAAAGACATGCAAAAACGCTGTTTACTATTTCTACCGCATCATTAGTTACACTTGGCAAAAAACTTAATTCCCCATGAGGGATACAATGAAGCCGATGAGTTGGATTCATGCATGTTTGGTACTGGGATTCTCGTACAGCCGCCCAATTGCCATGAATAAAACCGGAAGTGTAGGCATAATATTTACGATACACATCTTTAAGTCCAGCTTCTTCCGCCATTTGGCGCAAATCGCCCGAATCCCAATGTCCGAGATTTATTGGGACAAATTCACCAAAAAAATCTTCACCTGCAATGTATTCCATCACATCCAATTCAATGGAGTTCATTGTTGTTTTCAGTTCTTTTGCTGTCAAATGAACCAACTTGGCTTGTCCATAGCCATGTGCCCTATAAACTCCCCATATATCCGGCTTGTCCTTTTCGTTTTTGAGTAAATATGCGAAAGTTATGTATACCTCAACAAGCGCACGTAATCCGAGGCGACCGAGAATGCCGGAGTTTGCACCATAACAAACAATTTCGCTAAACATAGACAATGCATATAATGATAATCCGAAAGCAGCGTCATGTCTGGCATCGAGCACTGAAGATTTCTTAGTCTTGAGGAAATGTTCAAACAACTTTCTCCGTAAGAGTTCGTTTTCCTCGAAGTAATTGTTTTTCGTATGTTCATAATCAGTGAAAAGGTGTTTTTTGCGGTCTTCAATTTTTTTGAATAAATCAACATCTTTACCATGCTGTGTGTGTTCAAAACAATAATCCCAGAAGTATGGCGCCCAAATAAAGGTGTTATGGGAATTTGCTTCCAGGGTGGCTTCTGTGCTTCTAATAAATGGCCGAACACTGGTCATGTCTCCTAAATTAGGGTATTTCAGGAGTTCCTCTACTCTACCAGCCATATCTTTATGAAAACGCATTTTTCCGCCAAAGACCATACACAAAAACCTTATCCACCTACAATCCGTCGCTTCTTGAGTCTGATGAGCCGATGCTAACGCAACGCCCATTCCCAACTGTTTCCAGTCCTTGTCGGGTATTGGTTCAGGCAAAACTTTTTTCCAATCAGCAAAACCGGGCAACTGTGGGAATAATAGCATTGGACGCAATATGTCATTTATCACAGATGAATAACTGGTAAAGTGCTTTATAAATAATCTTCGTTTATCACTCGGTAACTGTGCAATACCTGTAATGCTGACATCAAAACAATCTGGATGTTTATCCACGAACTTTGCAATATATCGAAAAAACTCCAAAGCATCTGTTCTTTGAATATTTCCTATCACAAGAACAGCCCAAAGCATTTCCGGCAAACGGTCATTGCGCCATGAATTAATTTTTAATTTCGGAATTTTAAGCAACGGTGGAGTTAAAACTTTCTTGTTCCGTTCATGTTTGCTTAATGGCGTTTCATTTTTTCTAAAGCTATTACTTTGCATTGCTAACTCGCAATTCGCCTTTCATGAGTTTGGGTAAAAGCGTGTCGCGTAGGGTGGAAAGGGTTTGGATTTGGGCTGTGTTGTTGTGCATGGATTCAAGAAATGGGGTTGCGATTTTTTCAAAGTAAATTATTTGGTCTTTTGTTGGTATTCGTACTTTATGCGCGTGGAATGTTTCTGTCGTTATCGTGTCAAAAATGCTCCCGTAGGCGGCAGATTTCAGTTCTGCCACGACAAATGCAATCAAAAAGTAGGTAAAAAAATAGCAGTTGCTACTCAGGGGCAATATACCGTAGTTTGATTGGCTGGATGCCATGGGGGACGATAGAATGCAATAATTGCCCACCGTACCACGCGCCGAGATGACCGTTGAATATTTTGGCAATAATTTTGCAGAGCAATTTGCCAAACCTAAATCTGATATGGTTTTTTCTGTGTGAAAAATGAAGTTTTTATGATTTGCGGTAATATCCTTTGCCGAAAGCCAAGGAACGCTTCCATTCCAATATTCCAAAACATCTGTTTTTGGGGTGCCACCGCCAGTCAATACAATCAAATCTAAAAGAGAGCCTTCTTTCCATTTTGGGTTTACATCTCCCACAAACATCTTTTGCCAAATAGTGGCGACCATGGCTTCCAGCGTTTTGTTTTGATCGCGCAAAAGCTCTATCTTGTCATCCAGCGAAGACAACACCCCCGCAATCGCCCGCTGTTCTGGAAGTGGTGGGACAACAATTGGTACCCGTGAAAGCAATTCGGTGTTTATAGAAGGCATTGTCGCACCAACGGCAACTTTGCGTACAAATTCCTTAATAGCCTCTTGTGTCATCCAATAAAAAGTATAGCGGTCATGCAAAGAAGCCGATGATCGAACCCTGAGTAACCGCCCCGAAAACATCCAACCATCTTCTTTTGCGGATACATATCCACATCTATCGACAGAACCTACCCGGCTAAAAACGAGGTCCCCTTTTTTTAAAGAGTATTTTTTCAATCTAGCGTTATCATCAACAGAAACCATTGGAGTATCTGCTGTGTGCGTAATAGAATTGTTAATCAGATTTTCCACCGTAATAATAGGTATACCATCGCTGACATAGTCTTCATTATGCAATTGGCTTCCGAACGGACCAGTCTGGACCTCCGCCACCGCCCCCAGTGTCGTTTCTTTCCAGCCTTTTGGAATTTTTCGTTCTTGCTTTGGCATTATTGCTCTTTTTCTGGCAACGCTTTTTTGGCGGACTGTTTCAGGCGTTTTTTTGATTCCTTGATGTTGTCAGGGGTGGGCAAGCGTTCTGGCATGGTGCCGCCCAAATCTTTGATAGTCTGGCGGACCTTCTTGCCAACATCGTAATGCGCGTTGATGGCTTTGGCTTGGCCGGAAATGTTTTCCCTTCTCAATTTGGCTTCGGTTTGCGTTGCGCGGAAAAGATTAGCGGCCAATTCTTCGCTGCCCATGTGGTCGAGTATTGCTTCCTTCGGAGTGAGCTTTTTGCGCGAGTGGATATCTTTTTGCCGCAGACCGCCATAAAGGCCCATATAGCCATAATCCTGAAAATTGGCATAATTGCTTACTCCCGCATTCTTTGCGGCTTTGGCGAGGTTTTTGTTATGCTCCTTCATCTCGTCACGCAGGAGGACGCGCTTGCTGTCTTCTATTTGCAATTCGTGCATTTCCTGCCGTCGTGTTTGAATCGCAAAGTAAGTTTGGGCAAGGGCTATCTCTTCCTTGCGCGGGTCGCCGTTCTGGGCGATAAGGTAGCAGGCATAGCGGGAGAGGTTGTAGTTTTTAATTTCGCGGTGCGCTTCCTGCGGCGTGCCCGTCGCGATGGTTATCATTTCGCCCACCTCGGCGAAATGATGCGTAACATTCTGCCCGCTATTGGTGCAGGCCTCTTTGGCGCGTTCGATTGCTGGCAAAAATTTGCCGTATTCCGTATAACCTAGCAGTTTGCATAAATCGCGCGCGCTCCAAAACTCCTGCCCGTATTCGTTTATTTTCTTGATTTGCTCGAAAATATTAATTGAACTGTTCATGGACTACCTCTTTTGAATATCACGAATTGTGATATCCTTAAATTGAACCGCCGAGTTTTCCTCGGTAGTTGCGAACGGCTTCTTAATCCAGCTTGATGCCAATACTGGAAAGCTGTTTTTTTATCTCATCGTTCAGCTTTTTTTCCTGCGACATCTGCTCGGAAAGCTTCTTTGTAAGCGTGGCGATTTTGGTTTCAAACGGGATGCCGTCGTCCACTTCGTCCTCGATGCCGACATAGCGGCCCGGGGTCAGGACAAAACTATGCTTTTCGATATCGGCAAGCGTGGCGGATTTGCAGAAGCCTTTGATGTCTTTATATTTGCTGTTGCGCTTGCGCCATTCATGGTAGGTTCCGGCTATCGTAGCTATATCTTCCTCGCGGAAGCCCCGGTGGGTGCGGTCTTTCATGTAACCAACTTCGCTGGCGTCGATAAACAGCACTTCACCGGTGCGTTTGCGGTCGCCGTTGCCGGTACGCTTGCGGGAGATGAACCAGATGCACGCCGGAATGCCGGTGTTATAAAAAAGCTGCTTTGGCAGGGCCACTATGCAGTCCACAAGCTCGTTAGTTACAAGCGCCTTTCTTATTTCGCCCTCGCCGCTGGTCTGGCTGGAAAGCGAGCCGTTAGCCAGCACGCAAGCCATAACGCCGCGTGGGGAAAGGTGGTAAATCATGTGCTGGAGCCACGCATAGTTGGCATTTGAGGCAGGGGGCAGGCCATATTGCCAGCGCGAGTCCTTTTGCAAAAGCTGGCCGGACCAGTCGCTGTCGTTAAACGGCGGGTTGGCAAGGATAAAATCAGCTTTAAGGTCTTTGTGCTGGTCGTTCAAGAACGAGCCTTCGGTGTTCCATTTAACCTGCGAGCCGTCAATCCCGCGAATGGCAAGGTTCATGCGGCAGAGGCGGTAGGTTGTTTGATTGCTTTCTTGCCCGTAAATGGAGATGTCGTCGTGTTTACCTTTATGGTTTTCAATAAACTTTTCGCTCATTACAAACATTCCGCCGCTGCCGCAGCAGGGGTCAAACACGCGACCCTTGTATGGCTCTATCATCTCCACCATGACGCGGACTATGGACTCTGGTGTGTAGAACTGGCCGCCTTTTTTGCCTTCGGCGTTGGCGAACTCGCCAAGGAAATACTCATACACGCGGCCCAGAATGTCTTTACTCTTGGCGGCTTCATCTCCTATTGCAATATTGCCGACAAGGTCAATCAGCCCGCCAAGCGCGGCTTTGTCCAGATTGGGTCGGGCGTAAACCTTAGGCAGAATACCTTTGAGCGTGGGGTTTTCCTTTTCTATCGCTTCCATCGCGTTGTCAACATCTTTGCCGATGGATGGGAGCTTGGCATGGGCATGAAGATATGACCACCGCGCTATTTGCGGGACAAAAAAGACATTTTCCGCCTGATATTCATCCTTGTCCTCAGGGTTTGCGTCCGCAAATTCGCCCTTGCCGGTTTTTATTTTGCCGTAAAGTTCCTCGAACGAATCAGAAATATATTTCAAAAAGATAAGGCCAAGCACAATATGCTTATACTCGGCGGCGTCCATATTTTTGCGGAGCTTATCCGCCATTTTGAAAAGCTCTTTCTCAAACGGTTCAGACTTGGTGTCAGTTGCCATAAATATCCTCTACCCAATTGTAATAAAAATAGGCGGCTTTGACGTGAACTTCAGCTTAATAATTGCAGCTTAAAGAATGCGGGAGATACTTCAAAACATCTCCTGCTGGGCGGGGCCCAGCCATGCGAGCGCCATGACCTTGCGTTCTTCTGGCGGGCCGAAACGGGTGCAGTCGCATTCGTAGGTTTCTACTGCGGACAATCGCTTGGGACATTACGTATACAGAAGTCAATAGCTCAACGGATATCAAAAGTTCGCGTGGCAGAATGCTTAAAATTTCGCGGTCAGCGTGAATCTGTGGTTGTTGCCGAGTTCGCCCTGCGAGCTGTAGGCGTAATCAACCGTCAGCTTGCCGATTGCGAGACCGAAACCCGCGTTTAGGCCATTCATGTTGTCCGACGGGATGTTCGTGTTCGTCGCGTCTTTCTGATAGCCTGCGCGGAGCGTGAATGCGGCAATTAGGGCCGCTTCCGCACCGGCGGCGATGATGGTGCGGTTTTCTGGGATGTTGCGCTTGCAGTCGGCGGCTATCAGGACGGATTTTATCAGCGTTGATGCGCCGATTGCGGCGGTTGTCGGCAGGTCCTCGTCCATGCCGCCAAGCTTTCCCGATTTGCCGATATTGGTGATTGCCGCGCCGAGCTTGAATGCTTTGAAATCATAAATCGCGCCCGCGTCCAATCCCGCGCCGGTGCCGGATTCATCCTCTATCTTGTTGCGAACCGCTTTTACCGCCGCGCCGAGCGACAGGTTCCCGAATGCTTTCGCGTATGCGAGTTGCAGCGCGCCGTCGTAGGCGGTGAAATTTGATGTCAGGTTGCCAGATGTGTCCCGGCCCTCAAGGTCGCCGTAATGCACGTATGTGAGCCCATACGCCAGTCTTCCGCCGAAAGCGTCGTGAGCGAGCACGATATTTTCCAGCTTGTTTTCCTGGGCAAGCTCCACATGCGAGGCGGAAAGCTCCGCGCCGGTCCCGGCCATGCCCGCCGGGTTGATGTACATCGCCGTCGCACCGCCGGCGACAGCGGTCGCCGCGCCGGCCATGCCCTGCTCGCGCGCGCCTGGGGCGATTTTCAGAAACGCGGAGCCAGCCGTGCCGGCATGCGCCGCCTGCGAGAGCGCGGAGGCAACCATCAGTGCTATTGATAATTTGCGCATACAGTTACCTCACTATCGCGAACTTCTTTTTGGCTTTGACGGTCTCGCCGGCTTTGTGCGCTTCAATCACCGCCGTGTACACGCCGGAGCCCGCGCCGGACATGTTCCACTCGTACTCGTATGCGTATTCCGGCAAAAGCACATTCGGCCCGCCGTCCATGTGGCCGCTGTGGCGCAACTGTCCGGACACGTCGTAGATGCGAATGTCCGCGCCGTCGCCCACGCCGCATTCAAGATGCAGTTTCGGCGTGTTGCCGTTCTTGGCGGGGTTGGGATACACATAAAACTGCCGGAACGCGAATGCGTTGCTGGCCAGCGGGTTGACGCCCTGCACCATCGGCTGATACAGCGAGAGATGGCTTGTTTTCGCCTCAAGCCTGCCGTTTTTAAGTTCGGCCTCGGACAGAATCCACGAGCCGGAACCCTCATCCCAGTTATACAGCGCGAGGTCGCGCTCCGTCTTGCCGTAGGGGATTTGCGTCCGGTCAAACGGCACGGTCAATGCGGCGGGCGAGGCGAGCTTCATGCCCTCCGGCCCGAAGTTCAGCGCCGGGCCGACCGGCATTATCAGCGCCCTGGCTTCGCTTTGCATCATTTGCCGCGATATTTCTTCCGTTACGGCGGCGGTGGCGATTGTGATGAATGCATCCTCCGCCATAGCGCCGGGCGCAATGTCTACCGCCGCGCGGTTGGACGATTCCACCCGCCCGCCCCATTCCGCGGGCAGCGGCAGCCCGGCGTTCGGGTCAGCGGCGCCGGCGTATGAAACCGCCACCGCGCCGCGCGTTCCGCCTTTTGCCGCGCCGGAGAGTATGATAACCCCTCCCGAACCGTAGCTTGCGCCGTTTGAGCTTTGCAATCCGCCCGAAACCTCGCGCACCGCCGTCAGCATATGCGAGCCGGTCGCCGCGCTGTCGGGGATAATGCCGCGTATCTGAACATCCGTCCACGCGCTTAGCGAACAGACAGTTGTCGCGTCCAGCATTACGCGGGTGGCGGGCTTGCCGTTGATTTGCGCGCCGTTGTAGGGGCCGAAGCCGGTTCCCGTCAGCACAAACGATGTGCCGCTGCCGTTTGTGGCCAGCGTCAGCGCGGTTATCGTTGGCGATATGACGCCTATGGACAATTCCTGCGATTGCGCCGCACCGCCTGACGCCAGCCGCTTCACCGCGACCGGGTACTGCCCCGTCGTGAAATAAGTCAGCGAACCCTGGATTTTTGTATCCGTCCACAGGCTTAGCGGCTGTGTCGCGCCGTTTATCAGCACCGCCGTATTCGCGCCGGAGTAATTGCCAAAGCCCGAACCCGTCAGCACAAACGGCGCGCCAACCGGCGCGGTGGACGGCGACACGGAATTCAACTGCGGCAGAATTACGCCGAAATATGCGGTGGCCGACGCCTGCAACCCGCCGCCTGATGCGGCACGCTCCACCACAAGCTCGTAATCGCCCGCGGCGAGGCTGCCGGGAACCGTGCCCTGAATCGTCGTCCCGTTCCAGAGGCTCAGCGGCGCGACAACGCCTCCGATTTTTACGCGCGTGTTGGAGCCGTTATATGCTCCGAAATTCGCGCCGACAAGCGTGAACGGCATCCCTATCGGCCCCGTGGAGGGCGAGACGCTTTGCAGCGTCGGCACGGTGATTTCAAAATACGACGTCGCGCTGCGGATGACATAGCCGCCGGACGCGCGTTCCACAACCACCGGCTGCGGCCCGGCGGGCAACAGTCCGGGAACAGTGCCTTGTATCGTCGTCCCGTTCCAGAGCGAGAGCGGGCATGTCGTCCCGCCTATCAGCACGCGGGTATTCGCGCCGTTATACGAACCGAAATTCTCGCCGACTATGGTGAACACGCTGCCTATCGGCCCGGCGACCGGCGTCAGCGTGCTTACATTGATGCCGGCCACCGCAAAGCTCAGCGGCGCGGATTCCGCCACGCCGCCGTCGGACGTTGTCCGCCGCACGACGACCGGATAGCTCCCGGAATACAGCGCGCCGGGAACGGTTCCCTGTATCGTCGTGCTGTTCCATAATGAAAGCTGCGCGGTAACGCCGCCTATCAGCACCGTCGTGTAGCTGCCGCTGTAGCTGCCGAAATTGTCGCCGGTAATCGTAAACGGCTGGCCGATGGGACCGCTGGACGGCGTCACCGAATATGCGACCGGCGCGACGATATTGAGATACATCGTGGCCGACGCCGCAAGCCCGCCGTCGGCGGTACGCCGGCTGACAACCACCGGCTGAGCGCCGGCGGCGATATTGGGTATGACGCCCTGTATCGTCGTGCCGTTCCAGAGCGAAAGCTGGGCCGTTACGCCGCCTATCAGCACCGTTGTGTAGCTGCCGCTGTAGCTGCCGAAATTGCCGCCGGTAATCGTAAACGGCTGTCCTATCGGCGCGGTGGAGGGCGTCAGCGAATACACTTCCAATCCGGCTACCGTTATTGACGGCGCAACAGCGCGCGCAACCATGCCGTCCGCAACCGCGCGTTCAACCACCACGCTCCGGGCGCCGGAAGCCAGCGCTCCGGGAATTGTGCCTTGTATCGTCGTGCCGTTCCACAGCGAAAGCTGCGCCGTTACGCCGCCTATCAGCACGCGGGTATAACTTCCCGCATATGCGCCGAAACCGCTGCCCGTTATGATAAATGTCTGCCCTATCGGCGCGGTGGAGGGCGTTATCCCGGCCACCGCCGGCGTGGTAACCGTGAAATAATAGGTGTTGGTCGCCACCAGTCCGCCACCGCTGGCGATTTCTATGACGACCGGATACTGCCCCGCTTCAAGCCCGGGGATGGTTCCCTGCACCGTCGTCCCGTTCCACAGCGAAAGCGGAGCCAGTTTATCGCCGACGCGCACCTGAGTGTTCGCGCCCGCATAAGGCCCGAAATCATGGCCGGTCAGCGTGAATGCCGTGCCTATCGGCCCGTTGTCCGGCGCAAGCCCCGTGATGGCAGGCTCGGTTACCGTAAACGACGCGGTGGACGAGCGCACCAGTCCGCCGTCGGACGCGGCGCGCTCCACCGCCACCGCATAGCTTCCGGCGGCAAGCGTCCCCGGAATGCGGCCCTGTATCTTCCCGTCGTTCCACAAAGACAGCGCGGCGGTGGTCCCGCCCACCAGCACGCGGGTATAGCTGCCCGCATAGCTGCCGAACCCGGAACCGGATATCGTAAACGGCATCCCTATCGGCCCCGAAGAGGGCGACACCGAATCAAGCCGCGGCGCAACAACAGTGAAGGCGACCGTGCCGGCAACCACGCTCCCGCCGTCCGAAGTGCGCCGCTCCAGCACAACCGGATAAGTCCCCGCGGAAAGCGCGCCCGGAATGGTCCCCTGCACGGTGGTCCCGTTCCACAAAGAAAGCGGGCATGTGGCCCCGCCAATCAAAACGCGCGTCAGCGAACCGGCATACTGCCCGAATTCCGCGCCGGCCAGAACAAAAGTCTGCCCTATCGGTCCCGACGACGGCGACACCCCGTACACGGAAGGCGTGGTAACGGTGAACGACACCGCATTGGAAACATCCGCGCTGCTGGTGTAAATCCGCTGGGCGACCACGGTATAAGTCCCCGCCGCAAGCGCGCCGGGAATGGTCCCCTGTATCGTCGTCCCGTTCCATAAAGAAAGCTGCGCCGTCGCCCCGCCTATCAGAACAACCGTCTTTGACCCGTTATACGCCCCAAACCCGCCGCCCGCCAGAGTAAACACCGTCCCTATAGGTCCCGATTGCGGCGAGAACGAAGCTATGGTCATACCGTAAGATTTGCCTGTTACTGTTGAAATGGCGGCGGCAAAATCCGTCGGAACTCCGGCGCGGTTTGCCGCCCTCACCCGTGCGAAATAAGTGGTGGCGGGCGCCAGACCCGCAAACGTAAATCCTTCATGCAGAACATCGGACGAACCGGCAACCGGCAGGAAATCCGGCGAAGTGGAAATATCCAGATGATACAAGGTATCGTACGGATTGCCGCCGGAGTCCCATGAAACCGAAGCCGTAACACTGGAAACACCCGTAAACAAAGCCGAAGCCGGCATTGCGGCCAGGGTGACAGTGGAGCCAATCGTGGCGAAAGCGCTGCGCATTCCTGCGCCGTTTATGGCCGCGGCTCTTGCCGTATACATCCTGTCCGGCAGGAGATTGTCCAGCGCCTCAGAGGAGCCGCTCACTGACGCCGAAGCCGCTATCCCGGAGAAATCCGGCGTCGTGGATGCCTGCACAAGGTACAAAGTCCGGGCCGGATTGCCGTTTGCATTCCATGCTATTGCGACGGAACCGGTCGCCACCTTTATAATCGGCGCGTCCGCCGCAGCCGGAGCATTCGCCAACGTGGTTACATGCGCCGCGTCGGAATAAGGCGACAGGCGGCCTTCCAAATCCCGCGGCTGTATCGACGCCGTGTAATCAACATCCGGCGCAAGGCCGGAGCAGGTGTACGAAGTTATATCGGCCGCAAAGCCGCTTTCCGACCCCGCATCGCCCGCTTGCGAGGAAACTTTTACCCTGTATTGCGCGCCCGGCAAATTGGCGCTGTTTATCCATTCCAGCAAAAACCCCGTGGCGGCAACCGACGAAACCGCAACACCGGACGGCTGCCTTGCATATGTAAAAAACACCGCCTTGTTGGACGGACCGGAGTAATTGCCTCTCGCATCGGCCATCCACACCTGCGCCTGGTGGGTGGCATTGCCCAGCAAATCGCCCAAAACGTAATACTGCGCTGCGCCGGGCTGAACCGTGGTGGATATAACCACGTTCGCCGCGCCGGCCTGCGGCGCCGCCGCCGTGTCAGTGGAGCGGAACACCGCTATTTTCCCGTTGTAAATGGCGCCGGCAGCACCGTCCTCGCCGGAAGCCGTCCAGCGCAACGCAACGCCCCCGGCGGACACATCCGCCGACAAATCCGCCACTGCGGAAGGCGGCATATCCAGCAAAGAAGCATTGAAGGTTATTGCATAATCCGGGGCGGCTTCCGTCACATAATCCAGTATATGCAGCCGGTAAACATACGAGAGCGAGGCCTTGTCAAAATGCCTGCTTACCCATATGTCGCGGGGATTGATCACGCTTCCGTTTGCGCGCATGGCGGAGGCTATATCGGCCTGCCCGCCCGCCGGCGCCGGCACCGATGCGTGAATCCAGACGCCGGTTGAAACGCCGGCGTCATAGACCAGATGCAGCACCGCATTGGAACCGGAAAGCGTCCCGTTCAGATGCGCCGGCACGTTGGTCACGGGCGAAAGGCCTGCGCGGTCCGATTCCATCACATATTCCGGTTGGATATCCTGGCCGGAGGCAAGCAGAATTTCCATCTGTTCGCGCGGCGTTGTTTTGTTTATCAGAAAATCAAATTGCGAATCCCGCCCCGGCATGTCTGCGAGAACGTCCTTGATAAGCGTGTAGGTGCTGGCGCTGTCTATCAGCGAGGTCAGCGCCCCACCCAGCGCGGCGCTGTGTGTGAAGCTTGCGCCGAAACTGGTGAACCTGCCGGAAAGGGAGGCGACCATGCTCCACGCCGCCATTGCGCTGACATTCGGCGCGATATTGCCGAAGTTGATTTTGAGCGTCTTGTCCGCCGGCTGGCCGCCGGGCAGCCAGGCATTTGCAATCATGAAATTCACCGGCAGTCCCTGCTTGGAATCCATTATGACCGGCTGCGCCGAATCTATGCTGAAATTCACCGCCGTGCCGGACCCCGCGTTCACCGCCCGCACCCCCAGATAGAACGGAACTGTGGATTCGGCGACCTCCGGCGTCAGCGGTTCGTCGCCGAATACCTCGAACGGAAGCACATACTCCAGCCGTATAAGCGGCTGCGGCTTGACCGTGATTATAACCGGGAAAGTGGTGGTAACCCGCGCGACGCCGCCGGTGTTGTATGTCATCTGCGCCTTTACATTGTATTTTGCCCCGCCTGCCGCCCCGCCGCCCGCCCCTGGCGAAGGCACTATCAGCCACTGCACCGCCGCGCTGGCCGACGGCTGCACCAGCCCCGTCCCGTCCACCGCGCCCACTCCCTGCAAATCCGTAACCCGGGAATAAAACAGCGAGTCCGCCGCGTTGCCATCCGCATCGGTTATGGCGACATCTATGCGCAGATTGCTCAGCGGCAGATCGCCAAGACTGTTGGTCAGCGTCAGCTTGGCTATGAAGCCTTCCCGTTCCAGCGCGGCCTCCTGGTTAAGCTGCAAATTCACTACCGCGCACACCGTCCCGGACACAGCGCTTCCCGGCCACGCCGGCAATGCCGCGCATGACAGCGCCAGCCATGCAGACAGCTTTAATATAGAGAATTTTTTATTTTCCATCCCCCGCTCCTGTGATTAATGGATAGCCAAGCGCATTCCACACCGCAGGGCCGCCGCTAAGCAGCTTCGCCCGAATCCCCGCCTTTGCCGCCGCCTCGCATGCCTGCTGAGTCCGCGACGGCTGCCTGTCCGCAAGCACAATCTCGCTCCCCTGCTGAACCGCAGGGAACGCCTTCAAAATCTCCTCAAGCGGCGCGTTGCGTGCGCCGGCTATATGCCCCGCCCGATATTCTATATCGGGCCGAGTATCCAGCACGGTTACGGCGGCGGGCGAAGATTTGATTATCGCATACAACTCCGCAGGCTGTATTGCGCCGCACACCGCCTTTTGCGCCGCCGCGCCGCTATCCCCTTCGACAGGATATCCGCGCGCTTTCCAGTCGGCATATCCTCCCTTGAGTACGCGGACCGACACGTAGCCCGCACGCTCCAGCAGGGCGGCGCAGTTTGCGCTCAGCGGACACCCCACTCCCGCGCAATAAACAACAATGTCCGCCGTTTTCGGCCATCCGGCGGCGGTTATTCGGTTGAACGGCGCGGATACCGCGCCTTTTATATGCCCCGCTCCGTAATCCGCCGGCGCACGCACATCGGCCACTACGGGGGTCGCCGCGCCGCCGGACATAACCGTCGAAAGCTCATCGCAGGAGATATACTTCACCTCCGCCGCGCGGGCAACCAAAACCGGCCCGACCAGCAACGTCGCCGCGGTGCTTATCAGCGCCGTATATTTTCTGCTATTTGTCATAATGTCGCCAATCCCTCTACTATTGCGATTACGCTGCTCCCCTCCACCAGCCGCCCCGCGCCGTCGTAGGAATAAACCAGCCTGTCGTCCGCGCTCCACACAAACCCCGACGGCGCCGCGGTGGAGCCGGAAACCGACAAAACCGCGCTCTCGCCCGCCGGAGCAACCCACTGGCCGGAGGAATTGAGGAAATACAGCAGCCGCCGCCCGTCCGGCGGGCGCACGACGGCGACGGTCTCTGTGTCGGAGGCGGGGATGGCCATGCCGGAGACGCCCATCAAAGCGCCGGGTGAGTACGGGTCGCTCCAGCCGCCCGCAACCGAGGCCGACGCCAGCAACCGCGCCGCCGAATACACCCGCGCCGACGATTCAAACGAATGCCGCCACGACCTGCCGATGTCGCCGGCGTCCTGGTTGTCGCTGAAGTAGAACACCCGGAAATCCACCGGCCCGGCGAAATTGGGGACATAGACCGCCGGATCGCCGCTGACGGAAACGCCGCCGGACGCCTCGTCGTAGCACCGCGGACAGTCCGACGGAGCCTCCGTGGAAGGCAACTGGCACGTCTCGGGAGTGATGGATTTGGGCAGAATCCGGGCGTGAAGATACGGCGCGGTCAACAGTACCGCGATGAATAAGCCAAACATATTGAACACCCTGTGTCTCACTAGAATGTCCCCTTTTAATTCTTCCTTAGTTGTTCACGTTGCTTCCTGTAAAGGATGTATACCATTCGAAACACCATTACACCTGGAAATGCAACTATCGCAAATGCCAAACTAATATTTGGCACGAGAGGCCAAAATAAACTCACAAAACCGTTAAGCATTATTGCAATTGACATAAGAATTGCGATTTTGAAACAAATGCTATCTGCTTCTGAAATGACAGATTCGCTTATTGTTCCAAAAAATAGTTTTTCCAAGGCTACCACTTTTCTAAATCTAGTATTCAATTTACCACTAAAAAGCCCTTCCTTAAACATCAAGGCATAAATCATTACACCGTAACCAAATATAATGCTCATAAAATTTTCATTTTCTATCAGTTTACCCAGCATTTATACTCCTCCTTGATTTACCATAACTGCTTGATATATTGGGCAGGAAAACCTACTCCGAGCCCAATACCAAATGAAATTCCTGAAATATATCTGAATAGAAACTTCGTTTTATCTGGTTTTGAACGCAACGTGAATTGAACACCTCCATATCTGCCAAGCCCGAAAGCAAGCATTCCGGCATTGCACCCCTCCCCTCCTATATTTTCAAATCCTACACTTACACCCATATCTATAAAAGAACCAACCGCAATTTCCGTTGCCACAGGATTTGCTGCAATAGACTCTTTGTTCAAATTATATGTCGAACTAAAATTGGGGCCAAATGCAACCGGTCCGGGTATAACTGGCAAATGAAGTCCTGCATTAAAAACTATGTCAGTCAACCCATACGAATCTTTGGATTTTATGGGGGTGTTGTGAACATACGCATACAAATTAGTATCGCCGCCGTTGAAGCCTATGGGGTCTTTTTGGATGAATCTGCCGGTGTCGGGGGCGTAGTATCTTGCTCTGTAATAGAACAGGCCGGTTTCGGCGTCCCATTCCCGGGCGGTGTAGCTGTATAGGCTGCCCGTCTGCGACCAACTGCTGGTGCTGCCGGTTACCTCGTTTCTGAACACGGGCTTGCCGTACGCCTGGTATTGCACGCGCTCTGCGATGTTCCCCGTCTGGTCGGCGATGGCGATTATGCTGCCAAGGCCGTCCGCCAGCAAATAATAATCGCTTGCTCCCTTGCGCAACATCAGCGGCTCATCCGTGCCGGGGCCGTGCGTATACAGGCTTTTCAACGCGCCGGCGGCGTCGGTTACAAATGCGATGTCCTCGCCGTCGTAGATGTAGTGCTGCGCCCGGATTGTCTCGCCGTTGTGCGTTATCGTTTTTGCGATTCTCCGGCCTGTCGCGTCGTAACGGAGCGTCTCGCTGTAGCCCGACGGCAGGTTTACTTGCGTAAGGCGGTTCTGCGCGTCGTAGATGTATGCGGTCTGCGCGTTGTCCGATGTGCGCGTTTTTGTTGTCAGGTTGCCGTTGTTGTCGTAATTGTAGGTATAGAGCGAATCGCTGTTTAGTCGGTTCGCAGCGTCATAGACGTAACCGGCGCGTACCGCGTCCTGCACGCGGTTGCCCACCGCGTCGTAGGCGAAGGTCTCGGACTGCACGCTCAGCGCGCCGCTGGACGGGTGGACCGCGCTTGTCAGGCGGTGCAAATCATCGTAGCCGAAATTGTGGCTACCGAAATCGTCAGCCATGGTCGCGCGGTTGCCGGCAGTGTCGTATGTGTAGCCAACCTGCGCGATTACCGCGTTATCGGTTTTCCGGCGGTAGGTTATTCCGGTAAGCTGATTGGCGGCGTCGTAGACGTAATCCGCAGCGATTGCGGTTCCCATGTCCATGCGCGTGCGCCGTCCGGCCGCGTCGTAGGTAAACTGGAACTGCGTCCCGCCGGGGGCGGTTATCGTTACGGGGCGGTTCAGCGCGTCGTAACTGTAGCTCCATGTGTAGCCGGAGGCCGTCATCGCCAGCCGGTTCCCGGCGGCGTCGTATGTGTAGGTGAACGCGCCGCCCAGGTTTGCGGCTTTGTCCTGAGCGCTTGTTGCTGTTACCCGGCCCGCAGCGTCGTAGCCGAATTGCAGCTTTGTTTGCGGACCCTCCACCGTTGTCAGGTTACCCGCAAGGTCGTAAGCATAAGTTGTCTGCCCGTCGGGGGCGGTGGCGGATGTCAGACGGCCCAGAATATCGTAAGCGAATGCGAAACTGTTGCCGTTTGCGTCGGCCGCCGCGCTGATCCTTCCCGCCGCGTCGTAGCCGTAGCTCGCCGCATGGCTTAACGGATCGGTTACGGTTGCCAGCCTTCCCTGCGCGTCGTAGGCGAAGGCGGTGCCGTGGTTTGCCGCGTCGGTCAGCAGTGTCAGCCGCTTTGCGCCCGTCTCAAAACCGCCCGGCTCGTAGCCGTAGCGCGTTACGCCGCCGATGGCGTCGGTAACCGTGCCGGGCGTGTTGTCCGGGTTGTATGTAAAAGCCACCGCCTTGCCCGCCGGGTCGGTCATGCGCGTTACGCGGCCTATGATGTCATAGGCGAAAGCCGATCCCCGGTTCAGCGCGTCGGTTACGGATGTCGCGTTGCCGTAGCCGTCCCGCCCGATTGTTACAGCATGGCCCAGCGGGCCGGTTATCGCCAGCGGCAGTCCGCGCGCGTTGTTGGTTATATCGGTTGAATGCCCCGCCGCGTCGGTGATGCGCGACAGGTTGCCGTTCCCGTCGTACGAAAAATGCGCGGTGTTGCCCTTCGCGTCGGCGTAATAGCTGATGTTGCCGGACGAAGGGT